>Ga0214919_10010196_pt1 | contig 11965 bp, 11 predicted proteins | sample LL1503_MetaG_FD_177994 | JGI IMG/M metagenome (GOLD analysis project Ga0214919, IMG submission 177994) | Freshwater microbial communities from Lake Lanier, Atlanta, Georgia, United States - LL-1503 | ecosystem: Environmental > Aquatic > Freshwater > Lake | place: USA: Georgia | collected...
ACCATCATCAAACGCAACGAAACCATCATCAAACGCAACGAAACCATCATCAAACGCAACGAAACCATCATCAAACGCAACGAAACCATCACCAAACGCAACGAAACCATCACAAACGAAACGAAACCAACATCAAACGCAACGAAACCGCAACGAAACCACCGCCAAACGAAACGAAACCATCATCAAACGAAACCATCACCACATAACATTGGTTCAACGGTTATTCACATTAAATGAATCATTTTTCCATTTCAATGGATTGTTATCTATGTATCGACGAATGGCATTTAACGAATTATCGTTTCGAATGATAATATCATGATACCGTGATTGCCATTCAAAATCAATTTTATTTTGGTTCGCATAACGTTTTACCGATGATTTGAATGCACGAATCACGGCCCCTAAATTTTGTGATTGCACACCAAATTGATTTGGATTCCAATCCTTTTTGTCTGGTCTATTGAAAAATAGTACCCCGTGAATATGATTCGGCATTACAATAAAATGATCGATTTCGACAAAGGGATAATGCGCAGGGATTTCTTTCCAAAAATCATGGGCGATTTTACCGATTTCAGTAAAAACGGATATTTCACCAAAATAATTTATGCGATTTTTTGTGCAAATGGTAACGAAATAATATCCATGCGATCCATAATCATATCCTTGCAGTCGGGATGATTCAATGCGATATTTGTTTTGAAATTTTGTGATTGTTATTGTTTTTCGTCAACAATTAGAAATTGTTTTATTGAACGCAATAGATCAAGTTATATTTAGGGTCTTGACACGTTTAAATAAAAACAAATCAACGTTTTTTATAAATCGGCACCGTAGAACAAGGTTCGCCGTACATAATTGATTTCACAACCGGACATAAATGCATTACCAAAACTGTGCTTGCAAATTCAGGACAAGAAATACTGGAACATCCTTTAACAATTACACGCGCATCTGAAAAGTCTGCTAAATCAAGTGAAAGAATTCTTTTTTTAATCAAGGACTTTTCTAGGTCTTCATAGCTCCCCACCTCATAATATACTTCGAATGAGGATAATTTACTCCCAATAAGCATAAAAGCCCATGTGGGAATAATAGCGTCGGTAGAGCAAAATATAAAAACAGCTTTTCCAACATAAGAGGACCAATCATGCTCGTTAATCCACAATCGAAATTCTTTTTCCTTGAGCACTAAGCCTTTCCAAAGTTGTGACGCAATATCAATGCCTACGATTGGAAGCGATGGATTAAAATCCGCCATGTCCAATTGTAATAATCCGCTTTCTGTAACTTTATTTTTTATGCCCTCCATATCGTTTTACAAAGATACAATAAAGCAAAAGTAAAGACGGAATAATTAAAGAAAAAGGGGAAGTACTCGCATTAAAAAAATGTAACAAATTGGCTTTTATTCAATAACAACCTTGGTCATTCCTACGAAAAGAAATGAATTAATTTAGTACATTTACCACTATGAGAAAAGAACTAATCATTGCCGCTATTGCTTTAACGAGCACAATATACAGCCAGAAAAACACTTGGCAACAGGAAGTTAACTATGCCATCACAGCAAATTTAGACGATCAAAAAGGCGTGGTACTTGGCGAAGAAACCATTGAATACACGAATAATTCAAAAGACAGTCTTTCAGAAATATATTTACATCTTTATTGGAATGCCTTCAAGAAAGGAAGTCATGCGCTTAATGTCTTGGAGAAAGATCAAGCAGAAATGACCAAAAGTGATTTTGGATCCATTGAAATCGAATCCATCAAAATTAATGGTGAAATATACAGCTTAGAAGTGTTTGAATCCATTGGGAAAATAAAATTAAAAAAAACAATAGCGCCTGCGGAAAAAACGCAACTTATCATAAAATTTTCCTCAAATATTCCTGCTTGCATTAATAGAGCGGGGAAAGATAACAGCTCAGGCACTGATTTTACACTTACGCAATGGTATCCAAAAATTTGCCGTTACGATTCCCAAGGATGGCATACTGACCCTTATTTCGGAAGAGAATTTGCAGGGACATTCGGTAAATATAACGTTACGCTAAGCTGCAACAAGCGCTTCGTTATTGCGGGCACAGGATTACTAACTAATAAATCATATACTGCTAATGGTTGGGCTGATAAACAAAATGTAACTCAGCAAGGAGAAATTACAGAATGGAAATTTGTTGCGGAAAACGTCCATGATTTTGCTTGGGCAGCAGAAACGGAGTGGATCCATAATTCCATTCATATTGACCAGATAGATTTCCATTTTTTCTACCACCAAGATTATAAAATGGAATGGGAAAACTTGATGGCTAATTGGAAAAAAGCCTATGCAATCTGCAAGGAAGAATTTGGTGAATATCCCTATCCTCAATTTTCATTCATACAAGCCGGTGAAGGCTACATGGAATATCCTAATTGCACGATGCTAGAAGGAAGTCGAATGGATTTTTTCAACACAGCCTGCCATGAATTTATGCATAACTATTTTTATGGCATATATGGAAGCGATGAAAACTTACATCACTGGATGGATGAAGGAGTAACTTGTTATGCCGAAGCGCGCATTTCCCAGTTAGAAGGCGAAAACAAAAACTACCTTTCAGAAGCCATGAGCAGTTATAATTGGGTGAGAATGATGTATCCTGAAGAACCTATTTCAACCGCAGCAAATCACTTTGATCATGATTATGCATATTACAATGCTGCTTATTATAAAGGACAATTATTCCCAGAACTTATTCGCTATATGATTGGTGATAAAAACATGAAAAAAGGATTCCATCGGTATTACTCGAATTGGAAATTCAAACATCCAGAACCAAATGATTTTGTTAAAACATTTGAAGATGTTAGTCAGATGGAATTAACATGGTTTCAAAACTATTGGTTAAACACCACTAAAACCATTGATTTTGGTATTGACAGTGTGAAAAAATCAAAAAATACCTTATCGTTTACCATTACAAGAGAGGGTGTTCCACTGCCTGTTGAGTTTTCTGTTGAACTTAAAGACGGCACTATAAAATACTATTACATTCCTTTAGACCTCAACAATAATGTTAAAACTGATTTTTACAGGACCACGCAAAGCTTAGCCAAATGGTCGTGTGGTGAGCCTAATTATTCCATCTCACTACCCGGAATTTCAATAAAGGATGTACTCAAAATCACCTTGGATCCAGATGGATTTTTACCCGATGTGTTTATGGAAAACAATAGCTGGCCTATTGAAAAAGAATAGAATTAGAATTTAGTATGAACTTGTTGAGCCCCCAATATTTTCAATTGGATGCCACGTAGTTTTTAATTCTAAACAATCGGAAATATAATATATGCCTTGCGATTTTTCATTCATCCAATTCGCCTCATAGGTAAACTTACGTTTTAGGTTTTCTACTGCCGCTTGAGCAATTCCGATCTCCATACTTCCCAAAGGCTCAGAAATAAAAGCATTTACATCCATATGCGCGGCTAAACCTGGTGCTAATTCGTCCAGCGTTCCTGTAAGAATATTCACAACTCCCCCCGGAACATCAGAGGAATTAAGTACTTCAGCAAAAGTGATGGCACAAAGTGGTAATTTTTCTGAAGCGATTAGCACCGCTGTATTTCCACTACAAATGGCAGGAATTAACAAAGAAACAAGACCAATAAGCGAAGTAGCTTGCGGCGCTAGTACACCAATAACCCCCATTGATTCGTAGGTAGAAAAATTAAAATGAGCAGAACTAACTGGATTTACAGCACTCAAAACTTGATTGTATTTATCACACCAACCAGCGTAATAAACAATGCGATCAATCGATAGAACAACTTCTTTTTCCGCTTCTGCTTTTGTACTTCCTTGTTTCTGAAGTTCCAAGATAAATTGCTCTTTCCTTCCTTCAAGCATTTCTGCAATGCGATAGATTATTTGTCCGCGGTTAAATGCTGATCTTTCAGACCAAGATCCAAAAGCTTTTCGAGCAGCTGTTACCGCATTTCGCACATCTTTTCGAGAGGAAAGGCACATGTTTCCTAATGCGTCTCCTTTTTTATTTAATGGCGTATAATAACGACCCGACTCAGTTCTAGGAAAAGCCCCACCAATGTATATTTTATATGTTTTTAATATTTCCACACGATCCATTTGAATAACTATTAATTACAATTTCATTTTTAAATAAGCTCCCAATCCATGCAAGCCTCCTTCACGACCAAATCCACTTTCCTTATAGCCACCAAATGGTGAGGTGGGATCAAATTTATTGTAGGTATTGGCCCAAATGACACCTGCTCGCAATTTCGATGTTAAATTAAAGATACGAGAACCCTTGTCTGTCCATACCCCCGCAGCAAGTCCATAAGGCGAATTATTGGCTTTTTGAATAACCTCATCAACTGTGCGAAACGTTTGAATACTTAGAACTGGCCCAAATATTTCTTCTTGAGAAATTCTACTGGATTGTGCCACATTGGTAAAAATAGTAGGACGGCAAAAATAGCCCTTGCCTGGTAATTCACAGGTGCTTTGATATATTTCAGCGCCTTCAGAAATCCCTATTTTAATGTATTTTTCAATTGTATCCAGTTGCTCTTTCGAATTTATGGCACCAATATCCGTGTTTTTATCGAGGGGATTTCCCAAATACAAGGAATCCATTCGATGTTTTAATTTACGTATCACCAATTCTGCAATATTTTCTTGCACAAAAAGGCGGGAACCAGCGCAACAAACGTGGCCTTGATTAAAAAATATACCATTTACAATCCCTTCAACCGCTTGATCAATAGGAGCATCATCAAAAATTATATTCGCAGATTTTCCTCCTAATTCCAAGGTGGCTTTTTTCCCTGTGCCAGCAATGGCCCGTTGGATGATTTTTCCGACATTGGTTGATCCAGTAAAAGCAATTTTATTTATGTCCGGGTGATTTACGATCGCAGCTCCAGTATCACCATGACCGGTAATGATGTTTACAACACCGGGAGGAAGACCGGACGCTTTTATTATTTCTGCTAATTTTAGTGCTGTTAAGGAAGTCGTTTCCGCTGGCTTTAGCACTACACAATTCCCTGCTGCTAAAGCAGGAGCTATTTTCCAAGCTGCCATTAACAGGGGAAAATTCCATGGAATAATTTGACCGGCAACACCGAGCGCTTCCATTGCTTGATTAGGAAAAGCAAATTCTAATTTATCAGCCCAACCAGCGTAATAAAAAAAATGATTGCACGCCAAAGGGACGTCAATATCCCTAGACTCTCGGATGGGTTTTCCCGCATCTAAGGTTTCAATAACAGAAAGCTCCCTAGCTTGCTCTTGCATCAAACGAGCGATTCTATAAATATACTTTGAGCGCTCCTTAGGGGAAGTTTTTGACCAAACGTCATTGTAGGCATTTCTTGCGGCTTTCACGGCTAAATCTACATCATGATCATTCGCCCAAGCTATTTCAGACAAAACCTCTTCATTGGCAGGATTGGTAGTTTTGAAATACTTTTTTGACGATGGTTTCACCCATTCATTGTTTATGAATAGTTCATATTTGGGTAAAATCGTAATATGGGAAGTGCTTTCTAATGAAGGAGAATAATCCCAATTAACCCCTTCTTTTCCTGGTTTCTTTTTTGCCATATCAATCAATTGAAAAATAATCTGAAGATTGATAAACTCCCGTTTCCAACTTCATTATTTGCATTAAAACATCATTCGCTAAACTACTTGCACCAAATCGGAACCACTCATTATTGAGCCAATTATTCCCTAAGATCTCTTTCACCATAACCAAATTGTGTAAGGCTAATTTTGAAGTAGAAATCCCACCTGCAGGCTTCATTCCTATCATTATTCCGGTTGCATCGTAATAATCTTTGATCGCCATTAACATGGTATAAGTCACCTGCATTGTTGCAGCTGGCTGAATTTTACCTGTAGACGTTTTTATAAAATCGGCTCCAGCATAAATGGCAATATCACTGGCTTTTCGTACATTATCTAATGTGCAAAGCTCACCAGTTTCTAGAATCACTTTTAATCGTGCCTTTCCGCATGCTTCCTTAATAGAAGCGATTTCATCAAAAACAAAATTATATTCTCCAGCGAGAAATTTACCACGAGAAATAACCATGTCTATTTCATCCGCTCCTTCATCTACGGCAAATTTGGTGTCAGCAATTTTTATTTCTCTAGTTGATTGACCTGATGGAAAAGCAGTTGAAACCGAGGCAACTTTAACATCTGTTCCAACAAGAGCTGTTTTTGCAATACGCACCATGGAAGGATAGACACAAACTGCGGCTACATTTGGCACGCCTGCATAGGCATCATGTAAATGATGTGCCTTATAACACATTTGTTTTACTTTTCCTGGGGTGTCCTTACCCTCTAAGGTAGTAAGGTCAATCATACTCAAAACTAAATCTAGGCCTTGACGCTTCGATTCATTTTTAATACTGCGTGTTTGGAATCTAGCAACGCGTTCCTCTACTCCTACCTTATCGATAGAAGGAGATGTTGGTAATTTATTAAAAGAAATAGGAACTTTCATAATTATCTTCAAGATATTCCTTCAAAGATAAATAAAAGTCAGGGAAAAGAAAATTATGACGGTAAAAACAAACAACTAGTCCTTATCATCATCATCGTTGGCATCTGGCTTATCATAATCATCTAAATCATCATCAGAATCATCTTCTTTTTCGTCATCCATGTCCTCATCTTTGATTTCATCATCTTTGTCCAAATCATCCGAAAAATCATCATCGCTATCGTCAGAGATAATTTTAACTTTTGTTTTTGGCTTTACAATTTTAACCAAATAAATAATTTCATCCGTCTCCCAAATTAACGCATCAAGCACTTCGCCTGTAGGAGTTTTAATCGTGGTTAAATGATTTATATACCCATCAGGGAATTCTTTTAAAATTTGCTTTTTCTGTTCAAGAGAAAGTTTGTCATAACTAATTATCGATCTTCTTTTTGACATAAATTATATTCTTTTATCAATTCTTCAACGCAAAAATAATTGAATTGATATTGCATAAAACAATCTTGCTAAATTAATTTGAAATAAATATTAACTATCAAAAGTGAATTACTATTATTTCCTAAATAATAACTTAATAATTACCTTGGCAACAAGTACATTCAATAGATAATTATAACTTTGACTTAAATATTATGTCAAAACAGAAAAGCGCTTTTTTTTGCCAGGAATGTGGATTCGAAGCACCTAAATGGTTGGGGAAATGCCCATCGTGCTCTTCATGGAACACATTTGTGGAGGAAATAGTATCCAATACAAAGAGTGCTCTTCCTTTTTCCGTTGATTCAAGAAATTCCAAACCCACCCCAATAAGTGACATTCAACATCTCGAAGAAAATCGGATTCCATTACGCGATACCGAATTAAATAGAGTGCTTGGTGGCGGTTTGGTAAAAGGTGCTTTAGTATTAATCGGAGGAGAACCTGGAATTGGAAAATCTACCTTAATGCTTCAAATGGCCATTGAGGAACCTTTGACCATCCTTTATGTTTCCGGAGAGGAAAGCGAGCAACAAATAAGAATGAGAGCTGAAAGAATTGGAATCAAAAATCAAGCATGTCAATTGCTAACTGAGACCAATTTAATCAACATAATTAATCATGCAAAAGCATTAATGCCACAAATGTTAATCATTGACTCGATACAAACCTTGTATTTTTCTGCGATTGACAGCTCACCAGGAAGTGTGTCACAAGTCCGAGAATGTACCGCTCAATTACTTCGCTTTGCGAAGGAAACAAACGTGCCCGTTTTTTTAATTGGACACATCACCAAAGATGGCTCTATTGCAGGACCGAAAGTGTTAGAACATATGGTCGATGCTGTTCTTCAGTTCGAAGGCGACAGAAATCATGTGTATCGATTATTGCGCACGGTTAAAAATCGCTTTGGATCAACCAACGAACTGGGGATTTATGAAATGCAAGGAACCGGATTGCGGGTAGTTGACAATCCATCAGAAATATTAATTACCAATACCGATAGCAATTTAAGTGGCGTTGCAATTGCCACCACCATCGAAGGGATGCGCCCATTGCAAGTAGAAGTTCAAGCGCTTGTAAGTTCTGCTGCATATGGTACACCTCAGCGCTCATCAACTGGTTTTGATGCCAAGCGCCTTAACATGCTTTTAGCTGTTATGGAAAAAAGGTGTGGATTTAAATTGGCGGCAAAGGATGTGTTTTTAAATATTGCTGGTGGAATAAAAGTTGATGACCCTGCCGTAGATTTAGCAGTAACGATGGCTGTTTTATCATCTAATGCTGATTTACCAATTCCACAAGGGCTGACTTTTGCGGCGGAAGTGGGATTGTCGGGAGAAGTAAGGCCAGTAAATAGAGCCGAAGTTAGAATTCACGAAGCGCAAAAATTAGGGTATACAACTATATACCTCTCTAAATATAATAAAGGCATCACCATCTCTGACTTCAAAATTAAAGTAGTGCTTTGCGAAAAAATTGAGGAAGTGGTAAGAAAAGTATTTTCATAGTAATTAGAAAAACAGACGTCGATAGATTATGCCTAGATTAATACTTATACCAACTCCAATCGGAAATTTAGAAGATATCACTTTGCGATCAATCCGAATATTAGGTAGTGCAGATGTTATTTTTTCGGAAGATACCAGGGTAACGAAACGATTGCTGGCACACCTGAACATCACCAACACTATCTTTTCATTTCATAGTCAAAATGAACACCGTTTATTAGATCGTGTGATTGAAAAAATACAAGAGGTAGAAACAGCCGTGTTAGTATCAGATGCGGGGACACCTGGGATTTCAGATCCAGGATTTTTATTGGTCCGCGCCTGTATTGAGGCAAATATTCCTGTAGAATGTTTACCCGGTCCAACTGCCTTCGTTCCAGCGCTTGTTGCAAGTGGATTACCTTGTGACAAGTTCGTTTTTGAAGGTTTTTTACCTCATAAAAAGGGACGTCAAACCAGGCTGATATTACTTAGTCAAGAAAGTCGTACGATTATTTTGTACGAATCCCCACACCGACTTGTAAAGTGCTTGGGGCAAATTGTGGAGTATTTTGGTGCTGATCGGAAAATTTGTGTCTGTAGAGAAATTTCAAAGTTTTTCGAGGAATTTGCACGTGGAACGGCGCAAGAAGTATTAGCGCATTTTCAACAAAAAGAAGTAAAAGGTGAAATCGTAATAATCGTTGGCGGTAATCAAATAGATTAGTGAATAGACTTCATTTTTTTTCTTAAGGCCTCCAACACTTCTTCCTGCTTTTTTATGTCCGCTTGCTTAGCTGTTTGTTTCGATTTTGTTTCCTCAATTCGCTTTTCATTGTCCGCAATTTCTTTTTTCATTTTTTCAATATCATTTTGATAATCCTTAATGTCATTTTCTAATTGTTTTTGTTCGGAAATGAATTTGTTTTGCACTTGGTTGGCGGCATCTAATTCATTATTAATAATAGAAGTAACCGTTTTTACACCAAACTCTTTCAGTAGTTTGGACCAAACAGCGAATTGCTCCGGATGGTCTTTTTTGTTCAAAAAGGCACCTCCCAAATCAATACCAAATTGAATTGAGAATTGCTCCCCTTTCTTTTCTGTAATCACGGCATACGCATCGAAAGTTTTATCGCCCACTGCCTTTGAGCTCCCAATGAGCACAGTATGCTCCTCCTTGTGTGTTTTATATTTTCCCCAATCTTTCATCAATGATTTTAACGCATCTTCTACTTGCTCTTTCGTTGCAAAAGGAATGGAAAGCATAATCGCGGGCTTGTTTCCTACTGAAAATGTATAATTGCTTTCACTAATTTCAAGCTCTTGAGAAAAGGCGAAGGCTGAACAAATCAAAGCAAATAATAAAAAGAAGATCTTGGACATAACGAGAATATTTTCAATAAAAATAACAAACAAAAGGCAATAATTAAACTATACTTTTAAAATTGCGCTAATTTTACAATATGCAATTTTCACAAATAATTGGGCAGCATTCACTAAAAGAAGATTTTATCCATGAGATCAATTCTGGAAGGGTAAGCCATGCAAAGTTATTCGCTGGAAAACATGGTTACGGGACTCTTTCCTTAGCACTTGCGTTTACACAATATTTAATGTGCGAAAACAAGGAAGAAAAAGATAGTTGCGGCACCTGTCATTCCTGCACACAAATGAATGATTTTGTTCACCCTGATGTACATTTTGTGTTTCCTGTTGTCTTAGCAAACAAAGGAATTTCTAATGCTTATTTGCCAGAATGGCGAGAACAACTTAAAGAGAGCACTTACTTCGATTTACTTCATTGGACCAATATAATTGATACAAAAGAACGACAACCAACTATTGGCACAGAGGAGAGTTTGGATATTCAGAAAAAATTAAACATAAAGTCGTATCAAGGTGATTACAAAGTAATGATTATTTGGTGTGCAGACGAAATGAATGCTACCTGTTCGAACAAATTATTAAAAATAATCGAGGAACCGCCTCCCAAAACTTTATTTATTTTAGTAACAGAAAAACCACAAAAACTACTTCCTACAATTCAATCGCGAACACAAGTGATCATTGTACCGAGAATCACATTAACAGATTTAACAAGCGAGCTAGTTAACAATCAAGGAGTAGAAAATAGAATTGCGCAAACAATTTCCGCGTTTTCCGAAGGGGATTTTATTAGAGCAACAGAATTAGTAAAAGATGACGCAGCCAATCTAGCATACAGAAATCAATTTATGAGTTTGATGCGCTGCACCTATAAAAAAGATGTCATTGCCATGTTAGATTGGGCAGAAGAAATTGCTGCCTCTTCAAAGGAACGACAAAAATTATTTATTTTGTATAGCTTACATATGCTAAGACAAAGTCTTGTAAATAATTACATTGGCATAGCTAGCTTGCCAGTTTCAGAAGAAGAAGCCTCATTTATCGAAAAATTTTCTCCTTATATTTCAGGAAATAACATTAGTGACTTCTTAAACACGTTTGATCAAGCGTATTACCATATAGAAAGGAATGCATTCGGAAAATTACTTTTTACACAAATGTGTTTTCAAACAATGAGGTTCATTCACCAAGCATAATTTTGTAACTTTACCAAAAAATAAAAAACGATGGGTTGTAGTTCATGTGGGTCAGATGGTGGAACACCAAGAGGATGTAAGAATAATGGTACATGCAGTTCTGGTGGTTGCAATAAATTAGAAGTCTACGATTGGCTTGCGAATATTTCATTGCCATCAGGGCAAAAAATATATGATATTGTCGAGGTTAGATTTAAAAGTTCAAGAAAAGGCTTTTATAGAAATGCTGATAACATTTCGCTATGCGTAGGAGATGTTGTTGCTGTAGAAACAGCGCCTGGTTATGATGTTGGGGTAGTTTCGATTGTTGGAGAATTAGCACGGATCCAGGTGAAAAAGAAATCCCCGGGATTTAAACCAATGGAAACCCGAAAAATTATTTCTATAGCATCACAAAAAGAAATTGATAGCTGGATTAAAGCGCGTTCATTGGAACCAGAAACAATGAATAAATCAAGGGTCATGGCACTAAAACTTGGTTTGGAGATGAAAATTTCTGATGTTGAATTTCAAGCTGACATGTCAAAGGCTATTTTTTACTATACAGCGGAAGGAAGAATTGATTTTCGTCAGTTGATAAAAGACATGGCTGATGAATTCAAAATTCGTATCGAAATGAGGCAGATTGGCTCACGACAAGAATCCTCTCGTTTAGGTGGAATAGGTTCTTGTGGGCGGGAATTATGTTGCAGTACTTGGCTAACCGATTTTAGGTCCGTTTCCACATCCGCTGCTCGATATCAACAACTATCGCTAAACCCACAAAAACTGGCAGGACAATGTGGAAAATTAAAGTGCTGTTTGAATTACGAATTAGACATGTACTTAGACGCCATTAAGTCGTTTCCTAAAACTGATACAAAACTGAAAACTGA
>Ga0214919_10010197_pt1 | contig 11964 bp, 11 predicted proteins | sample LL1503_MetaG_FD_177994 | JGI IMG/M metagenome (GOLD analysis project Ga0214919, IMG submission 177994) | Freshwater microbial communities from Lake Lanier, Atlanta, Georgia, United States - LL-1503 | ecosystem: Environmental > Aquatic > Freshwater > Lake | place: USA: Georgia | collected...
GTGTTTGTAGGTCATAAGCAACTTCGACTGCCAGGTCAAGAAGCTTTGAATGCTAAACATCCTCAGCCACCCAACCATCAGTTATTCAAAGTTGCACTTCGTGCTTGAATCCGCCAGACCTTAAATTGCCCTATCTACGTTGGATCCCACGTGAAAATATCTTGAGTTCGATTTAAAGGCGTGAAGCTTCCGCGCAAAGCGGGCATGCAATGGCTTGCGACCGATTGGGGAGTCCAGCCCTGCCCCTCTGGCATAGCGCGGTGCACCGAACGTACCGGGCGACTGTGGCTGAACAAAAAAATCTCGTTAGCGCGGACTGCAAAGATCTGACCACTGACATCCGAAGCCTCGTCGCTCACTAGGTAGACGGCGAGAGGTGCAATCTTCGCGGTTTCCATCTTCTTGAGTCCCTCAACGCGTGCCACTTGGTCGGGCGTTTCGGTTGGGATGGCGCCGATCATTCGGCTGTACGCAAAGGGAGCTATGCAATTAGAGCGTACACCGTATTTCTGCATGTCAAGCGCAATCGACTTGGACAAACCAACAATTCCCAGCTTAGCTGCTGAGTAATTCGCCTGACCGAGGTTGCCAATTAGTCCTGACGTTGACGTGATGTGAACATAGGCACCTCGGCCCTCACTCTTAAAATATGTCGCAGCTGCCCGAGATACGTAAAAGCTGCCATTCAGATGAACGTCGATGACAGCCTTCCATTCCTCCAATGACATATTAAAAAAGAAACGGTCGCGCAGAATGCCTGCATTGTTCACGATCGCATCGATACGACCGAAGTTATCCAGCGCAGCCTGAACTATGCGCTGGGCCGAAGACCACTCAGAAACGCTATCCGTGCTGGCAATCGCCTCTCCCCCAGCAGCGCGTATTTCGGAAACAACCAATTCGGCAACGGCGCTGCTGCTTCCTTCTCCATTGATCGAAGTGCCAAGGTCGTTCACGACAACCTTAGCGCCTTCGGCTGCCATTGCTAGTGCGAAATCACGGCCAATCCCGCCTCCTGCACCGGTTACAACCACTACTTTGCCTTCAAGCATGCCAGTCATGAGTCACCACCTTTCCAATTCAAAATTCATTATTGATTAAGAGAAATTATCGATATACTATCAGCAATATCTGTTTCTGGTAACCAACCCTGTCAACCATGACTCAAGACTGGAACGCACTGCCTGACAACGAATTCCGCTCGTATCTTTCAGATTTCGTGCGTTCGCATTGCAATCCTTCATTGCGATTCCCTAAGCAAAAGTTAAAGTTGACTCAAGTGAGAGACTGGTGGCGCTCGCTATTTGAGGCGGGGCTTTTGGCGCCTGTTTGGCCCCAAGAGTTTGGTGGAATGGGGCTTAATGCTGGCAAGGCGCTCATTTACCTTGAAGCGATGGAGGGAAGTGGCGCACCTCGTTTGCCCGACCAAGGCATCATCAACCTCGGCCCATTGCTCATAAAGTATGGCACTGATTGGCAAAAAGATTTCTATCTGCCGAAGATTCTTTCCGGACAACATATTTGGTGTCAAGGTTATTCTGAACCCAGTGCAGGATCAGACTTGGCAAGTCTACGAACCAGCGCTGTCCCTCAGGGAAATGACTATGTTGTCAATGGACAAAAGATCTGGACTTCTTGGGCAAGCGATGCAACGCATATTTTTACCCTGGTCAGGACTGACCCCGCGGCCAAAAAGCAAGCGGGAATTAGCTTTCTTCTCATTGAGTTAAACCAACCTGGTGTCAAGGTCCGGCCCATCCAGACACTGATGGGGCAAGCTGATTTTTCCGAAATATTTTTTGACGAGGCGCTCACATCCAAAGATAACCTTGTGGGTGCCTTGAATGGCGGTTGGGCGATGGCCAAAGCGTTGCTGGGCTTCGAACGCATTTGGGCTGGATCGCCACGGCAGGCGCGCGCCATGCTTTTACAGTTAGAGGCATTTGTGCGATCCTCCGGAAAGGCGCAAGACGCTGCGGTTCTGGACTCTGTAACAAAACTGCAGTTTGATGTTGCTGATCTTGAATCGACCTATTCGCGTTTTGTAGGCATGGCTTCACGAGGAGAGCCCATAGGCGCAGATGTTTCGATTTTGAAGGTCTGGGCCACGGAAACCTGCCAACGTATTTCTGAATTTTTGGTTGAACTTTGTGGCGATCTCGCATCCACTCAAGGCGATGTGCACTTCGATGGTGGTGTTGTAGATCCAACCACCCCTTTCCTAGATTCGCGCTCGTTTACGATCTACGGCGGATCCAGCGAAATCCAACGTAATATCCTTGCGCGTAATGTTTTGAACCTTCCCACTTAATCACAATATGAGATACGAAGCAGAGCAGACACGTTTAGTGCGAGAGAGCGCAGTAGATTTTGTCCGTCGAGCCGAACCTTTGAAGGCGATGCGCTCAATTCGCGGATTGGAAACTGGTTTTCCTGAGCGCCTGAGGGCAATGATGGGGGATGCCGGTTGGTTTGGGCTTCTAGCACCTGAGACCCTTGGCGGCTCGGCCGCAGACTATGCCGATGTTGCTGCACTCTGTGAGGAGTTAGGTAAAGGTTTGGTGGAGGGGCCCATTCTTCAGGAGGCAGTGCTACTTACTGGCGTTCTGGCTGCTTTGCCGCCTACCAAACTGAGAGACGAGTTACTGAGCAGGCAGGCGCAGGGCAATCTCGCCGGAGCGTTAGCATTTGGCGTGGACTCGCCTTCCGCAGACCTGCGCTGTCCCGCATTCATTGCCATTCCAGATGGCAATGACTTCATCCTTAATGGCGAGTGCACTCGGGTACGAGTTGCAAATGACCCAGAGGGTTTCATGGTTGGAGCAGAGACGCCCGAAGGACCAATGCTGGGTTGGTTGTCACGTGAAATCGAAAATCTTGAGGTGACTAAATTGTGGTTGGTAGACGGAACCGCCGCCTGCTCGGTACGAGCAAGCGGCGTGCGACTCCCACACCAAATGGTTCTTGCCATTGGTGATCCGGCCACACGGGCAATCAATGAAGGGCTGGACCTTGCAACAGTGATGGCAGCAGCCGCACTCTTTGGGGTCGGCAGCGCTGTCGCCGCGCTAACCCGCGATTACCTCAACACCCGAGTTCAGTTTGGCAAGCCAATTGGCAGCTTCCAGTCACTTGCCCACAGGGCAGTGGATCAATACATTCAATTAGAACTCGCGCAGGACGCGCTTGACCATGCTGTGGCCAGCCTGAGCACTACCAGCGTGGGCGATACAGCGCGTATCATGGCAGTTGCACGAGTGAAGTCCCGCTGCTCAGATGCAGCCATTAAGATCACGCGTGAGTCAATTCAGATGCATGGGGCCATTGGATTTACAGACGAATACGACGCAGGACTTTTTCTCAAGCGCTCTCTGGTTTTATCCGCTTGGCTTGGGAATGGTTCCCAGCACCGGCGCAGGTATGCAGAACTAAATTTAAAGGAGACGATATGAATGCGATCTACGAAAGCTTTGAAAGATTGAAATTTGACCGTCCGCACCCTCGTGTGCTGAGGATCACGATGACATCCCCGTTGAAACTCAATGCAATGGATGCCAAACTGCATGCAGAAGTCTCTCGTATCTGGAGTATTGTCGATGTCGATCCCAGCGTTTCAGTTTGTATTATCAGGGGATCCGATAACGCCTTCTCGGCAGGAGGTGATCTTGTACATGAGCAAAAGGTTCAATCTGATCCGGCTTTGGCTATGCAGGCGATGCAAGAGGGCCGCAACTTAGTGCTTGGCATGATGAACTGTAGCAAGCCGATCATCAGCGCTATTCGAGGATGGGCCGTCGGTGCAGGACTTGCGTGTGGATTGATGGCGGACATCTCTATTGCTTCTAAAACGGCGAAAATCTCCGATGGCCATACCAAGATCGGTTTGGCGGCGGGAGATCACGCCATGATCATTTGGCCGCTACTTTGCGGAATGGCTAAGGCCAAGTATTATTTGCTCACATGTGACAGCCTCACGGGAGAAGAAGCCGAAAGAATGGGTCTAGTTTCACTCGCCGTTGATGAGGAAGAATTAGACGCGCGCGCACTTACTGTGGCCGTTGGATTGGCTCAAGGTGCTCAGAACGCAATCCGATTTACCAAGCGTGCCCTTAATCTTTGGCTAAAGCACTCGGAACCGATTTTTGAGGCATCTCTTGCGTATGAATTCCTTAACTTTCTAGGCCCTGAGGCCAAGGAAGGTTTCTCTGCCTTTCTCGAGAAACGAAAGCCAAATTTCCCACCAGACGCTACCGTATAAATAATTGGTATGTTTTTATTGGTTGTATAGACAATTTAATACTATTGAATCGTCTACGCAAAGGTAGCTATTCAAGGTTTCAATAGCTTATCGTTAGGCCTTTTTTTTCGTGCTTTGACTGAAGCGCGGGTGTTTTAGACATCAAATCAGGCTCATTAACTTAACGGTCCGTTCGATCTTTGTTTGCAGTAAGGAAGTGAGGCCAAGAAAATGCCACTGAATGCTGAAGCGATTTTAAAGCACCCATTCCCAGACATCGAAGTTACTTTCACCAACCGCGATTGCATCCTTTACGCTTTATCGATAGGTCTCGGGGAAGATCCAATGAATGTTGACGAGCTTCCATATGTATTTGAAAAAGACATGCGTGTCTTTCCAACTTTCGCTGTAGCACTGGGGCAACCTGGGCCATGGAACGCGGATCCAAAATTCGGCTTAACCCGACAAATGCTGGTACATGGGACCGAACGCTTGGAAATCTTGCGACCCCTGCATTGTGGTCAGTCGCTCATTGCACGAAACAGCGTTTTGGAAGTCATAGACAAAGGCGCCGATAAGGGTGCCATCGTAGTAGTAGAGCGTATCCTGACTGAACAAGCAAGTGGAGCCGTGGTGGCTCGTGTTGAGACTGGCTTGTTCTGCCGTGCCGATGGGGGCTTCAACGGAAAGCGAGAAGTCACCAGAGAGTTTAGTGAGATTCCACAACAACCACCTGACATTTCCCAGGTCATATCTACGCAGGCCAACCAGGCGCTTTACTATCGTCTAAACGGTGACCGAAATCCTCTGCATGCTGATCCGGATTACGCTAAAGGGGCTGGATTTCCTCGACCGATCCTGCACGGACTATGTACATATTCGGCAGCAGCCATATGCCTGCAACGAATGGTGGGGCTTGACCGCAAGCTCCTATCCATCCAGGCTAGATTCTCTAAACCAGTGTATCCAGGGGAAACCATACAGGTCGACGGTTGGTACTTGAGTTCTGGAATCGCTTTTCGAGCCACGGTGACCGACCGCAATGTTGAAGTGCTTGGCCGGGGTTTAGCTACATTTTTATAGTCGAAAAATTTGAATTGCCACAATCGCATGATCCTGAGACATCATGACTAATATGGAGTATCTTTTACGATTGGCCTACCGTCGCCGGTACTGGCGAAATTTCCTTGAATGTCGCTTTTGCAAGTAATCGGCGGTTGGCCATTGGAGTTTTCATTAATTGTGCTTGCAATCATAAAACGCAAAATAAATTTATAAGTACGCAACTCATTCGGTTATTGTCCAGCCCACTCTTCAGGCACTGTCATACTGAGCGCTGGGTACCAAGCACTACACACGGCAACCAAAAGGCCTTAACTTTGAGCCAGATCCCACCATGGTTTTTTGAAGTTTTTTTGGCAATCATCACGTCAATGAGGCCCAACATAGCAATCTTCGCGAGAGAAGGATTGCGGCCAATAACCATCAAAGGAGATTTGGAACGAAGTCGGTACGAACATGGTGAGGGTGCTCTACCAGCTTGGCGGTCCATAGCTAGCCGACTTGCTCGGTGGCCAAATCAAACGGAAACTTAACATGAGTGACAAATTAAGTATGAATGAATCGGAAGCTGATGCAAATGACGAAAACATAACCGTCGACCTCCTGGTTGTCGGCAGTGGCGCAGGTGGACTTGCGGCGGCGATGGTCGCGGCCAAACATGGCGCCAAGGTTTTACTGGTCGAGAAAGGATCTCAGCTAGGCGGCACCACCGCCACTTCGGGAGGGGTGCTGTGGATTCCAGACAATGACCACGCGCGCAAGCAGGGGTTGGGTGACTCGTCGGCAAAGTCGCACAACTACCTGCGACATGAACTGAAGTCCTTTTATTGCAAGAACATGATCGAAGCATTTTTGCGCAATGGCAACGCCGCTGTGGCCTATCTTGAGGAACACACCGATTTAAAATTTGATGTCTTAGCATGGCCGGACTATCACCCATCTCAGGTAGATGGCATGCTCAAAGGGCGCTCGATGGTGACGCGGCCATTCAACGGTCGCCTACTGGGCAAAGATTTCAATCTGGTGCGGCCACCCGTTCACCGACTCATGATTCTTGGCGGCCTAATGGTTCAAGCCGACGAAATTTCTTACTTTCTCAATCCGTTTGCAACCATCAAGGCATTCCGGCATGTGGTGATGAAGATGGCCAAATACGCCATCGACCGGGTGCAATTTCCGCGTGGAACCGACATACGTTATGGCAACGCGCTGGTAGCACGTTCTCTACTGACGCTTCGCAAAACTGATGCTCAAATTTGGCTAAAGACTCGGTTCAAAAGCCTGCTACTCAGGCAGGATGGTCGTGTCGTAGGCGCTCTGGTTATGCGCGGTGAAAAGCAAGTGCGCGTGTACGCTAGCAAAGGGGTGGTGCTGGCCACAGGGGGATTTCCTCATAATATTAAATTACGTGAACAATATTTTTCAAAATTTCCGCACGCTCACACTGCCGCTTTCGATGGCAACGTCGGCGATGGCCTGAATGCTGCAACCGCAGTCGGCGCGGCTGTCGACACCGACTTGCGCAGTCCTGGTTTATGGAGTCCCGCATCATCCATGAAAGCGGCCGATGGCTCGGTGTCGACCATCATGTACGGCTATCTTGACCGCGGCCGGCCCGGCTGTATTGCCATTGACCCCGATGGAAAACGCTTCGTCAATGAATCCAATTCGTACCATGACATCATCATGGCTCTTTACGACCAAAATCGTGGCAAGGATGGTTACTATTTCATATGTGACCGTCGCTTCATCCGCAAATACGGCTTAGGCGCGGTGCGGCCATTCCCGATTTCCCCAAGCGTCAAACCGTTCGTGCGTTCAGGCTATTTGCTTGAGGGGAAAACCATCGAAGAACTGGCCGGCAGGGTTGGCGTTGATCAAGCCGTTCTGGCGGCCACACTGGATCGTTATAACAGCTTCACTCGCACGGGCAATGACCTCGACTTTGGTCGCGGCACCAACGCATACAACTGGCAATATGCGTCTGCGCCCCAATACCCAAATGCCAATCTCGCTCCGATCGACAACGGCCCTTTCTACGCCTTGAAAATTGAGCCCGCCACCCTGGGTACGTCGGTCGGCATCATGGCCGACGATCGGTCGCGCGTGCTTGATACACAAGGCCGCATCATTCCTGGACTGTATGCATGTGGAAACGAGCGTAGTTCTGTGTTTCGCGGTTTCTACCCAGGTGGAGGGTGCACCCTAGGGCCAGCGATTGCCTTCGGTTACGCTGCTGCGCGTGACGCGCTCGGCCACAAGCCTGCCTTTGAAGGTGACAAGAATCCGTTGGACTCATAGATACGGGCAACGCCCATTTTTCGACCAACAAGCCGGCCAACTCCGTCCTGATTATTTTCAGGCCTTGCGCGATAAACGTGGATAAAGACGGGTATGAAGAAGAGCAGATTTAGCGACAATCAGATCATTGGGTTCTTGATGTAAGCAGGGTCGGTCATGCCGATCAAGGAGTTGTGCCACTGCGGAGGCTTCAGCAATACCTCTTTCTACAAGTGGCGTGCCAAATACAATGAGGTACAGACCTGAGGTGCCGGAAAGCTGCAAGAGCGTGTTGACATAAACAGCTCGACTGAATCGGCCAAACATGCTGACTTTACGCAGCATCCTCATTTGGTGACAGAATTTTTATAACCGACTTCGCTGCAATAGTGGCCGTATTTATCAGAATAGGTTTTCCCGAATATCAATATATTTTGAAACGGTTTATAGTCTTGATAGGGCTTGCAAGGAGATTCTTAAATGTCACTTTCATCGAAATTCAATTCATTACGTTTTTGCCTAATTGCTTTAGGCCTGCACCTCCATCTAGGATCAGTGTTGGCAGAATCGTATCCCACCAGACCAATTCGTGTGATTGTGACCTTTGCGGCTGGGAGCGGGACCGACACTATCGCACGCGTATTTGGCGATAAGCTGGCTGCTGAGCTAGGGCAACCACTTTTAATAGATAACAAGCCTGGCGCCAATGGCATTATTGGCGCAAGTATCGTAGCTAAGGCCCCGCCGGACGGGTACACACTGCTGGTAGGCTCTACAACAAACGCTGTTGTAGAAACTGTTGTTAAGTCAGTTCCATACGACACTGTGCGTGACTTTACGCCAATATCTTTTCTCGGATCACTTCCGCAGATCGTCGTCGTGAACAATCAAATGCCAGTTAAAAATATGACGGAATTGGTTATGTATTCGCGAGCAAATCCCGGCAAAGTATCTTATGCTTGGGCCAACGCAGTTGCACGAGTGGCCAGTGAAAATCTGGCCAGCCAGGCCGGATTGAAGTTTTACGATGTTCCTTACAAAAGCTCTCCTCAGGCAATCACTGATGTCATCAGTGGCGAGGTTCAGCTTTACATTTCCGATTTAATCGTAGCTATGCCGCATGTTTTGGCTGGAAGAGTGCGAGCACTCGGAGTGACGAGCCTGGTTCGGTCCAGCGTGATGCCCGACGTACCGACCATTGCAGAGTCCGGCTTGCTGCCTAAATACGAGGCCCTGGGTCTTTTTGGGCTCTTTGGGCCTGCCGGACTCCCCCCAACAATCTTGGCTAAACTTAATTCGGCCGTCAATAAAGTCGCAAATGATCCGGAACTGCGTAACCGCTTATCCAGCTTGGGTCTGGAAGTACAGCCAAGCACGCCCGCTGAGCTTGCAGCGAGGATGAGCGCGGAAAAGGCAGTCTGGATGCGCGTCACAAAGGCAGCGGGAATGTCCCCACAGTAGATCGATAACGCCAAGCCATCAAATAAACCCGCGGAAACAACGAATTACACCAAGAGGATTTAACACCTTCCAGATAACGTCATTGAGCCCATCTGGAAAGACTCAGACTATTGTCACAAACCAAAAATCCCCTATCGTACTTATTTTCGGTCCAAACTCAGCCTTCACACGCGTTCCCTTTGCGAAGTTTCCTGTGCGGGAAACAACCAAAGTCTTAATACACGTGTCGGCCCCATCGATACGTACCAGGGCAGACGCAACTGGAAATCCGAATTGTTCGAGTTGAATAGGCGCTGACGGCAACGCCAAGCTTGTCAGAATTTCACCTTCATTTGAAAGCTCCAATTTCTTGGTTTCACCATAGCAGCGTGAGCAAATCTCCCGCATCGGAAGCCAGGTGAAGTGACAGGACTGGCAACAACTAGCAACAAGCCTTCCTCGCGCAAGGCCGTGAAAGTAAGGGGACTGACCGCCATAGCTAAACTTGTAACGGTAGACGTCAGTCAAGTCGGCTTCGAAAATATTCTGGTTATCCATCAAACCCCCAAGACAATGGTGCAGCTTTGAGAAATCGACGGAGCGCCGATCGCGGAAAATAGAGCTTTACCTTTATTGATCGGTACCTGGGTACCACCTGCTTTGCCGCGGAGTTGCTGGGTAATTTCACCAATGCGAGATATTCCTGAGCAACCTGCTACGTGCCCACAGCCTATCATCCCTCCAGAGGGATTGACAGGCATGCGGCCGGTCTTCTCAGTTACCCCTTCGTCGATAAGGCGGCCGCCTTGACCGGGCTCACACAAGCCCAACTCAGCATAGCTAATCAACTCGATGCCGGTAAGGAGGTCGTGCGTTTCGATGAAGTCTAATTCCATCATAGGATTCTTGATACCAGCCATAGAATACGCTTTTTTTGCAGCAACCTGCTGACAAACCAAGCGGCCTAGTTGGTCAAAATCGGGCATGTAGCTGCGTTGAGTACAACTGCCAATGCCTTCAATCCAAATCGGATTGTCGCAAATCTCCCGAGCACGGTCCTCAGAGGCAAGGATAAGTGCGGCCGCACCTTCGCTGTACAGGCAGCAGTCGTAGAACTTCACCGGTCCTGCAATCCGCCGAGACTGCATCACGTCATCAATAGAAAGCTTTAGTCCGCTTTGCGCAAGCGGATTGGTAAGCGCATTGCCATGGTTCTTCACGGATACCTTGGCCATCTGCTCCTCGGTCGGTGACCCAAACCTGTCCATATGCGCCTGAACAACAAAGCCAAAATTCGCTGCAGCGATAGGCTCAACGGGGGTCTCCCACGTCATATCAAGATCAAGCATGATTGCTTGCAGGAAGGCCTTGGATCGCTTGCCGCTCGCTTCATCGTACAAGTCCATACCTTTACCAGAACCGACCACAAGCGTCACATCAGACATTCCGGACATGATTTCTAAAGCGCCCTGTCGCACTGCCATCGCGCCGGTCACAGCACCCGCGGTAACGTGTACTGAAGGCTTACCGGACATTCCGATGTAATCCTGCACCGTTGTACTGGCACAGCACTGGCGAACCCAAGCAACCATCAGGTCCGACATGCCATGAACGACCGAGTCAATATCATTTGGCCCAAGTCGTGCATCACTTAATGCAGCTTTTGTCACGTCCAAGGCAAGCTCATAGTAGGTCTTATCAGGATAGCGTGATTTCCATGGAATCAGCCCCACTCCCACAATTGCGACTCTTTTTACCATTTAATTCTCCGTAACAGTTTCGAGAAGTTGTCCATACCCGGGGACCCCATGGCGCAAACCTGCGAGCTTCAGCAACTTCCACAACAAGACAGTTGTCGATGTCAGGACCGGCTTGCCCAATTCACGCTCAATGCTGCCCGCCACTTCCTGCGAGTTCATATTCAAGCAACTGATAAGCAGCACGTCTGCTTCATGATGCCATGCCTGATTGCACAACTGCTTCATTTCCAAGCCACTTGGATCTGCCAGTGCAAATCCGTCAGAGATGCCTAGGTTAGCCGTGGAGCAAACTGTAAATCCAGCTTCTTCGAAAAATCGACATTCGGCATGGTCTATCTCATCAGTATAGGGAGAAGCAATACAGATGGACTTGGCACCCAACGCGTGCAGCCCCTCAATAATTGCAGAGGCGACGGTGAAGCACTTGGTGCCAGAAGATTTCTCAAGAGAAGTTGCCAAGGACTTGTCATACTCCAATCCTTGCACAAGACTCGATGCGGTGCAGCCATAAGCAATGACGTGCGGCCTACACGTTGCGAGCTGATGAGCAGCTGCAAGGCCTTCTTCGTGATCCATCCTGGCCAGGGACTCAGCGCTGATATTGTTGGTTAACAACATTCGTGCAGTATGTAACGATACGCCATCTGGCAGAACTCTAGGAAGCCATGCCTCGACCACTGTATTCACACTTGGGAGGATGACTCCCAGCCTAATTTTTTCTGTCATGACATCGTCAGTCCACCGCTTACGCTGATGGCCTGACCAGTAATGAAAGACGCTTGAGGCGACACCAAAAAAACTGCGGCTGCAGCGACTTCCACGGGCTTGCCAAGCCGGCGCAGTGGAATAGCGCGAACCATTGCCGTTCCAATCTTTTTACCGAACTCGTCATTGGTAACTAAGTCGTCCCAAAGCGATGTTTCGGTCGGTCCCGGGCAAACAACATTGACAAGGATATTCGAGCGAGCGTATTCACGAGCAATAGATTTACAAAATGAAATCAAACCACCGCGACATGCCGCAGAAACTGCTTCGCCACTGGTTCCCACCTTGCCAGAATCTGAACCGACGAAGACGACCTGCCCGCCGCCGTTGCGTATAAGACTCGGCAAAACGAAACGCATGCATGTAATAACACTGCGAAGCTCAACGTTTAACGTCCTTTCAATGTCCTCTAAAGGAGTA
>Ga0214919_10010198_pt1 | contig 11964 bp, 7 predicted proteins | sample LL1503_MetaG_FD_177994 | JGI IMG/M metagenome (GOLD analysis project Ga0214919, IMG submission 177994) | Freshwater microbial communities from Lake Lanier, Atlanta, Georgia, United States - LL-1503 | ecosystem: Environmental > Aquatic > Freshwater > Lake | place: USA: Georgia | collected 2015-03-15
GTAGTCTCCTGGAACGACGCGGCAGAGATGAACGAGTCGGTCGACAGCGAGGCCTTGGTGATACCCAGCAACATGTGGTTGTAGGTCGCGGGTTTTTTTCCTTCAGCCTCCATACGCTCGTTCTCCGCAAACAAATCCGCTCGCTCGACTTGCTCGCCGGGAATGAAGCGTGTGTCGCCCGACTCATCGACCTGCACACGGCGCAGCATCTGGCGGACAATCACCTCGATGTGTTTGTCGTTGATGCGCACACCCTGAAGACGATAAACGTCCTGCACCTCGTCGGTGATGTAGCGCGCCAGCGCAGGTACACCCTGCAAACGCAGAATGTCGTGCGGATCGACCGGCCCGTCAACGATGACCTCCCCTTTATTCACGATCTGGCCGTCGTGCGCCATAACATGTTTTTCCTTCGGAATGAGGTACTCGTTGGCCACGCCATCAAGGTCGGTAATGACTAGACGCTGCTTGCCCTTTGTGTCCTTGCCAAAGGAAACAGCACCCGTAACTTCCGCCAGCACACCGGCGTCTTTCGGGGAGCGCGCCTCGAACAACTCCGCCACTCGCGGCAAACCACCCGTGATGTCACGCGTTTTCGATGTCTCCTGCGGGATGCGGGCCAGCACTTCACCCACGCCCACCTTCTGCCCGTCCTTGACGGTGATAACCGAACCCACCTGAAAGGTGATGTTAACCGAGTGATCGGTGCCGGCGATCTTGATCTCCTGCCCCTCGTCGTTCATCAGCTTGACCTGCGGACGAACACCCTTGGAGGTGCTGCCCCGCTGCTTGGGATCGATAACCACGAGGGTCGACAGGCCGGTAATTTCATCGGTCTGCTTCATCACGGTCACGTTCTCGATGACGTTCTCGAGCTTCACGACGCCGCCGTACTCGGTGATGATCGGACGGGTGTGCGGATCCCAAGTGGCGATCAACATACCGGCCTTGATCGGCTTCCCATCCTCTACGTGCAGAGTGGCGCCGTAAGGAACCTTATGGCGCTCGCGCTCGCGACCGCCCTCCTCCGTGATCAGCACTTCGCCAGTGCGCGAGATAACCACTTTTTCGCCCTTGCCGCTGGTTACATAACGAACCTGCGCCGAAAAATGCGCGATGCCCGTGGATTTGGACTCAACCTGGCTCGCGACAGCGGTACGCGATGCCGCACCGCCGATGTGAAAGGTGCGCATGGTCAGCTGGGTGCCAGGCTCGCCGATAGACTGCGCGGCAATGACACCGACAGCCTCACCAACGTTCACCAGGCTACCGCGGCCAAGATCGCGCCCGTAGCACTGCGCGCAAAGACCTTTGCGCGTATCGCATGTCAGCGGCGTGCGAACCTTGACCTCATCAATGCCGAGTTGCTCAATGAGCTCAACCTCATCCTCCGAGAGCAGAGTCCCGACGTGGTAAAGCACATCCTGGGTCTCCGGATGCACCAGCTCAGCAGTCGTTACCCGGCCAAGAATCCGCTCGCGCAAAGCCTCGACCACTTCACCGCCCTCGACTAACGCCTTCATGGCCACACCATTCGATGTACCACAATCGTTCTCGATAACAACCAGATCCTGCGTGACGTCAACGAGACGACGCGTCAGATAACCGGAGTTCGCTGTCTTCAAAGCCGTATCAGCCAGACCCTTACGTGCGCCGTGCGTCGAAATAAAATACTGAAGAACGTTAAGCCCTTCACGGAAATTGGCCGTAATCGGCGTTTCGATGATTGAGCCGTCGGGCTTGGCCATCAGCCCGCGCATTCCTGCAAGCTGACGGATCTGTGCGGCGGAACCGCGCGCACCGGAGTCGGCCATCATGTAAATAGAATTGAACGACTCCTGTTTAACAGTCTTGCCCTTGCTGTCAATGACATTTTCCGTCGAAAGCTGGTCCATCATCGCCTTGCCAACCTGGTCGCCAGCACGCCCCCATATGTCGACCACCTTGTTGTAGCGCTCGCCCACGGTCACCAGACCCGAGGTGTATTGCGCCTCGATCTCCTTAACCTCTTGCTCCGCCGCATCGATCAGTGTGTGCTTTTGCAACGGGATGAGCATGTCATCGACACAGATGGACAACCCCGCGCGGGTGGCGATGGTAAACCCGGACTGCATCAACTTGTCGGCAAAAATTACCGTCTCGCGCAAACCGCAACGGCGGAAAGACGCGTTGATGAGCTTGGAGATTTCTTTCTTCTTGAGTGCCTTGTTGATGAACTCAAAGGGCAGGCCGGGAGGCAGAATTTCCGACAGCAGCGCACGGCCGATGGTTGTCTTGACCCGCGTGGTTTTCTCTATTTTTTCACCAGACTCCGACAGGTCGAATTCCTTGATCCGCACCGTTACCAGCGCATGGATTTCCGCCTTGCCGCTTTGGTAGGCGCGAAGCATCTCGCTGATATCAGAGAACATCATCCCCTCGCCGCGCGCATTGATCTTCTCGCGAGTAGCGTAGTACAGACCGAGTACGATGTCCTGTGATGGCACGATGATGGGGTCGCCGTTCGCTGGCGACAGCACGTTGTTCGATGCCAGCATCAGGGTTCGCGCTTCCATCTGCGCCTCAAGCGACAGGGGCACGTGGACGGCCATCTGGTCGCCGTCAAAGTCGGCGTTGAATGCGGCGCAAACCAGCGGGTGCAACTGGATAGCCTTTCCCTCAATCAGGACGGGCTCAAAGGCCTGAATGCCGAGACGGTGCAGCGTTGGAGCGCGGTTGAGCATGACCGGATGTTCACGGATCACCTCTTCCAGGATGTCCCAGACAACTGCGGTCTCCGCTTCAACCTCGCGCTTTGCCGCCTTGATGGTGGTTGCGATGCCTTGCATCTCAAGCTTGTTGAAGATGAACGGTTTGAACAGCTCAAGTGCCATTTTCTTCGGCAAGCCGCACTGGTGCAGCTTAAGTTGCGGCCCCACCACGATGACGGATCGGCCGGAGTAATCGACGCGTTTTCCGAGCAAGTTCTGACGGAAACGTCCGCCCTTGCCCTTAATCATGTCCGCGAGCGACTTGAGCGGACGCTTATTCGCACCGGTCATCGCCTTGCCACGGCGACCGTTGTCGAGCAACGAGTCGACCGCTTCTTGCAGCATGCGCTTTTCGTTCCTTACGATGATTTCCGGTGCCTTCAGCTCAAGCAGGCGCTTCAGGCGGTTGTTGCGGTTGATTACACGGCGGTAAAGGTCGTTCAGATCGGAGGTGGCGAAACGGCCACCGTCCAGCGGGACGAGCGGGCGCAATTCCGGCGGCAGCACCGGGAGCACCTCCAGGACCATCCACTCTGGCTTGATGCCGGACTTCTGGAAACCCTCAAGCACTTTGAGGCGCTTTGCAATTTTCTTGATCTTGGTATCTGAGGTCGCCGTCTCTAATTCCTTGCGCAGAGTCTCGATATCATGATCAACATCGATCGAACGCAGCAATTCGCGGATACCCTCGGCGCCCATGGAGGCGGAGAAATCATCACCAAACTCCTCAACCTTGGCGAGGTAATCGTCTTCCGTCAGCAATTGGCAGCGCTTGAGCGGCGTCATGCCCGGGTCAATAACGACGTAGGCTTCGAAGTACAACACGCGCTCGATATCGCGCAGCGTCATATCCAAGACCAAGCCAAGACGCGAGGGCAGTGATTTGAGGAACCAAATGTGGGCCGTGGGGCTTGCCAACTCGATGTGGCCCATGCGTTCACGACGAACCTTGGCAAGCGTCACTTCGACACCGCACTTCTCGCAGATCACGCCGCGGTGCTTAAGGCGCTTGTACTTGCCGCAAAGGCACTCGTAATCCTTGATAGGGCCAAAAATTTTGGCGCAAAACAGGCCGTCCCGCTCCGGCTTGAACGTGCGGTAGTTAATGGTCTCCGGCTTCTTAACCTCTCCGAACGACCATGAACGGATCTTCTCGGGCGAGGCAAGCCCGATCTTGATCGCGTCGAATTCTTCTTCCTGCGTTACCTGCCTGAACAAATCAAGTAGTGCTTTCATCTTTCACTCCAAAGTGGCGTGATGCACGTACAAATTTTCAACCGGTTTTCCGCGAAGGCGCGAAATTCCGTATTCAAATTAAAATCTTTCGAGGTCGATATCAATTCCGAGAGAGCGGATTTCCTTGACCAGCACGTTGAACGACTCGGGCATGCCCGCCTCGATCTTGTGATCGCCCTTGACGATGCTCTCGTAGACCTTGGTCCGGCCGGAAATATCGTCTGACTTGACCGTAAGCATTTCCTGCAGCGTGTATGCAGCGCCATAAGCCTCCAGCGCCCATACCTCCATCTCGCCAAAGCGCTGGCCGCCAAACTGCGCCTTGCCGCCCAGAGGTTGCTGGGTAACGAGACTGTAAGGACCTGTCGAGCGCGCATGCATCTTGTCATCGACAAGGTGGTGCAGCTTGAGCACGTGCATGTAACCGACAGTCACCAACCGGTCGAACTGCTCCCCAGTGTGGCCGTTGTAGAGCGTGACCTGCGTCTTGCCCGGATTGAAACCCAGCTGTTTGGTACGCAGATCGTCGTCCGGGAAAGCCAGATCCAGCATGGCGCGGATTTCGCCCTCGTTGGCCCCATCAAACACGGGCGTCGCGAAAGGAACGCCGTGCTTAAGGTTGGAGGCGAGCTCCATCACCTCTTGGTCGGTCAGGCTGGCGATGTCTTCTGGCTTGCCGCTGTCGTTATATATCTTGGTCAGGAACTTGCGCACATCAGCAGTCTTCGAATGCTGCTTCAGCATCTCACCGATCTTGATGCCCAGCCCCTTCGCAGCCCAACCAAGGTGTGTTTCAAGGATTTGTCCAACGTTCATGCGCGAAGGCACGCCCAGCGGGTTCAGCACCACATCAACCGGCGTGCCATCCGCCATGTAGGGCATGTCTTCAACCGGAACAATCTTGGAGATCACGCCCTTGTTACCGTGACGGCCGGCCATCTTGTCGCCAGGCTGCAGGCGGCGCTTAACAGCCACATAGACCTTGACCATTTTTTGCACCCCGGGCGGCAATTCGTCACCCTGAGTGAGCTTTTTCTTTTTCGCCTCGAAGGCCACGTCGAAATCGACACGCTTTTGCTCAAGACTTGCGCGCAGGGACTCTAACTGCGCCGCCGACTCGTCGCTGGTCAGACGGATATCGAACCAGTGATAACGCTCGTTATCGTCAAGATAGCTCTTGGTGATCTTGGAACCCTTGGCGAGCTTTTGGGGGCCGCCATTGGCCGTCTTGCCAACCAGCAGGCGTTCAATTCGGCCGAACGTGTCGCCCTCAACTATTCGCATCTGGTCGGCGAGATCCTTCTTATACCGTTTCAGTTCATCGTCGATGATCTGGGCGGCACGCTTGTCACGATCGATGCCCTCGCGTGTGAACACCTGCACATCTATCACCGTCCCGGAAATTCCGGACGGGACGCGCAAAGAAGTGTCCTTCACATCAGAAGCCTTCTCGCCAAAAATCGCACGTAGCAGCTTCTCTTCAGGCGTCAATTGCGTCTCACCCTTGGGCGTGACTTTGCCGACCAGAACATCCCCGGCCTCCACCTCGGCGCCGATATAAACGATACCCGCATCATCGAGCCGGCCTAACTGGCCTTCAGACAGGTTTGAAATATCGCGGGTTATTTCCTCAGGGCCGAGCTTGGTGTCGCGTGCGACAACGGTGAGTTCCTCGATATGGATAGAGGTATAACGATCTTCGGCCACCACACGCTCCGAAATCAAAATCGAATCTTCGAAGTTGTAGCCATTCCAAGGCATGAAAGCGACCAACATGTTCTGCCCAAGCGCCAATTCGCCCATATCCGTTGAAGCGCCATCGGCAACCACATCGCCCTTCGCGATGATTTCCCCGACCTTGACCAGCGGACGCTGATTAATGTTGGTGTTCTGGTTGGAACGGGTGTATTTCATCAGATTGTAGATATCGACACCCACATCGCCTGCCACCGTCTCGTCGTCATTGACGCGAACGACGATGCGGCTGGCGTCGACATAATCGACCACGCCGCCGCGCAGAGTCTGCACCGCAGTGCCGGAATCAACCGCTACCGTGCGTTCAATACCTGTTCCCACAAGCGCTTTTTCAGGCCGTAGGCAGGGCACCGCCTGGCGCTGCATATTGGATCCCATCAACGCGCGATTGGCGTCATCGTGCTCAAGGAAGGGGATCAACGAGGCCGCCACGGAAACAATTTGTGCCGGTGCCACGTCCATGTATTGGACCCGGTCTGCCGTCGCCAGCGTGAACTCGTTTTTGTAACGGCATGAAACCAAGCCATCCTGAAGCTTGCCCACCTTGTCGAGTTGCGCGTTCGCCTGCGCGATCATGAAGTTCGATTCCTCGATTGCGGAGAGAAAATCGATCTGGTCGGTAACCTTGCTTCCAACGACCTTGCGGTACGGTGTTTCCATAAAACCGTACTCGTTGGTTCGCGCATACAAGGCGAGCGAATTGATCAGGCCGATGTTCGGGCCTTCAGGTGTTTCGATAGGGCAGACACGTCCATAGTGCGTCGGATGCACGTCGCGCACCTCGAAGCCGGCGCGCTCGCGCGTCAGGCCGCCAGGTCCGAGCGCCGACACGCGACGTTTGTGCGTAATCTCGGACAGCGGGTTTGTCTGGTCCATGAACTGCGACAACTGGCTCGAGCCGAAGAACTCCTTGATTGCGGCCGAAATCGGCTTTGCATTGATCAGGTCATGCGGCATCAGGTTGTCGGACTCGGCCTGTGACAGACGCTCCTTGACCGCGCGCTCCACGCGCACAAGTCCGGCCCGGAACTGGTTTTCTGCCAACTCGCCCACCGAGCGCACGCGCCGGTTGCCAAGGTGATCAATATCATCGATCTCGCCGCGGCCGTTGCGCAACTCGACCAGAATGCCAACTACTGCGATGACATCGTCATTTGACAGCACGCCGGACCCAAGAGCGTCCTTGGGGCCTACGCGCTCATAAAAACGCTTAGACCAATCCGGGGATTTGTCCTCTTTTTTCTCCGGATAGGCACGGCGGTTGAATTTCATGCGGCCAACGCCGGACAGATCGTAGCGATCTTCGTTGTAAAAAAGGCCGTTGAACAGCGTTTCAACGGCGTCCTCGGTCGGCGGCTCGCCGGGGCGCATCATGCGGTAAATGGCAACGCGGGCGGCGGTCTGGTCGGCCGTCTCATCAATCCTGAGGGTGTTCGAGATATACCCGCCCTGATCTAGGTCATTGGTATAGAGCGTCTTGATGAACTCAACACCCGCCTCCTGCAACTTCACCAGCAGCGTGTCAGTAATTTCCTCGTTGGCATTGGCGAGAATTTCGCCGCTTGCCGTGTCAATGACGTTGTGTGCCAGAACACGACCAAACAGGAAATCCTGCGGCACGGTGATCTTCTTCAGACCGGCGGCCTCCATGTCTCGAATATGCTTGACCGTGATGCGCTTATCTTTGGGCACAAGCACCTTGTCGTGCTTGTCCACGATATCGAAACTGGCTATCTCGCCGCGCATGCGCTCGGGCACCAGCTCAAACTGCACGCCTTTTTTCGACAACTGGAAGTTCTCGAAATCGTAAAACGCCGACAAAATCTGTTCCGGGCTCATACCGATAGCCTTGAGCAGAATCGTCACCGGCATCTTACGGCGGCGGTCGACGCGGAAGAACAGAACATCCTTGGGATCAAATTCGAAATCCAACCAGGACCCGCGGTAAGGAATGATTCGTGCGGAGAACAGCAGTTTGCCGGAGCTGTGCGTCTTGCCGCGGTCATGCTCGAAGAACACGCCGGGCGAGCGGTGTAACTGCGAAACAATGACACGCTCCGTACCGTTGATGACAAACGAACCGGTGGTCGTCATGAGCGGGATCTCGCCCATGTAAACTTCCTGCTCCTTCACCTCCTTGATAGTCGGTTTCGCCGCCTCTTTGTCCATGATCGTTAGGCGCACGCGCGCGCGCAGCGGACTGGCGAAAGTGAGGCCCCGCTGCTGGCATTCTTTCACGTCAAACGGCGGTTCGCCAAGTGCGTAGGCAACGAAATCCAGTTTGGCATTGCCCGAATGGCTGGTGATCGGGAATATCGAATGGAACGCCGCCTGAAGGCCTTCTGTTTTCCGTTTTTCGACAGGAATGGCAGCCTGAAGGAAAGCGGTGTAGGACTCCAACTGGGTGGCCAGAAGAAAAGGCACATTCAGCACGCTTGCGCGCTTTGCAAAGCTCTTGCGAATGCGTTTCTTCTCGGTCGTCGAATATATCGTGGGCATCATGAAAAAGCTCCAGGTCAGGAACCAGGGTTCGGGCGGGAGAAGACGCGCATTTTGTCCGCTCCCGTCCGAGCTCTCGCTCGGTTGTCTAAACGCGCTGCTACGGCATACACATCACGAACAGCTCATGCAAAACGAAACTTCCGGCGGTGCCGCAAAGCGCCGCCGGAGCTGTTTCAGAACTGCAATTACTTCAATTCAGCCTTGGCACCGGCATCGAGCAGCTTCTTGAGGATTGCCTCGGCATCAGCCTTGTTGGTACCTTCCTTAACGGCCTTGGGCGCACCGTCGACCAAATCTTTGGCTTCTTTGAGGCCCAGGCCGGTCACTTCACGAACAGCCTTGATGACGTTCACCTTGTTCTCGCCTGCTGCCAAGAGCATCACGGTGAACTCGGTCTTTTCTTCAACGGCGGCAGCACCACCGGCGGCCGGGGCGGCCACGGCGACCGCCGCAGCTGCGGCGGAAACGCCAAATTTTTCTTCCATGTCCTTGATCAGCTGGGACAGCTCCAGCACGGTCATGTTTGCAACGGCGTCCAGAATTTCTGCTTTTGCGACAGTCATTTGTTGCTCCTGAATCAGAATTAGTCTTTGGTTAATTGGTGCGAAAACGGGCGTGGATCAGGCCGAGGCCTTTTCCTTTTGGTCGCGTACTGCTGCAAGAGTGCGCACAAAACGGCTCGGAACTTCGTTGAGCGTTTGCACGAACTTCGCAACAGGCGCTTGCATGGTACCCAGCAGCATCGATAGAAGTTGTTCACGGCTTGGCATGTTGGCGAGCGCTGCGACTTCCTTGGCGGAGATCACTGCGTTCGGCATGGCGCCGGCCTTGATTACGAACTTATCGTTTGCTTTCGCGAACTCATGCAGCACCTTTGCGGCAGCAACCGGGTCGGACGAAATGCCGTAGACCAGCGGTCCGATCATCTGATCGGCCAGCTTTTCAAACGGCGTGTCCTTCACGGCGCGACGCGCCAGGGTGTTTTTGAGCACGCGCAGGTACACCCCCGAGGTACGGGCTTTCGCCCGCAACTGGGTCATGTTGCCCACTCCCAGACCACGGTACTCGGCGACGACGATTGCCTGAGCCTTCGCGACTTGCGCGGAGACATCGGCAACTACCGCCTTTTTCTCTTCGAGATTGAGACCCAAGGTCTACCTCCAGTTAAATGCAACGTTCAAAAAACAGACTGCAACTCCGGAACCCGGTGCCACACCCTGCCCTCATCCCGCTGCGTTGCTTTTCACGGCGACCTTGCATTCAGATTCGGATGAATCCTTAGTTCGGGTACGCCATCTGCGTAGGACGCATTTCGCTGGTGAAGAACTGCAAACTTCAACCTATCCCTGCGATTAAACCCTTTCGGATACCTACGGTCTTTGACGGCAGCGGCGGCGCGTTAAACTGCGCAGCTGCGGCCCAAAGTCCTGCCCCGGCGCTGCCGGGGGCTAAATTGACGAGCCGCTCAGGCTACCCAGATCGACTCTGACACCCGGCCCCATGGTGCTGGTGACCGACAGCTTCTTGAGATAGATGCCCTTGGATGTGGCCGGCTTGGACTTGTTCAATGCTTCAATGAGCGCAACCAGGTTTTCACGCAACTGCTCAGGCGAAAACGAGGCACGACCGATGGAGCACTGTACGATTCCGGCCTTATCGGCGCGGTATTGCACCTGACCAGCTTTGGCATTTTTAACGGCGGTCGCCACATCAGCGGTGACCGTTCCGACCTTCGGGTTTGGCATCAAGCCGCGGGGGCCGAGCACCTGGCCCAGCGCACCGACGATGCGCATCGTGTCCGGGCTCGCGATAACCACGTCAAAATCAATCTTTCCGCCCTTGATGGACTCGGCGAGGTCTTCCATGCCGACGATATCCGCTCCGGCAGCCTTGGCAGCCACGGCCTTTTCGCCCTGGGCAAATACCGCCACGCGAACGTTTTTGCCGGTACCTGCCGGCAACACAACCGCGCCACGTACTGTTTGGTCGGATTTCTTGGCGTCGATACCAAGGTTCACCGCGATGTCGACCGACTCATCAAATTTGGCCGTGGCGGCCTTTTTGACGAAGTTCAGCGCATCAAGGATCGGATACGGTTTATTGTGCTCGACCAGGCCGTCAAAACCTTTTTGGCGCTTGGTCAACTTAAGTTTAACGTCGCTCATTTCACACCCTCCACCGTAATGCCCATGGAACGTGCGCTGCCTGCGATGGTGCGTACGGCCGCATCCAGATCGGAAGCGGTCAGATCGGGCATTTTCGCCTTGGCGATATCCTCGGCCTGGGCACGCGTCAGCTTGCCCACCTTGTCCATATGGGGAATCTTGCTGCCCTTCTCTATACCGGCGGCCTTTTTGATCAAAATGGTCGCGGGCGGGGTCTTCATGATGAAGGTGAAGCTCTTGTCCGCGAACGCCGTAATCACCACTGGAATCGGCAGACCCGGCTCGAGTTTCTGCGTCTGGGCGTTAAACGCCTTGCAGAATTCCATGATGTTCAGACCGCGCTGACCCAGTGCAGGCCCGATAGGCGGGCTAGGATTCGCTTTGCCTGCAGGAACCTGCAGCTTGATAAAACCGATTATCTTCTTTGCCACTTGCGTGACTCCTTTACTGTGGGTTCAACCGCCCGCCGCCCAATCCGCTGGGAAACAGGGCTCCCCGTTAAAAAAACGCGGGTCACCCCGCGCCGCAAAAAATTAAGTCTTCAGGCCTTCTCGACCTGGCCGAACTCCAACTCCACCGGTGTGGCACGACCGAAAATCGTGACTGAAACGCGCAGTTTGGATTTGTCGTAATTGACGTCTTCGACCGAACCGTGAAAGTCCGTGAACGGGCCTTCCTTTACGCGAACAGCCTCGCCGACCTCGAAAAGCACCTTGGGCTTTGGCTTTTCTACGCCCTCCTGCATCTGGTGCATGATCTGATCGACTTCCTTGATAGAAATCGGCGTTGGCCGCGAGGCCGTTCCACCGACGAAACCGGTCACCTTATTCGTGCTTTTCACGAGGTGCCAAGTCTGATCGTTCATTTCCATTTCCACCAGAACATAACCAGGGAAAAATTTTCTCTCGGAAATGTTTTTTTGGCCGCCCTTCATCTCGACCACTTCTTCGGTCGGCACTAGAATTTTGCCAAACATGTCGGACATATCGGCGCGGCGGATGCGGTCTTCCAAGGCCCTTTGCACCGATTTTTCGAAGCCGGAATATGCGTGAACAACATACCAGCGCTTACCCGCGATAACAGCCGTATTGGCGCTCATTATTTCCTCCAGCCCAGAACCAGATCATACAAGACGTACTCCAGCGATTTGTCGGTGAGCCAGAGAAAAACTGCCATAGCCACCATGAAAGCGAACACAACCCCTGTCGTTTGCAGCGATTCCTTGCGTGTCGGCCAGACCACCTTCTTTGTTTCGACAACAGCTTCCTGCGCAAACGCAAGCGTCTGCTGGCCTGGCGCGGTAAACCACCCGACGGCGATGCCCGCCGCAAAACCGGCAATGATGGCCGCCACGCGCAAAACAAGCGCGCTATCGGACAGAAAATAAAAGCCCGCAATGCCACCCACCATGAGCAGTACCGCGACCGCCAACTTAATCTTGTCCACCATCACCTGTCCGTCTGCGCGAAGCGCGCCTGAGGATTGCATCATTACTTCCTTAATACGCCGTCCGATGCCTGCTGCTCACCGGCACGATGACCAACGTGCACGTATCA
>Ga0214919_10010200_pt1 | contig 11961 bp, 10 predicted proteins | sample LL1503_MetaG_FD_177994 | JGI IMG/M metagenome (GOLD analysis project Ga0214919, IMG submission 177994) | Freshwater microbial communities from Lake Lanier, Atlanta, Georgia, United States - LL-1503 | ecosystem: Environmental > Aquatic > Freshwater > Lake | place: USA: Georgia | collected...
CAACTATTGCAATGAATATCGCCCCGTGGACACCGAACCCTTGGAACAGTGTGAAGGTGGTGGTGGATTCATGATCTCCGTTAAAGGTGCGGATCCAGAATACATGCCCAAAAATCAATGTTATAAACAGTTGAAATGGCATAAAAATATTTTGGTTACTTACATCGATTACGCCGGATTTTCTACCGAAGAAGAAGCGCTTTTATACGAGGCGATGGCAACTGTTTTGGGCGACAAATATGTCAAGCGTTATGATGCTTTTAGTGGAGCACTCATGTCGAGTCCAAGCTTTTTGAAAATAATGGCGACTTCTGCTATTATGAAAAAACCGGTAAAATAATACAACAGACTTAAAAATCACACGATAGATTGAAAATGTTATCATCCTTGGTGGTATTGGTGAGAGCATACTCGGAATTGGTGCGCTCGAAGAAATTGACCTTGGTCTCAATGCTGATCAATTCCATGAAATCAAAAGGGTTTTGAGAATTATAAATCTTGTCATAACCCAATTGCAAGCACAAACGATCCGCGACAAACTCAATATAACGCGTCATAAGATCCGCATTCATGCCGATGAGGCGGCAGGGAAGGGCCTCCGTGATGAATTCCTTCTCAATCTCCGTGGCCTCCTTGACAATCTCGTAGATGCGTTTTTTGTTGAGTTTCTTGTTCAACTTGCTATATAGTAAAATGGCGAACTCGGTATGGAGCGCCTCGTCACGAGAAATGAATTCGTTCGAGAGCGTGAGCCCAGGCATGAGCCCGCGCTTCTTAATCCAGTAAATGGACGCGAAAGAGCTGCTGAAAAAGATGCCCTCAACACAGGCAAAAGCCACCAAACGCGCCGCAAAGGAGCTGCGTCCGTCGCCGATCCATTTCTTCGCCCACTCCGCCTTCTTGGTAATACAGGGGTAGAATTCAATCGCCTTGAACAATTTATTTTTTTGCTCCGAATCGGAAATATAAGTATCGATCAATACAGAGTACATATGGCTGTGGATATTTTCCATCGCAATTTGAAAACTGTAAAACGCACGTGCTTCCGCTACCTGAACATCGTTCATGAATCGCGTACCCAAATTTTCGGTAATGATACCGTCCGAACCCGCGAAAAACGCCAGAGTCATGGAAATGAAGTGTTTTTCGTTGTCGTTCAATTTGGCCCAGTCGCCCAGATCACGCGAAAGGTCGATTTCTTCCGCTCTCCAGAAGCAATCGACCTGTTTTTTGTACATATTAAAAATGTCAGGATATTTGAGAGGAAACATCGTGTAACGATCGGGACTCTCACGCAAAATGGGTTCATCAGTGTTATGCGACATATTCTCCCTAAATAATATATAGGGTAGATTTACTTTTATACTTATAACATTATCTGTTTAAGCCTTTTATAGTATTCATTTATAAAATCGACATGATGTATCGTGTGTAAATAATAAATATGGCAAAAACACATAAAACTGACTCATATATTTACATATATGGTGACCGTCACCTTTATTTACCGCATCGTCAATAACCCTAAAACATTTTACGGAAAATGTGATTATGATTGGTTATCCGATGATCACGAGGGTTTAGATGTTGAAGTCAAATACCCGTTATTATCCTGTATAAATAAATATCGTGAACAAAATCAATTATCGGCGGTGCGTGAGGAAGAGGTGAAGGTGGGTATTTTGTCGTGTTCTTATGATAAGAATTTTTATGACTATTCTTCTTTGGAAGAATCACAGTGTTTCGATTTTTATTACAGGCAGGGGGCACCACTCCTGTATTTTATCAACGGCGAAAAGATCGAGATGTGATAATTTAGCAAAATGGTCCCAAAATATTATAGCGATTATATATATAAAATGTCCAAATTTGGTAACATATTCAAAAATTATCGTTTTACACTGAATAGTCGCATATTACTGTATTTCATTTTGATATTGTCCATTGGTGATTTGATTTATTTTTCCCTTGCCGGTGAGATGATGTTCTTTTTTATTTATTTGGCGGTGGGTTATCTCACCTCCTTTTTTAGTAAGAATATGATTGTTATACTGGTCGTGGCCATGACAGTGACGCATGTTTTGCGTTTTGGAAAGCGCGCCGGAAACGAGGGCATGGAGAATCAGGACGACCCGATTTCCGCTTTTGAGGAGATGAAAAGAGATTATGATGGTCTGGAATCCAAGGAGCCCTTTGATCCTTATCTCGATAGAACCAAGTTGGAAACGGCACCTGCTAACATTGATGCTGCCTCCCCCACCTCCTCGGCCTCGCCCTCGACGAAACCCGCGCCCGCCTCTTCCGAAAATGTTTCCGCGGTGGCGAAGGGACCTGCGACCACTGTCGTGGCCAAAGGGCCTAGCCGTGCAGAGAGCGCCGGCCCCGCACCCATCAGTGCCATCGATAAATTGAAAAAGTCTACCGCACAAATACAGAAAATCAAAGACAATTTACATGCCGCGAGAGAAAAAGAAATGGCGACACCTATTAGCGCATTTGGGAACACACCGGCATCGAGTTTGAAGAATTTAATGAACACGAAAGTGGATTCCGCTTTGGCCATCAATAATTCTACGCCGGTGATTTCCGGTTTTGAAAATTTAGATGCACAAACCAAGAAATTGTTGAACACTCAACAGGAATTGATGAGCAACATGGAAAATCTGTCTCCTCTGTTGGCTCAAGCTGAACAATTCATGGCGAAATTTCAGGGATTAGCAAAGGCGTAGAGATTTATTTGTTGTATTATATTATAACGATATCCATAATATAATATGAAATACAGTTCATTAGATATAGAAAATAAAATATTAATTGCCTGTTTAGGTATTGGAGTAATGACGGTCATATTTTTCTTGGTACATAAACGAGGCAAAAAGGTGGAGGGCATGGTTGGAGTAGGCGCCGTTTTTGGTTCAGAAGGTCCATTTGATTTCACTGGAAGTGTAGCTTCATATGCAGCAGGAGATGCTTTATTAACACAGGCTATTATTCAAGAAAATACAGATATAGATACCGCCATACTAGAAGCACAGGCCATAGCTAATACTGAACTATTATCTGCCCAAGCCATGGCAAACTATACTGCAATACAGGCAAAAGCTCAACTTGATACCGATATGTTATTATTGCATCAAGTAAAAGAAGGCACAGAAACTCGTGAAGCCGGATTTGTAGAATCCACAGATTCCAAAGTACTTGACCGACTTCAAAAAGTTTCTACGGTAGCCGGTACTGCCGCCGACATTGCTAGTCAAAGTGCTCAACTCGTCGCCGCAAATGCCCAGAATCAAACATACAATATGGCGCAGACCGCCGCGAATGCCACCGCCACCGGCATGTATACCCACTTTTGGAAAGCTGGATTCTTGGCCTTTTTGGCAGCCTCCGGTATTGGTTCGTGGGCCATTCACAACATTGAGGTGCTGATTTATCGTGTTACGAATTTCAAATCGTGTTTTTTCTGGTACTTTTTGGAAATCATTGGATGGATACTCTATTTACCTATTGAATTTATCGTGTGGTTGTTCTGTTTACAGGAGCTTGAAAGGACTGCTTGGAAAGGATTGGATGCAGTCGACTGTGTGATTTACGGTGTCGTCGGATTTTATTTGTTCAAACATTCCGATGCGGTGAACCAAAAATGTTATTCCAAGGTCTTCACTCCTTTCCCGACCCTTGCTCTCCCGTTCAGTTTCGATACGGTCGGAAAATACATGAATGATATGTACGAACAAACCAACGCTGTATCTGAAGTTTACGGTGGCGCGGATCATGTACAAGCCGAAGTTGACCAATCGGCCCAAGCCGCCGAAGCCGCCGCGGGTATTGCGATCGCATCGGACGCGGTCATGGCATCCACGATTGCCGCACAAATCGCTTACGAAGAGGGTATTGCCTCACTACCATAAATATTCGGACTTTATTGTCTTTTGTTATTATCTTACCATACATTATATTAACGAATTATTTAATATAATATGAAAAGACCCGTCATCAAACCGCCGCCCCCCGCCGTGGCCGGCGCCGCCCCAACCATTCGTGCCCCCTCGATCCGAAAAAAATGCATCCCGGGGCTCATTTGCGTTGAAAATGTCACACTCCTGGTTTTAGTGGCCATCTTCATTTTGATCGTATTTCTGTACAACAATCATATTTCCAAAGTGTATCATGGCGCTCCATCGTCTAGCCCCAATATCATGGTGATACCCGCACCACCTACACCCATTACTTTAGGTGGACTCGCTACACGAACAGTTCCCAACGACATCTTGAACGATCCCTACATGCCTCCTTTGAAAAGAGACGATTATTTTTTGGGACCATCGCTGTCCGGTGCTGCGCAGCAACGCGTAGCGCGCACGCTGATGCCGGTCATCATTGAAGAACCTGTCGTTTCATCTGCATTAGCAAAATTGCCGATCAATGTGGAGACGCGCGGCATCGCTTCGGACTACACGCAAATGGGTATTTTGACAAAAGCTGGTTTTAGCGAAAAGGAAGAGGACAGTTCTCATGCCCTGATTTTGCCGCTCATGGGCAGACGCATCATGACGGGCCGCGACAAATGGCAGTACTATTCTATTTCCAACACGGGAACACTGAATACCAAATTGCCGGTGAAGGTGCAAGGTCGCAGTTGCACCTCGGAATACGGATGTGATCCCATCATGGACGGCGACATTATATATGTGGAGGGATACAAGCACAAATTCAAAGCCACCATTTATGAGAACAACATGTTTAATTATATTCCTGTTTTATAGAGTCGTGTTTTTGGGTAGTTTTTGATGAAATATAATATAATAATTTATATTATATAATGGGCGATTCGTCGTTTGGTACCAAAGGTTTAACTCATATATTAGAAAATGTTCATACATTAATCCATCAATTATTTCCTACAAAACAGAAACAAGGCCTCCCTTCGGAGAACACGGTAGAATCTTCTACTTCAATTGCCCCCAAAAACCACGGATTAGACATTTTGAAATACATGTTACAAAACACCGACAATATACTACAGAATATGATCAAAAAGGAACCCGCGAAAACTCCGCTTTCTGATATTATACAGGCTACCAGTCAGACCACCCAGAAAATATTCAAACCTTTTGCGGATTCTGTTGGCCAGCTCAACGAATATTTTACCCCCGATTTGGAAGAACCTGACGAAGCGACTGAAGCAGAGGTTCGGAACGAGCCGCAGCAAATGATGAATCTCAGTTTTGGTCCAGATACTTTGGATTTTTACAAGGGAGACAATGTTTCGATTGCTACAAATGGACTACAGGACCTTTCGGAAGGTCGTATCGCAAATCCGATAGAAAACAACATCACCGAAGAAACCAAAATTCGACTGGTTCCTGACGAAACGGTCGATAATGTGCCCAAATATAAATTTGTCGTGGAAGAAACGCCTCTGCCGCACACTGCCCCGCCCCCCGACTCGAAAGATAAAACGGGATTTCGTCGGGAACCAGTCGAAAAGGGGTCTATTGTTGGACTGGTATAGTCTATTTTCTCCCCAAGAAGTTTTCTGAGTATAACCTATATAATGTCTTTTCAAATGGAACAACATATAGATAATGGAAAACTTATTCATTATAATTATTACAGTACCTATGCTAAACGAGTATTTTCTTCCGATACCGATTTTCAATTTATCTATCCCGGAAAAGAAAATACTCCGAATTTGACCATCACGCAAGGTTCTCGTAATGTCGGTTATATTTCCAGCAAATTCTTTATTTTTAGCAAAATGCATAAAATCGACCATGTGGAATTCGAAGGCGAGTTGGTCATCGAACATACGCCCATCACCAATTCCAACAAGAAAATGTATGTGAGCTTCCCTCTGAAAACGGTGCCCACCCTTTCCGAAGCGACCATCATTGATTTCATTTTGCAACAAACCGATCCGAATAACAATGTTGAGGTGAATTTTGACGATATTTTGCCCGATGCGGATACCGGCATGTTTTACGATATGGGGAATTATGATCTTATCCTTTTTACTACACCGGTGTCGGTGAAATCCAATTTCTTCCATGTTTCAAACGACAATACTTTATTTAGTGGGATAACTGGTCAGAAGAATCAAACGGTCCGGGCGGTGAAAATGCATGGCGGTGCGATGAATCACAGTGCGATAGATAACAGTACGGTTCCTGTCAACGAACCTGGTTCTCCCAAACCTAAACTGCAGCAGCAGTGGGAGGAATGGAAACGCGGATTTGAAGGTGTGTTAGCCATCCTTTTTTCGGGAAAAATGTTTGAAATGATAAGTTCTCCCCAGGACAAACAGGAAAGTAAAATAAGAAAATGGATCAAGAAGATCAAATCGAAAGGCCCCGATAACTGGGCCGTCAAAACTAAATTGGAGAACTTCGTGGAAAGTATGACCATGGAAGAAGACGGCGACGATTGGATGGAATGCGACAATGTGCCGATTGATTATTCCGGCGAAATCCCCACCTACACCATCAATGCCAGCTCCAAAAAGACCGACGAAAACAGCAATTTATTGTTGAAAACCTTGCAGATCTTTTGGATCATATTCTCGGCCGCGTTAATGTATGTACTGGTGCCACTGATTTACGGATTTTTGGCCGTACGCAGTATCATCAAAATCAGCAGCGCTGATGTGAAAGAACGACACGCACAAATCACCGGACTCGAAATGGCCCTGTCGTTTTTGATCGTTTTCCCCGCGATCGTTCTCCTGATATACGGGTATTCCAATTCCTCGTTGGGTGCAGATGGTAACTGGACTTTCAACAATCAAACCATTATCAACTGTGTGGTCAGCGGCGGTATCATGATGTTCTTGTGGATCTTGTCTTCTTTGATTATTTACATCAAAAAAATACAGGACCCTAATTTCTTGGGATACGAAGACGGCAATCTGAGAACCCCCTATTTCACCTTTGGTGCCAAGGCCGATTTATACGCCGGATTGAATCATATTTTCACATCGGTCATCGCTTTATTCAAATAAAAAATCTGATGTTATAAAATTACTTTTCAATAACTCCGTCCACCAGCGCGCAGCTGAATGCGTTAGAATAAAAAGCCCTGCTTTTAGCCACGCTTTTCACCCCAAAACACGAATGCACAACACAAACTATTCACTAAATCCAAGATGCAGTTGCCGGTGGTTTTTTCCGGCGGCATTTCTTCGTAATAATAGTCCTCGGTGTAATCGCTCGTGCTGTTATTCGAAAGATCGAACCGATCCGACCAATCTTCGAAAGGGCGTTCGCAATATTTTTTCATTGATTCGCGTAAATATGCCTCCAACTCGTGTTCTTCTTTTTGTTTTGCTTTGAAATCCAGGGCAACTCCCTTATAGTAACATCTCGAGATGTCGGAATTACTAATATCTTTCATATTCTTGTTGTTTTCGGTGCCAGTATTTGATTTTTTACCGGTAAAAAATCAATTTTTTTCGAATATCTTACGCTAAAGACGCGTTGTGTACATTTTCCATCACAGGTTTAAAGGCCGTCTCAACATAGCCGGAAGGCGCATTCAGGAGCGGCGCCATCGACTGAACCATTTCGACCTCCAAAGTAGAATCGTCCTGATTCTTGCTTCCGCGATCTTGGAACATGGGTTCTTGGTGTATCATCGGTTGTTCGAACGCTTTGGGGATGTTCATTTCACTCATCTGTCTTTCTTTCTGGATTTGCGTGGGCGTGTACTGGATCATGGGCACTTTTCCCGAAACCATCATCGAGCTTCTGCGAATCATTTCGTAAGCAACAAAAAGACCCAATATACCTAAAATCGGGTTAGTGTAGATGAAAAGATAAAGGACGAGGAGCATGAGAACAATCACACCCACAGGGGAATCCACCGTACCAATCAAAAAACTGGGCGTCTGAACATTGAAAATAAGATAGACAATAAAGGCAACAAATACGATTATTTCTAAAGTCGAAATATTATACTTGAATAATTTGACCATTATATTTTACATTTAGATAATTATATGGATTCAGATAATTTAGTTAAAATAGAATAATAATTTTGGGAAAACCGTGTGATTTGTTCAGATGGATAAAATATTATATCAAACAAAAATATATATATCTTTAAAATGGATTACAGTAATCTTTACGAAATTCGTTCTATAAAAGAGGTTGATGTCGATCCTAAAACTGGAGACATTACTAGTGGTGTTCAATTGAATGAACCTTTAGTAAACTCTTACGAAGCTGGAACAACATTTCATGTATTTCCTTACGCCAACAAGGTGTTGGTGGTCTCCAAATCTTTGGAAGTGTCGTTGGAGAAATTGTTGACGGAGGTCATCAGCCCCGATGAAGCGCTGGAACTTCAAGTCGGTATGAATAAATGGGATGCTCTCAACCGATTCGCGGAGGTGATTGCGGAGATTGAGAACTTTTCGACGCCCGATGAATTGGAAAATATGGACGGATGGGTCGAGTGCAAAGCTGTTGCCGAGCAAGCCGCGGATACAATCATGGTTTACAGCAAGGATGAATTGGTGAATCTTTACAACAACATGAAGGCGATTAATTGGGCGCGTGGTATCCCTCCTACACAGTTGGAGACTGTGCCCGAGGAGACTGAGGCTGAGGCTGAGGCCGAGGGCGACAATATTCAAATGACGGAGGTGGAAGTGGAGGAGGAAGAGGTGGTCTAATATGATAAGTTGTATGATGATTTACACATACAACTTATACCGTAAATAAATTTAGACATTCGTCTAGACCCGGTGTAGAATATGCATATCTTTTTTTCATAGTAAATATATATAGAAGTATGGATCCCTCGTCGGATTTAAATCGTATTTATCCTCTGAAAACCATTAAAATAAAAAAAAATACAATACAAAATCCCGATGAGCCGCCCAAACCTAAGCGTAAATATACGCGAAAGGCACTGCCTCAAAATATTGATATTACGATTGATACGGCTGTTGCACCCAAGGTCGAAGAACCCAAACCCAAGCGTAAATACACTCGCAAAGCGAAACCTGAGCCTCTCGTACCTTCCGTACCGGCCGAAACGGTCGTACCTTCCGTACCGATATCATCACAAGTTGTTCAGGCGGTCATCGAACAACCAGTCGTCAAAGTCAAGAGAAAATATACAAGAAAAAATAAAACAAATAAAGAGGAACCGCTAATAATACAAGAAATGCCCAGAAAAGCGGCCAATCCTCCTTTGAATATCGAAACCACGGCACCCGTTGTTCCTGCTTCTGCTTCGCAACCTGTGTATTTTGCTGAAGAGAAACCCAAGCGTCTCAATGAATCCTTTGTGGAACTCATGGACGATCTGGGATTTATCATGAGAAAACGCAAGGACAAGATGCGTGCTCGAGCTTACGGTATCGCAAAAGAAACCATCCAAACTTACGACGGAGACATCACGGATCCTGCACAACTCAAAGGCAAACCCGGCATTGGAAACACCATTTACCAGAAATTGGTGGATTACAAGAAAACGGGCACACTGAAAATTTTAGAAGAAGAAAAAGATACCGTCATTCAAAAACGCGCCATGGAAATTTTCACCAACATCTACGGTGTGGGGGAGAAAAAGGCCGAAGAGCTCGTTCTCAAGGGTATCACTTCTCTCGATCAATTGCGACAGCGTCAAATGGAACTGTTGAACGACAAACAGCGTATCGGTCTCGAATATTATCACGACATCTTGGAACGCATTCCTCGTGCCGAGATTGTCCGATACGAGGCCATTTTCCGTGAATCTATTACACCCGATATTTCGGATATGAAATTACAAATTGTTGGAAGTTATCGTCGCGGTTTGGAATCTTCGGGTGACATCGATGTTATCCTGACTTCGGAGAACCCCGGACACTTTGCCACCTACATTGATAATTTATTGAAGAAAAATATTATTTTGGAGGTGTTGTCGCGTGGTCCCTCCAAATGTCTGGTGATTACCAAATTGCCCGGCGAAGAATTTGCACGCCGCGTCGATTTCTTGTACACGCCTCCGCGTGAATTCCCCTTTTCGATTCTGTATTTCACGGGCAGCAAGGGATTCAACACGACCATGCGTGAGTATGTTTTGGGAATGAAATATACTTTGAATGAGCACGGTCTTTCTCATATGGTGGGGAGAACCAAGGGCGCATTGATAGATCACGATTTCCCCGACGAAAAATCCATTTTCGACTTTTTGAATTTGGAATACAAGAAACCCGAGGAACGCACGGACGGTAAAGCGGTGGTTGTGAAGACGGGGTCCACTTTGCCTTCCGTTGATGTGCCGGTCGTACCCGTAGTTTCTGAGAATGCGGAGGTACCACAAAACATTCAAATTGCGGTGGAAGAACCTGCCCCTACACCTTCTGTTGCAGAGGTGAATATAGCCGAACCTTTACAGGCCAATACCGAGGAGGTAGTGGTAACAGAGGAAGCGCAGGCACTGGCCCCTCCCACGGCGAAAAAGCGAAGAATCACCAAAAAACGCTCACCCAAAACCGAAGAACCGCTGGAAAATCGTCCTGCGCTCGTCGTTTTGGAAGCGGAACCGCCCGCACCCTCCATGGCAAAAGCTCTCGGCACCAAAGATGTATGCAAACTTACCAAAAAAGACACCCTACAACATGTGAGCAATTTCAAAATGAACGGTATCCAAGTGTTGGAAGCTCTGGACGAGCCGGCTCTCACTGCGATGTTGGAAGCCGCGAATACGGCTTTCCACTGCAAAGGCAAACCCATTATGAGCGACGCCGAATACGACATTTTACACGAATATATTGAAAAACGCTACCCGCAAAATCCCGCCCTCGAGAATGTGGGCGCCGCCGTCGAGAAGAACAAGGCGTTTTTACCTTACGAGATGTGGTCTATGGACAAAATCAAACCCGATTCCAATGCATTGGACGAGTGGAAGAAAAAGTACACCGGACCCTATGTGATATCTTGCAAATTGGACGGCGTGTCGGGACTTTATACGACGGAAGGTCCCAAACCCAAGCTCTACACGCGTGGTGACGGCAAAGTGGGACAAGATATTTCGTATTTGATTCCCTTTTTGAAGTTGCCCAAAGACAAGAACATTGTGATTCGCGGCGAATTCGTTATTAAAAAGGAGGTCTTCAAGCAGAAATACGAGAAAACTTTTGCCAATGCTCGCAACCTGGTCGCCGGTATTGCCAACGCCAAAACCTTGGATAAGAGAATTTCCGATGTGGACTTTGTGGCCTACGAAGTCATCAAACCCGAACAATTACAACCTTCCAAGCAGATGTCTTCCTTGTCAACCATGAATGTGGTGGTGGTACAAAACAAGACTTTCACGGAAATCACCAACGAAACCTTGTCGACGATTTTACAGGACTGGCGACAGAATTACATCTACGAGATTGACGGTATCATCGTCTCCAATGATCGCATTTATCCCCGCGTTTCCGGTAATCCTGACCACAGTTTCGCCTTCAAGATGGTCCTATCGGATCAAATTGCCGAAACGCATGTGGTGGGCGTGGAGTGGAATGCTTCCAAGGACGGCTATTTGAAACCGCGTGTTCGCCTGGATCCCGTTAAATTGGGTGGCGTCACCATCGAATATGCTACCGGATTCAACGGCGAATTCATCAGTAAAAATCGTATCGGTGTGGGCGCCATTGTCAAAATCATTCGTTCGGGAGATGTGATCCCGTACATCAAAGAGGTCACGGCACCAGCGGAGCATACCATGATGCCCACCGTGCCCTATCGCTGGAACGACACCCATGTAGATATCCTGTTGGAGAACATCGAAGACGACGAGGGGGTACGCGAAAAATTGATCACGGCCTTTTTCAAGACGCTTTCGGTGGACGGCATTGGTCCGGGCAATGTCAAGAAAATGATTCGCGCCGGGTTTGACAGTATACCCAAGATACTACATATGAAGGAAGAGGATTTCTTGAAAGTGGGCGGATTCCAGTTGAAAACCGCACAGAAATTA
>Ga0214919_10010201_pt1 | contig 11960 bp, 8 predicted proteins | sample LL1503_MetaG_FD_177994 | JGI IMG/M metagenome (GOLD analysis project Ga0214919, IMG submission 177994) | Freshwater microbial communities from Lake Lanier, Atlanta, Georgia, United States - LL-1503 | ecosystem: Environmental > Aquatic > Freshwater > Lake | place: USA: Georgia | collected 2015-03-15
CTTCACGGTCACCGGACCCTGCATCCCGTGGAGGATGTTGCGGACGGCGATCGAGGCGCCCTTGGCGATCCACTCGGAACCGGCGAGGGGCGGGAAAACGGGCGGGAGACCCATGCCGGTCGGCTGGTGACAGGCGATGCAAGTGCGGGAGTAAACGGCCTGGCCGCGCTTCATGGTTTCGGCGTCGGGCGCGGCGTGGGCGGCGGCGACGAGGACGGTCAGGGCGAGGGTCGGGAGGAGACGCATGGAGGTATTGTGCCTTCCCAAGGAGGTGATTTCCCGGGCGACCTCAACCCGAAGTTGGCGGCCGCCGCGGGCATAAGGCCGCCCCACCCCGGGCATAAGAGCGGGGAGCATCGCCCATGCAGGGTTGATTACGACATGAAGCCTTTCCACCCGGTGGTCGCCTTCCTCATCCATACCCCTGATTTATTTATCGACCATCCGCTCTTGGGCGGGGATGATGGTTGTATGAAAACGACTGAGGCCCATGAGGCTTGGCTTCGCCGGCTCCAGGTGCGCAGCCTGCGGACGGTCTTCGATCTGCTGCCTGGGGTGATGTTCTTCGCCAAGGACCTCGAGGGTCGTTTCACCATGGCCAACCTGGCTTTCGCCCAGCGGTGCGGATGCAAGGACGAGGCCAGCCTGCTCGGGAAGACCGACAGCGACGTCTTCCCGGCGGAGCTGGTCGCGGCCTTCCGGAAGAAGGACCTCCAGATCATCGAGACCTGCCAGCCCGTACCCCGGATCATCGAGCTCTTCCCCAACGAGGTCGGCGAGCATGTCTGGTATGAGACGACCAAGCTGCCGATCTTCGACCTCGACGGCCGCCCCTGCGGGGTCTGCGGCACGGTCCGTAGTTATGAAGGGACCAAGGCCATCCTGGAGCCCTTCCTGCAAGTCGAGGCCGCCGCGGAGTTCATCAAGGACAACCTGACCGAGAGCCTCCACATCGCCAAATTGGCCAAATTGACGGGGCTTTCCATCCGCCAGTTCGAGCGCAAGTTCCACAAGGCCTACCAGGTCAGCCCCCGGGCCTACCTGGTGCGCATGCGCGTGGCCGCGGCGTCGGACCTGCTCCGGTCGACCAGCCTGCGCCCCTCCGAGGTCGCCGCCAAGACCGGCTTCTACGACGCGAGCGACTTCTCCCGCCAGTTCCGCCGGGCGATGAAGCTCAGCCCGACCGAGTATCGGCGCCTCCACGGTTCGGTCCGCTGAAGGCGCCCCCCGGGGGGTAGTTGGCCGCGATAAATGGCTGAAACCTGCGATTTGCCGTCTCGACAGAGGGGGTCTGACGGGTTTTATTCACAACCGTACCCCCTACCTCCCTATATGAGCACAGAAAATACCGTACCTAACGCGAAGCGGCTCCTTTGGGCTGGCTTCATGGCCATCCTCGCTGCCGGCGTCGGCTTCGCCCTCCGTGGCGGCATCTTCGGCGCCTGGGCCGAACAATACGGCTTCACCGGCGCCCAGCTCGGCGCGATCGGTGGCGCCGGCTTCTCCGGCTTCTGCTTCGGCATCATCATCGGCGGCGTGCTCGTCGACAAGTTCGGCTACGGCAAGCTCGTCGCCCTCGCGCTCCTCGGCCACATCCTCTCCGCGGTCGTGACCTTCGGCGCGACCACCCCGCAGAACGCGTATGACTTCCTCTTCTGGGGCATGTTCATCTTCGCCTACGCGAACGGCACCCTCGAAGCCGTGGCCAACCCGCTGGTCGCCACCGTCTTCCCGCAGAACCGCACCCACTACCTGAACATCCTGCACGCCTCCTGGCCCCTCGGCATGATGATCGGCGCGGTCGCCTCCGGCCTCCTCGGCGCGGGCTTCCTCGGCATCCCCGGCGCCGGCCTGACCTGGAAGTACCAGCTCGCCTTCTACCTCGTCCCCACGATCGCCTACGCCGTGATGTTCCTCGGCCAGGAATTCCCGAAGTCGGAAGCCGCCGAGAAGGGCGCCTCCTTCGCCGAGATGTTCAAGGACGTCGGCATCCTCGGCACGCTCGTCGCCACCGCGCTCATCGTGCTCTTCCTCGGCAACATGCTGCCGCTCTTCGGTCTCTCCGCCGACAAGGCCCAGACCATCGGCTACGTGGTCGGCGGCCTGCTCGTGATCGCCGTCGCGGTCATCACCCGCTTCTCCATCGGCTCGCTCCTGCTCTTCGTCCTCTTCGTCACCCACGCCCTCGTCGGCGCGGTCGAGCTGGGCACCGACTCCTGGATCGAGAACATCACCGGCAACCTCTTCACGCCGGAGCAGGGCAAGTTCCTCTTCTTCTACACCTCCCTCATCATGTTCTCGCTGCGCTTCTGCGCCGAGTTCATCGAGAAGAAGCTGGGCCTCTCCCCGGTCGGCCTGCTGGTCGCCGCCGCCGCCATCGCCTTCGTCGGCCTGCAGCTCGCCGCCGGCATGAACAGCTTCGCCGTCGCGCTCGTCGCCCTGGGCATCTACGCCCTCGGCAAGACGTTCTTCTGGCCGACCATGCTCGCCGTCGTCGGCGACCGCTTCCCGCGCTCCGGCGCCGTCGCCATGTCCATCATGGGCGGCATCGGCATGCTCTCCGCGGGCCTGATCGGCAGCCCTGGTCTCGGCTACGCCAAGGACCGCTTCACCGGCGAGTCCCTCCAGGCCGCCGCCCCGGCCGTCTACGCCGCCAACAAGGCCTCGACCGAGTCCAAGTTCCTGCCGTTCGTCTTCGCCCCCGCGACGGGCGTGGACGGCGCCAAGCTCGAGGCCGCCAAGAAGGCCGGCGAGAAGGGCACCGCCGACCAGAAGGCCATCGTCACCGCCAACCAGGCCGGGGACCGCGCCACGCTGAAGGCCGACTCCTACATCCCGCTGACCATGGCGCTGATCTTCCTGGTGCTCTTCATCTACTTCAAGAGCCTCGGCGGCTACCGCGCCCTGAAGATCGAGGAGCAGTCGTAAGCCACCCCGCCCTCCCCTGCGAAGGCCGCCCACCCGGGCGGCCTTCTTGTTTTGGGAGGTTTTGGCAAGCGGGTCGTTTCCATCCAAGGAAATCGGCTTCCGTCCCCGCGGCCTTTGGGCTGAATCGGGGACACCCCATGAGCACCCCGAAGATCCGCATCGCGCTGGCCGGCCTCGGCTTCGGCGCCGAGTTCATCCCGATCTACCTCGCGCACCCGAACGCCGAGATCGCCGCCATCTGCCAGCGCAATCCCGCCAAGCTGAAGGAGATCGGCGACCGCTACGGCATCGCCAAGCGCTACACCTCCTACGAGGAGATGCTCAAGGACCCCGAGATCGACGCGGTGCACATCAACACCCCGATTCCCGACCACGGCCGCCAGTCCATCGCCGCCCTCAAGGCCGGCAAGCACGTCGCCTGCACGGTCCCGATGGCCACCTCCATCGCCGAGTGCGAGGAGATCGTGAAGCTCGTGAAGGCCACCGGCCTCAAGTACATGATGATGGAGACGGTCGTCTACGCCCGCGAGTTCCTCTTCGTGAAGGAGATGTACGATCAGGGCGAGCTCGGCCGCCTGCAGTTCCTCCAGGCCTCGCACCAGCAGGACATGGAAGGCTGGCCCGGCTACTGGCCCGGCCTCCCGCCCATGTACTACGCCACGCACTGCGTCGGCCCGATGCTCGCCCTCACGCAGGCCGACGCCGAGTATGTCTCCTGCTTCGGCTCCGGCCGCATCGCCGAGGACATGGTGCCGATCTACAACTCGCCCTTCGCGGTCGAGACGGCCCACATCAAGTTCCACAAGTCCGACGTCTCCGCGCGCATCATCCGCTCGCTCTTCGACACCGCCCGCCAGTACCGCGAGTCGATCGACGTCTACGGTTCCAAGAAGTCCTTCGAGTGGCCGCTGATCGAGGGCGAGGAGCCGGTCATCCACACGGCGAAGAAGCCCGAGCCGGAGATCCCGGCCAAGGTCAAGGTGCCGGACTACGCCCATCGCCTGCCCAAGGAGATCCAGCGTTTCACCACCAAGGGCGTGTACGGCGAAGGCGAGGACCACCTCTCCTTCACGCAGGGCGGCGGCCACGGCGGCTCCCACCCGCACCTGGCCAACGAGTTCATCCAGGCGCTGGTCGCCAAGCGCGACCCGTTCCCGAACGCCCGCCAGTCCGCCAACTGGACCTGCACCGGCATCCTCGCGCACGAGTCCGCCATGGCCGGCGGCGAGATCCGCAAGCTCCCCGCCTTCACGTTGCCCGGTTGAGGGGTTGAACGGTTGATCCGTTGGCCAGTGGACACGAAGGGCGGCGCGAGCCGCCCTTTTTTGCGCCCTGGTAGGGGCAGCACCGCGTGCTGCCCTCGCGGCGAAGGCCTATGCTCCTGGCTCAAACGTCACCTTGCCCCTTTCGCGGCTCCGCCGCATCTTGCCGGCGTGGCCGGTTCCCTGCTCACCCTCCTGCTCTTGCCCGTCGCGCTCCTCGCGTCCGAGCGCCCGACGGTCGGCGCGATCCGCTGGGACGCATGGAGCGGCGGCGGCGTGACGGAACAGGTCGAACAGACGCTGAGCCCGGACAAACATCGGTTCCGCCTGCCTTGGTTCGCGACGGTAGACGCCTCCGGCCGCGCCCACATCGACGCCTCCGCCGATGGCATCATGGAGCAGGAAATCGCCTTCGCGAAACAAGCCGGATTGGATTACTGGGCGTTCCTGACCTACCCGGAGGCCGATGCGATGAGCTCGGCCCTCGCGCGCTACCTGCGCAGCCCGCGACGCGCCGGCCTCGGCTTCTGCCTCATCCTCCACCAGACGCTCTCCGTGCCGGCGGCTCGGTGGCCCGCCGAACGCGACCGCACGCTGCAGCTCCTCAAGGAACCGGGCTATCAACAGGTCGCCGGACGTCCTTTGGTCTACGCCTTCGACCTGCCGACCGGGAACGCGACGGTGAAGCAACGCTTCGAAGAACTGCGCAGGGCGGCGAAGGCGACCGGCCTCGATCCCTATTTCGTCTACATGGGGTGGAGTCCGCAGGGTGATCATCAAAAGCACGCCGCCGAAGGCTTCGCCGCGGTCTCAGCGTACGCCCATCCGGGCGCCGAACCGGTTTTCTCGAAATACGTCGATGCGTTCGAAAAGCATTCCTGGGCCAACGCCCTCACGCATCAGATTCCTTACATACCGCTCGTGACGACCGGCTGGGATAAACGCCCGCGCCAGGATCATCCGGTCACGTGGGAGAAGAATCCGGGCTACGCCAGCCAACAGACCTGGCCCGCGACGGCCACCCCGGCCGAGATTGCCGCGCACCTCGCCCGAGCGATCGCCTTCGTGAAGGCCAATCCATCCGTCTGTCCTGCCAACACAGTCATCGTCTACGCCTGGAACGAGCATGACGAAGGCGGCTGGCTCTGCCCGACCTGGACTCCTTCCGGCCAGCCCGACACCTCGCGACTCGACGCGCTTCGCCGCATTCTGAGGTAGGGGCGGCACCGCGTGCCGCCCTCGCGACATCGCGTCCCGCTTGCCCCCGCGAAAGCGCCTCGCGCTTTCGCTCACTTCACCCCCACCGTGAAGTTCACCGCGCCTTCGGCATGGTCGAAGCTCAAGGTCATCTTCCGGCTCTTCTCATCCCACGGCTTCACGACGCGCAACCGCGCTTCCATGCCGGCTTCGGCCTTCACGATCGGCGCCACGTTGCTGACGAAGGTCACGGTAGTCGGCTTGGGCGCGCAGACATAGCGCTGCCCCGACGTCCTGCCGTCGCCGTGATACCCGTTGGCCTGGAACCAATAGCGGTCGACGCCTTCGCGCTTGCCGAAGATCAGGTTCTGAAATGGCAGGTCGCCTTCCATCGCGACGATCGCGCCGCCCAACGGCAGTTCGAAGCGCTGGTCGACGTCGCGGTTCTCCTCGCCGTTGAGGACGAAGATGCTGTCGTCGACCTCGACGGCGTAGGCGACGCTGCGGTCGGCGGGGTAAAGGGCGTCGTAGGCCGTCTTGACCGCCGCGTCGGTGCGCAACTCGGCCAACTTGAGGCGCTTCAGACCCGCGGGGACCTCATCCGCCGCCGATGCGAGGATCGGCACGGCGTAGTAGCGTCCGGTGTTCGGCAAGGTCTCGCGCGTCAGGCGATCGGGCAACGCGGGCTCGCGCGGGAACATGCCCCCCGCCGCGGCGGTGTCCGCGTACTCCGGCGCGAAGCCGTAGGTGTTGCGGAAGAGCACCGTGAACGGGTCGTAGGACTTCGGCGCATACGCCGTGGGCTCGTCGAGGTAGGTCAGGAAGACCTTGAGCGGGTCATACGTCCAAGGCCCTTTCGCGGTGGCGTAGGTCCCGAAGGGGTCGACGATCGCCTTCGTCTTCGCGAGGACCGCCTCGCGCGACGGGGTGATCCGATGCTCGCCGAGGCCCTTGATGAACGGGTGTAGGTATTTGGTGAACGTCGAGTTGGCCAGGCCTTCGCGCGTGAAGGCGAGCGGTTGCTCGGTGAACGAGACGCGGCCGCCCTGCGAGATACCCCAGAGCCACTGGCGGAGGAAGAACGTGTAGGGCACCTTCTCGTGGTTGCGCTGCTTCTTGTCGTAGGCGGGGAACTGGCCCGCGTGGCCGAACGAGGAATACGTCCAGCACCACTCGTCGTTCCAGATGCCGTAGTCGCCGACGAGTCCGGTCAGCCAGGCGCCCTGCAGGGCGCCGACGTTCTGGAACGTGGCCCACGGCTTGGTGTTCTTGTGCAAGGCGAGCAAGGAGCGTCCCAGGCCATCAGCCTTCAGCTCGTCATGATGCTTGGCCAGGAAGCGCGTCCAATGCCCGAGGTTCCAGGTGCCTTCGCCGAGCAGGAAGGTGCGCTTCTGCGCGGCGCAGACCTTGAGGACGTCCATCAACCAGCGGTCCTTCGACGGGTTCTCGCCCCCGGTGAAAGCCCAGAAGGTCTCGCCGGTCTCGACACCGGTGCAGTTCGGGCACGTGATCAGGATCTCGCGGATCTCCTCCGGCCGGAACCAGCGCCGCTTGTCGGGCGGGTCGGGGATACCGGGATCGGCGATCTCGATGCGGAAGCGGTAGCCGAGGCGGTCGAAGCGTTGGCAATACTCCAGCGGGGTGTCGCCGTTGAGGTAATTATAGCCCGCGGCCGACAACGGCAGGCTGATCTCCGTCCACGGGCGGATATCCTCCGGGATCACCACCTTCATGTCGGCCAGCATCTTCTCCGGCGTGTTGCCCGGCTCCTTGCGGAAAGACTTCTGCAGGACACGGTAGGCGAACAGCGGCTGAGGCGACTCCGCCCCGGCCGTCGCGGCCCATGCCAGAAGACCTAGGCTGAACCAGGATCGCATGCCTCGACCTTCATCGCGTCGTCAGGCCGAGACAACGCTTTTGGCGACGGGACCGTCACGGCCACCCACTTAACCTACCTGCCCCTGACCCTGTCCCTGGCCCTGACCCTGTCCCTGCCCCTGTCCCTGCCCCTAAATCCGCACCACCGCTTGCCCACATGTCACCTTGTCCACATGCCCCCTCTGCCTTGCCTCACTTCTGATTCATCCAACTGAAGTCGACGAACAGCAGGACGTAGGCGAGGAACGCCAACCAGAGGCCGGACGTCACCACGACCACCCAGGCGAAGGAGCGCCACCCGCGACCTTCCTCCGCGGCACGCCCGAACCAGAGGAAGAGCGCGCCGGCCACGAAGGCGACCGGCATCGCGACAAAAGTCTGCAGCAGATGGATCCAGCGCTGGTTGCCTCCGAACCGCTCGACCCACATCAACCAAGGCACGCAGGCCAAACCCAACCCGACCGCCCCGAGCATGATGTTGAGACAGGCGTTGATCGTCGCGGGGGGCATGGCGCCAGCGTGCCCGCGGCGGGTCGCGGGTCAAGCCGCGGGCGCGGGCCTCAGGGCTTGGTCTGCTTCAGGATCTGCGCGACCCAGGCATCCATGTCGGCCAGCAATTCCCGCGCCTGATTCTTGGACCTCGTCAGGCTCAGGATGAGCACCTTGCCTTCGACGAGGACATAGGCGCCCGCGACCAGGACATCCTCGCTCCGGGTCAAGGTCTGCAACGAGCGGTCCGTCCGGTCGAACACGGCCACGGTGGAGAAGCCGTCGACGAATTCCTGGAGCTTCTTGTCCTTCATCTGCAGGGCGCCGCCCTTGAGGGGCCCCTCGTCCTCGGACAGGCCGTCCGCCAGCCCCCGGAAGTAGGCGAGGCTCTGGCGCTTCTCCAGATTGATCGTCGGCACGACCGCCCAGCAGGCCAGGTTTCCGTCCATGGCGCCCGTCTTCTCGGCCTCGGCGTATTGCGCCGGGGTCACCATCATCACCACGAAGGTGACGTTCATGCGGGGATCCTTCGCCAGGTGTTCGCCCACCTCGATGCGCTCCTTGACCCAGGACGTCTCGCGGGCGACCCACCGGAGTTCCTTCGGCAACGGCAGGGCGATCTTCGTCTTCCCCACCAGGATATCGCGGGTCACGAATTCGGGCGCCGCGACGGCCATGGTCGCGGCCAGGCAGACCCAGCCCATCAGGAGATAACGCATGACGAAGTTATTGTTGCCGCGACGGCCCTCGGCAAGCCGTTAGCCGGCCCCGGCTGGGAGCAAGCGCAGACGAAGCGGCCCCGGTCGGCGCGAAGCGCTGGCCGGGGCCGCCCTGGGCGTCGCGCGTGCGCCTTACTTCGCGTAGAGCTTGTCCTTGGGATTCGCGCCCGAGATGACGTAGGCCATCAGGTTGGCGACCTCCTCGGCGTTGAGCGAATTCAGCAGGCCGACCGGCATCGGGCTGATCGCGTCGCGGTCGATCGCCTGGATGTCGGACCGGTTGATCGAGAGCTGCACGGAGAAGTCGAACGGGTTGACGGCCAGCTGCAGCTTGTCGCCTTCCTCGTTGAGGATGCGGCCGGTGATCTTGCCGCCGTCGACGCGCGTGATGACGGAGTTCGCGTACTGGTCGGAGACCACGGCGCTCGGCGTGACGATGCTGTGGAGCAGGTCGGCCGGGCTCTGCTTGGAGCCGACGCTCGTGAGGTCGGGGCCCTGGGCGCCGCCGTTGTCGCCGACGCGGTGGCACTGCGAGCAGAGGGCGGCGGCGAAGAGCTTCTTGCCGTCCTCGAAGTCGAGGGTCTTCGCCGACTGGGCGGCATCCCAGGCCTTCAGGGCCTCGGCGTGCGTCCAGAGACGGCCGGGGCCGTCGGCGCGCGGGAGCGGCGCGGCGGCCTTGCGGGGCGTAGCCGGGGCGATCTCCTCGAGGGCGGCGCGTTCGCCGGCGGGAGCGAGCGCGAGGGCCTCCTTGCGGATGTTGCGGACGAAGCCCTTGAGCGAGTGGCCGCCTTCGGCCTGGCCGAGCTCGTCGAGGAAGCCGAAGAACCGCTTGCGCAGCTCCGGGGTCCAGCCGTGTTCGGCGCGGGCGAGGTAGACCGCGAGCCCGATGCGGGTGGAGGCCGGCGTGACGGCCATCGAGGAGCGCACGGCGCCGGCGTAACCGGGATTGCGGGCGATGATCTCGGGGTCGGCGGCGACGGCCGGGCCGTTGGTCGCGAGCTTCATCACGTTAAGGACGCAGGCGGGCGCGGTCGGCTCGCCGAGGAAGATCGAGACGAGCGCGAGCTGGCGGTCGAGGCCGTTGTCGCCCGAGGGCAGGCGGGCGGCGCATTCCTTGCCGAGGCGGCCGGCCGTGGCGGCGTCGGGCTGGCCGTGACGGGAGAACGCGACCTGGAAGACGCGCAGGCGGTCCTGCTGCAGGCGCAGCTCCTTCGCGCCGGCGGCGGCGTCGGCCGCGGCGACGATGGCGGGCAGGTCTTCCTTGGCGCCGCAGCGGGCGAGGGCGACGGCCGCGTTGAGGGCGAGGTCGACGTTGGCGTCGGCCTTCACGCGGGCGCGCCAGGCGGCGACGGGCTGGTGCTCGACGGCGATGCGGGCGGCGAAGCGGACCCAGCGGTCAGGGTGGCCCATGAGCGGCCAAGCCTTGTCGAGGGCGGCGGCGGAAGGCGCCACGTCGCGCAGGGCCTCGAGTTCACGGCGCAGCTTCTGCTCCGGGGTGGCCTCGAACCAGGCGACCGGGGCGGTCGATTCCTGGCCGGCGTAGGTGATGCGGTAGAGCGCGGCCTGGCCGCCGCGGCCGCCGATGGTCACGTACATGTGGCCGTCCTGCGGACGGATGACCGCGTCGGTGACGGCGAAGGGCCGGCCGGCGGCGAAGACTTCCTTGCGGGCTTTCCAGGCGCCGCCCTGCGGCTCGAGGATGATCGCGTACAGGGTGGCATAGGTCCAGTCGCAGGCGAAGAACGCGCGCTGGTAGGCGGCGGGGAACTTCGCCCCCGTGCCCATCGTGCAACCCGTCGGGCTGCCCGGGCCGATGTCGACCAGCGCCGGCTGCATGTCGAGCTCGGCGATCGGGTTGTTGCCCGAGCCGGAGCGCCAGCCCAGCTCGCCGCCGGGCGTGCAGAGGTTGATGCGGGTCGGGCGATACCAGGGCGCGCCCATGTCCCACTCCATGTCGGAGTCGTAGGAGAAGATGTCGCCATCCGGGGCCACCGCGCCGTCGTACGGGTTGCGGAAGCAGGTGGTCACGCGGATCCAGTTCTTGCCGTCCTTGTCCATGCGGGCGATCCAGCCGCCGACGGCCTTGATGCCGACCGCGTGGCCGTTGGGGTCCTCGAACTTCTTCAGGAGGTCGTCCTCGTCGTAATGCTTGGCCGGCGCGCCGGCGACCTCGTCGTCGGGCAGCTTGGTGTGGTTGCCGCCGAAGACCAGGATGGAGCCGTCGCGGTCGAGCACCAGCTGGTGCGGCCCGTGCTCGCCCGCGCCCTTGAGGGAGCGGATCATCGTCTGCTCGGCATAGGAGCCGTCGCCCTTGGTGTCGCGCAGGCGCCAGATGTCGCCCTTGCCCTTCTCGCTCGTGCACGCGTAGAGCGCGCCGTGGGCGAAGAGCAGGCCGTGGCAACCGATGGCCTTGGTATCGATCTTGGTGACCACCGGCTTGGCGGGATCCTTGAGGGAGACATGCCAGAGGACGCCGCCTTGGTCGCCGGCGACGAGATCCCCGTTCGGGGCGACGGCGAGGGAGACCCAGGAGCCCTGCAGGTCGCGGGGCACGGTGTAGAGGAGCTCGGCCTTGAAACCGGGCTGCAGGATCAGGGAGTCGGCGGCGGCGACGGTGGCGCTGGTGCCGCGCTTGCCGCTGCCACCCTTCTTGGCCCCGCTGAATACATCACCCCAAGGCTGGGCGCCGAGCTTGGCGACCACGGTGGCCGCGGCCCACTTGGAGTCGTCGAACTCCGCCGTCGTCCACTTCGCGTCAGGCTGGGTGTTCGTCACGCGCCAGGCTGCGGTGGTCTCGGTCAGCACGGACTTGCCGGCTTCCAACCGCGCGATGACCGCGGCGATGCCGCCATCGTTGCGGGCCAACGCGGCGATGACGTTGCGGCCGGGCTTGAGGAGCTTGGTGACGTCGGTCTTCGCGGCCTGGGACCATTCGTCGGTATGGCCGGCCGGCTGGCCGTTGACCCAGATGTCGACGTGATTGTCGGCCGAGGCGAGCAAGGTCGCGTTCGCCGGGACCTCCTTGAGGTCGACCACCGTGCGCGCCCAGGTCTGCTGGTTCGTCACGTTGTTCTTGGCGGTCCAGATCCATTGCGTCTCGGCGGACGCGGTGGCCGGGGCGAGCAAGGCGGCCAGCAAGGCCGCCGCGAGCAGGGGGAGTCGGGGCATGACGCATCTGACCATAAGAGGCGGGGGGAGTTCCACCCTATAAAGCGTATCCGAGGGGGCATTGGGGCACGGGGACACGGGATACCGAAGGGCCCCGGACAGCTGCCTGTGCGGACGGAGTTGACCCGTTGACGGATCAACCCTGCGTCACGCCCCGCCGGCCCGCTTACCCGCTGACGCCGGTCAATACGTCCGCTTGAGCGCGATGGCCCAGCAGACGAAGGGCGCCAGGGCGACGAGCAACCCGAGCGAGCCGCCAGGACCGTCCGTCCGCAGGAACCCCCACGCGAACCAGGCGACCCACCCGAGCATCAAGAGC
>Ga0214919_10010204_pt1 | contig 11956 bp, 12 predicted proteins | sample LL1503_MetaG_FD_177994 | JGI IMG/M metagenome (GOLD analysis project Ga0214919, IMG submission 177994) | Freshwater microbial communities from Lake Lanier, Atlanta, Georgia, United States - LL-1503 | ecosystem: Environmental > Aquatic > Freshwater > Lake | place: USA: Georgia | collected...
ACGCGGCGTTGCTGCGTCAGGCTTTCGCCCATTGCGCAAGATTCCCCACTGCTGCCTCCCGTAGGAGTCTGGGCCGTGTCTCAGTCCCAGTGTGGCTGATCATCCTCTCAGACCAGCTACCCGTCGAAGCCTTGGTGAGCCGTTACCTCCCCAACAAGCTGATAGGCCGCGAGACCGTCCCGATCCGGTAACCCTTTCGTCATCCCCCCATGCGAGGGTACGACGACATCCAGTATTAGCAGTCGTTTCCAACTGTTATCCCAGAGACCGGGGTTGGTTTCTCACGTGATACTCACCCGTTCGCCACTAGGTCTTCCCTTGTATTGCTACTCAGTGGACCTCGTTCGACTTGCATGTGTTAAGCACGCCGCCAGCGTTCGTCCTGAGCCAGGATCAAACTCTCCGTCAAGAACTAACTGATAACTATTCGTTCGATTGCTCGATTGAGTCATCATCAGTGCGTTCGACAAGAGCGCAGTACTACCCAGGGGAATACCCGAGCGTTTGTGTACTGCGATCTGGCGAGTCAAGCCGAAGCTTGACCCATTAATTATATTTTGGTTAAACCGAAGTTCAACCGTTTTGAATTGACAGACAGACTCTCCGTCGGGACATAGCAAGCTAAGCCCTCTCGAATGTCTGCCCGCACTGTGCGTTCAGTCTTCTCTTCCGTTTTCAAGGAGCCTTAGCTCAGGGGCACGCACACTGGGCCGGGCAAGCCCTTAACCAGCATGTTGGTGCCATGTCCCATCGGCCGTAAACGGCTTTCAGGGGCGAGTTGCAAATCTAGCGCACCGAAATGATGCATCCAACCTGCATGTCAGATTTATTTCCGATTTATTTTCGGTGTGTGCGAACTAATTAGTTCGTGACCGTCAAAAGATGGAAATTCGTCTTTCCTTTACGTAGGAGGATATAGCGACCATGCAATAAATCCACCTCTAGCAGGGACTTTGTTTCTTCGAACGTCTGGCCGTTCGCTTTAAATCCTTTTTGCGTCAATGTTCGGCGAGCTTCACCATTTGAGGCCGCCAGTCCGGTCTGGACCAAGACCGCAATGTGGTCGCCAAGTTGCTCACGGGTCACTTCTGACGATGGAACCTCACGCGCCACAACGGCAAGCGCTTCCGCCGACGCAGTTGTCGGGTCTCCCCCGAACAAAACCTGGGCAGCTTCGGCAGCGGCCTGTTCGGCGGCCGCTCCATGAACAAGCGTGGTCACGTCTGTTGCCAGCGCGCGTTGAGCCAAACGCTTCTCGGGGGCCGCGCGATGCTCGGCCATTAACGATGCAATGTCGTCAACGCTCCGCAACGTGAGTTGCAATAAGAAACGCTCAACATCTTCATCAGGTAACTGCACCCAATACTGACGAAACTCATATGGACTTGTTTTTTCAGGATCAAGCCACAATGCACCGTGCACTGACTTGCCCATCTTTTGTCCATCACTACGCGTGAGCAATGGCCACGTGAGTCCGTAACCAGATTTAGTGAGTCGACGACGAATGAGGTCGGTGCCCGCAGTGATGTTTCCCCACTGATCGGATCCACCCATTTGCATGTCAACATTTTCAAACTCGCATAAATGCCTGAAATCATTGGCTTGTAGAAGCATGTAACTGAATTCAGTAAATGAGATTCCGTTTTCACTTTCCATGCGCGCCCGCACAGATTCTTTAGCAACCATTTGATTCACCGTGAAGTGTTTGCCAACATCGCGCAAGAATTCAAGTGTCCCCATTGGTTCGGTCCACGTTGCATTGTCAACCATGCGCGCTGCAATAGGTCCATCAAAGTCAAGAATCTTTTCAAGTTGCTTCTTCACACATGCAACGTTGTGATTGAGCGTTTCGCGATCGAGAAGATTGCGCTCTTCGCTACGTCCACCAGGGTCGCCAACCATTCCGGTCGCTCCACCAGCGAGCACGACTGGGCGATGCCCGGCCAATTGAAATCGACGCAACATGACCTGGCCAAGGAGGTTTCCTGCATGCAACGAGTCGGCAGTGGGGTCAAAACCAACGTACACACCGATGGGTCCCTGGTTCAGACGCTCAATGAGGGCAGCCCGATCGGTCGAGTCGTGGATCAGGCCTCGGGCGTCGAGGTCACTAAGAAGTTGTTCACCGGTCATTGAAAGAGACATACCTGCTTATTCTCTCAGTTTCGGACACCAAGTTGTTGATCTATTACCTTTAAGTCGTGCACGATCTCGCTCAACGATTCAGCGACTTCGCCAATTCATTCGATAAAGGTGCTCCGCTGTACAGCCGAATCGCCGCCCGCGTCGCCAATGAACCCGCGGTTCTTGACTTGATGTCAGTTGCCCCGATCGCTCAGCGGATACCCGTCTTGCTGTTTGCCAGCGCTCATTACCTGCTTCTTGACGACCGCGATCATCAACTTGCCCAGCATTACCCCAACATTGCGCGCACTCCGCCAATCGGAGACCCTGCAGAGTTATTTGTCAGATTTGTCCTTGAACGCGCTGAAGCCATGCAAGAACTTCTCGCCACTCGTTCGACGCAAACGAATGAAATCGGTCGATGCAACTGGTTTCTTTTCCCTTTTGCGATGTTGGATGCTGAAGTCGGTCCACTCGCACAGATTGATGTGGGGAGCAGTGCTGGATTGAACCAGCTATTCCCCCGTCTCTCATTTGATCTCACGCCTGGTGGATTGATTGGCGAGCCGAGTGCCTTAACCATCACGTGCGATATCACGGGCGCCCCGCCTATTGTCAAACATCTACCTCAGGTCACTTGGACAATGGGCCTTGATGCCAAGCCCATTGATGTTCGCAATGACGAAGAGATTCGTTGGCTTGAAGCATGTGTATGGCCCGATCAGGTTGAGCGCTTTGATCGTCTTCAACAAGCAATATCCCTTGCACGTTCGCACAACATTGAGGTTGAAAGTGGTGACGCTGTTGATGATGTCCCTCAAGCAATCGAACGTGCAGCGCAACATGGACATCCTGTCGTGACAACAAGTTGGGTGTTGAATTATCTTTCACCTGAAAGACGCATTGCCTTTGTTAATGAACTCAATCGCGTTGGTTCTGAACGCGATCTCAGTTGGATCGTCGCCGAAAGTCCGTACGAAACTCCAGAGCTCCCTGGTCATAGTGGATCTGATGAACTCATCACCGTGATCACATTGGTCACGTGGCGTCAAGCCCTACGCACTGTTCAACGATTGGCAACTACGCATCCTCATGGACACTGGATTCATTGGGGCAATTAGTTATTTGCCCACTACTTTTTTACTGAGCGCTTCTTTCACGAACGCTGGAATCGGCGCTGGCCGTTGCGATTTCGGATCGACACTGACATACGTAATCACTGCATCAAATCGTGAGTCACCACCGACTTGTCCGTTGATCGCAACATCGAAACTGCTGTTGCCCCATCGCGAGACTTCGCAATGCATATCAAGGGTGTCCCCAAATTTGACTGGTGAATGCCACGTGAGTTGCGTGGTCTTGAGCATGAAATCAAAACCAATTGCGTGCAGATCAGTTGAAGACCCGGCCTTCTTTAGCTCATCAGCCAATGCGAATCGTGTCCACGTATCAACTGCATCATCGCAATACACAAAATAATTGGCATTGAATACGACGCGTTGCATATCGCATTCGCCATAACGAACTCGGAGCGTGTGAACATACGACATTGGGTTACATTCCTTGCGAGCCAACTCGCACAAACTCGGTCACTGAATCGGCAATCATTTGAACGGCGACCGCAGCAAGAATCATGCCCGCAACTCGAGCAAGTAGTAGCACTCCAGTTGGGCGCACAATTTTTTGTACAAGTCCGCTAAAACGCAAGGCAATCATTGAGATAAAAAGCGCGACTGCGATTGCCAATAGAACCGTTGCTGATTCGGCAAAACCGTCGGCTTTGCCAAAGAACACAATCGTCGCCACGATGGCTCCTGGTCCGGCCAACAACGGCGTACCAAGGGGCACCATGGCAATCGACGTGCGCTGTTCGGGAGTTGCTTCGATATAGCCATCGTCGCCGCCTTTGCCGTACAACAATTGCAAAGCAACGAGCAACAAGAGCAGTCCGCCTGCTCCTTGCAACGCCGGAACCGAGACATGCAAATAGTCAAGGATGGTTTGTCCGCCGAATGCGAACAACACAATCACCAAGAAGGCCGTACCGATAGCAAGAAATGCGGCGCGATGCCGTTCCTTGTCAGAGAGTTGACGCGTGACTGCCAAGAAGATCGGCACGTTTCCGGGCGGGTCGAGAATGACCAACATCGTGACGAGAACTTCGCCGAAAAGTCGAAGAGTCATTACTTCTTCCAGTTTGCAACTGCGGTTGCAAACTTCTTGATCTGCTCAGCAACCGGCTTTGGACCAGCACCACCTGGAGTCGTGCGCATGGTGACACCAACGCCTGGAGCGATGAGCGCTGCCGCGGCAGCACCAAGCTTCGGTTCGGCAGTCACAAGGTCTACTAACGAACCTTCACCAGCCAATGTGCGGCGCACCAAAGCACCGACGATCACGTGAGCGTCACGGAAAGGAGTTCCGGCTCGTACCAAGAATTCAGCAAGATCGGTTGCAGCCATGGTTGGAGCATCAGCGGCTGATTTCATTCGTTCGGGAACGAATCGTGCAGTTGCGATCATGCCATTCAATGCAGCCAAAGCCAGCGACACTTGGTCCATCGCATCAAAGAGAGGCTCTTTATCTTCTTGCAGATCGCGGTTATAAGCGAGTGGCAAACCTTTGAGGGTTGTCAAGAGTCCGACGAGATCACCAATGACACGACCTGCTTTGCCACGAGCAAGTTCGGCAATGTCGGCATTCTTCTTTTGCGGCAACATTGACGAGCCAGTTGCGTATGCGTCATCGAGAACGGCAAAACCGAATTCATCACTGGTCCACAGCACCCACTCTTCACCGATACGAGACAAGTGAATGGCGATCATCGAAAGGCCAAACAAAATTTCGGCGACAAAGTCACGATCACTGACTGCATCTAACGAGTTGTCGAAGGGCCGGGCAAAACCAAGTTCGCGGGCTGTAAACGAAGGATCGAGAGGTAACGACGAACCCGCAAGGGCGCCTGCTCCGAGTGGAGAAACGTCAGCCCGCTTGAGTGCATCTCGCAAACGCTCGATGTCTCGACCGAACGCCCATCCATGAGCCAGAAGGTGATGTGCCAACAAGACTGGTTGCGCCCGTTGAACATGGGTATAGCCGGGTAAATAAACAGCGTCGTCACCAACACCGGCTTCGGTTGCGCGAGCCAGCAGTGTTTCCTGCATCGTGATGATCCGATCAATAACTTTCGGAACCTCGCGCTGACACCAGAGACGCAAACCCGTCACCGATTGGTCATTGCGACTACGCCCCGTATGCAACTTTGCGCCGGGTGCTCCACAAATTTCGGTCACGCGTCGTTCGACGGCAGTATGAATATCTTCATCGCTAGGTGCATAGACAAAAGCACCAGATGACAATTCGTTTTCAACCGTCTGCAAAGCAGAAAGTACCGCATCGCGTTCCTCATTGGTCAAAATCTGAACGTGTGCAAGCCCCTTCACATGAGCCCGTGAACAATTGATGTCATCGAGCCACAAACGTTGATCAAAAGGCAAGCTTGCCGTATACGCCATGAGTTCATCAGCTGGTCCGCCAGCGAATCGCCCATGCCATAATGTTTTCGAATCGTGTTGCTCGGTCATGAAACTTTCCTCACCTTGGAGTTTGTTGCGATGCCCGCAAGTTCACGAAGTTTGTCGGCCATGCCAGCGCCACCAATGTCTTCTGACGCAATACAAAAAATGGTGTCGTCACCGGCGACTGTGCCAATGAGTCCATGCATACCGCTGCGGTCGAGCGCTGATGCGACGACATGGGCGCATCCAGGAGGTGTCCGAACAACAACCATCGGTCCACTATGTTGCACATCGGCGACCCACTCGCCCATCACGCGCCGCAACTGATCTTCGGGAGCAAGTCGGGCGGGAGCGAATTCGGGAATCGCATAGACGGTGTCGCCACCAGGTACGCGCACCTTCACTGCACCAAGATCTTCTAGATCGCGAGAGACAGTTGCCTGTGTTGCACTAATGCCACTACCCAACAAAAGTTCGACGAGCTGTGGTTGATTAGTGACTGCCTGCTGCGAAATCAACGTGGCGATTAATTGCTGACGTTGCGCCTTTGTGCTCATTGCGAAACTCCCAACATGAATGCAAGCACGCCCCGTGAAGCGTGCAAACGGTTGTGACCTTGCTGAATAACCCGACTTGCGGAACCATCAATGACATCGGCAGCGACTTCGTAGCCCCGATAAGCCGGAAGACAGTGCATGAAGATGGCCTCTGCATCGGCCTTTGCCATCAAGTCACTCGTGACCGCGTATGCACCAAAGATCTGCAAGCGTTCGGCCTTTTCTGCCTCTTGGCCCATAGAAACCCACGTGTCGGTATGCACGGCATGAGCGCCAACAATTGCAAGTTGTGGGTCGTTTGATTGGGTGATTGAGCCACTACCCAATGCGGCAATACGACTCAACTCGACACCTGATGCTTCATACCCTGCAGGACACGCAAGACGATAGTGAGCACCAAGCATCACACACACTTCTCCGAGTGATCGCGCCACATTGTTGTAATCGCCTACGTAGGCAACAGTCTTGCCATCTAGCGACCCGAATTCTTGAACCATTGTGAGCGCGTCGGCCAGACCCTGAAGAGGATGTGATTCGTCGCTCAACATGTTGACAACCGGCACCGAACTCGTCGCTGCCAATCGCACTACAACATCGTGCTTGAAAACACGGGCAGCGATGAGACCGTGATAGCCAGACATGATGCGCGCAATATCTTCGACTGGTTCGCGAGTATCAAAGCCAACTTCTTCACCACGCGTATAAACAGGATGTCCACCTAATTGCACCACAGCAATTTCCATACTGTGGCGCGTTCGATTAGATGGCTTTTCAAAGATCAGTGCGGCACCCTTGGGTGTTCCGTCAGAACCTACGAGAGGTCGACCAAGGCTGGCTGGATCACGTTGTGAGAGTTCAAGAACCAGTTTGATCTCATCAACAGTGAGGTCGGTTATATTCAGTAAATGTCGCATATTTCTCAGGCGATAACGCCAACTCCTTCAGACAAAACTTCGGCAATCTTCGAGACAACTTCATCCATCTCGGCAATTGAAACTGTGATCGGTGGTGCCAGTCGCAACGACGTTGCATTCACCGCATTGGTCACCACACCACGATTGAGCAACTCAAGATAAACAGCCTTGGCATCACGCTTCGACCCAAGTTCGACGGCGCGAAGTAGTCCTTGGCCGCGAACTTCAACGACGCCAGCAACTTTGGTCAATTGTTCGGCCAAGTACTCACCCTTGTCGCGTGAAAGAACAGGTGCATTGATTCGACGCATCTCACCGATGACTGCCGTAATGGCAGCACCAGCAATTGCCGTGCCGCTGTATGTCGATCCGTGATCACCAGGTTGAAAGACTGCAGCAACTTCACGCTTGGCCCAACAGGCACCAACTGGGAATCCATTACCGAGAGCCTTCGCCATTGTCACGACGTCAGGAACGATGTCGGCGTGCTGAAAACCGAACCATTTGCCAGTTCGTGCAAAACCGGTTTGCACCTCATCGACCATCATCAGCATGCCGCGTTCGTCGCACAACTTGCGAATACCTTGCAGATACTCCCGTGATGCGGGGATGACTCCCCCTTCACCTTGAACGGTCTCAATGAGAATTGCCGAAACTGTCGGATCGATTGCATCAACCAAAGCCTGCAGGTCACCGAATGCGACATGGCGAAAGCCATCAGGCATCGGGTGAAACGGTTCTTGCTTTGTTGGCTGACCAGTCGCAGCGAGCGCGGCCAAGGTTCGGCCGTGAAAACTTCCGAATGCCGACACAACCACGTGTCGACCCCGTCCGCCAAAACGACGGGCCAATTTGAGAGCAGCTTCATTTGCTTCAGCACCGCTGTTACACAAGAAGACTTGACCTTGTGCACCCGAAGCTTCAAACATCAATTCGTTAATCGCCATCGCGGCTTGTGTTGCCACCGGATTCGCAAAGAAATTGCTGACATGCAACAGAGTTGAGAGCTGTTGCGAGATCGCATCGGCGACCACTGGGTTGCTGTGACCGAGTGAAACCACTGCGATGCCAGACAAGAAATCGAGGTAACGCTTACCGTTACTATCCCAAAGTTCGGTACCGAGACCCTTTTCAAACATCACTGCCGGTGCGCCGAATACCGGCATAAATGGGCAGTATTGATTAGGTGTCGTTGAAAATGTATGTCCACTCATGATTCTTGACCAGCCTTTCGAAATGAACTTTCAACCATCGTTCCGATTCCGGAATCAGTGAAAAGTTCAAGTAATAAAACGTGCGGAATTCGCCCATCCAAAATGTGCGACCGCTTGACGCCATTACGTACAGCATGAACACAACTTTCAACTTTCGGAATCATTCCACCAGCAATAGTTCCGTCAGCCATCAATGCATCAAGTTCATCGGGAGTCGTTTGACGAATCAAACTGCTCGGATCACTCACGACTTTACGCAGACCTTCAATATCGGTAAGGTACACGAGTTTTTCTGCTCCGAGAGCCTCGGCGATTGCTCCAGCAACGGTGTCGGCATTGATGTTGTACGCCTGACCACTCGCATCAACGCCAATAGTCGCAATCACCGGCACGAACTCATCGTCAAGGAGCCGTTGCAGAATTGCTGGGTTGATCTTTTCGACGTCACCAACAAATCCGAGTTCGGGATCTTTGGGGGTTGCAGTAATGAGGGTCGCATCTTCACCACTCACACCGACGGCGAATCGGCCATGCACGTTAATGGCGGCAACGATTTGTGGATTCACTTGTCCGCTCAACACCATTCGCGCAATATCAACTGTCTCGGCATCGGTGACCCGCAATCCATTTCTAAATTCGGTGGTCTTACCGAGCCGAGTCATCAGATCGCTGATTTGCGGTCCGCCACCATGAACAACGACGGGCTTCAACCCGACGAGTCGCATCAACACAATGTCTTCAGCGAAAAGTGCGAGTGCGTCAGATTCGGTTGCTCCGGCCAACGCATTACCACCGTACTTCACCACCACGACCTTGTTGGCGAATTTGCGAATATACGGCAAAGCCTCAATAAGCACAGCCGCCCGTGACTCGGGAGCCAATGCGCTCGAAGAATTATGTGTGCTCACGGGTAAACCCCAATCGAAGTCAGTCCAGAAGTTTCTGGAAGTCCAAGCGCAACATTGGCAGCTTGCAATGCGCCGCCTGAAGCGCCCTTACATAAGTTGTCCAATGCACTGATCACTACGACATGGCCAGTGCGTTCGTCGTAGCGAGCCGTGATATGAACAGCGTTTGAACCGAGCGTCGCTTTTGTTGACGGCGATTCTGACCGAACAACAACGAAAGGCTCGTTGGCGTAAAACTTCTTGAGTGCATCGAGCAATGACTGCGTGGTCACCGATGTTCCGTTGACTGGACGCGCGTAGCACGTCGCCAAAATTCCCCTATTCATCGGAACCAAGTGCGGAGTGAACAATAATTCTGCACCGATTTGCTCTTGCATTTCGGGCGTGTGCCGGTGATCAAGAAGTCCGTAGGCGTTCATGTCTTCATTCACGGTGGTGAAGTTGTTGTTTTGCTTGGGCACTCGGCCAGCCCCCGACACTCCACTGGCAGCATCAACGATGATTCTGGAATTCTGAATGAGGCCCAACCGTACGAGTGGCGCAAGCGCCATCGTTGCCGCGGTGACGTAGCAACCCGGCGTTGCGACAAGTTGCGCGCCAACCAAAGCATCACGATGCAATTCGGGCAATCCATAAACCGCTTGCTTTAATAACTCGGGCTGATCGTGAGTGAAGCCGTACCACTGTGGATACGCCGAGGCATCTTTCAATCGGTAGGCGGCCGACAGGTCGACCACACATCCAACTTTGCCCACAAGTGTTGGGGCCAAAGCCAAACTCGCTTCATGAGGCAGACCCAAGAATGCGACATCGACACCATCGATCTGTTGAGCCAAGGTGTCGGGGTTCGAATCGCCAAAAACTAGGTCGGGGTAGTGGGCCGCCAGATTGGGATACAGCGAGGCAACCGCGGTGCCCGCTTGGCTGTCGCCGGTCGCCGCCACTAGCTCGAGACCCGGATGACCAGCGATAAGACGCATCAATTCAACCCCGGTGTAGCCCGAGGCCCCAATAATGGCGGCTTTCTTACGCTTTGTTACTTGGCTCATAGTCACAGCGCAAGATCATACGGACTTCTGCATGAAAATACAACGATGGTTTGGCACCCCGGGGATACCCGCCCACGAAGCTGGCGTGAGAACATGGGTGTGATGGCAAAGTCTCGTGGGTTCGCTCTCCCCTCGACCAAGGGTCGCATCTTGGTGGCAGCCCCACCCTTGAACGACCCCAATTTCGACCGCACGGTCATTTACATGCTCGAGCACAGCGAAGGCGGAGCACTCGGACTGGTACTCAATCGGCCAAGTGACGATCTAGACATCGAGTTCGATCTGTGGGATTCGCTCGTGACCCCGCCCAACGAACTGTTTTGCGGTGGCCCCGTTGACCCCAAGGCTTTGATTGGCCTCGGCGTCGTTCCAGGCAAGACCCCAGACGGTCAAACATTCGTATCGATCGATTGTGTCTCGCCCGTTGATCTTGATGGCGATCCGACGACGATTGATCCACGACCAACTATGGTGCGCATCTTCCACGGATACGCCGGCTGGGGCCCTCAGCAACTTGATGTTGAACTTGAAGGTGGCGCGTGGTTGGTGCTGAACGCATTAGTGACCGATGTGTTCACCGATCAACCCGAAGAATTGTGGCAAGCAGTTTTGCGCCGACAAAAAGGTGAAGTCAGTTGGCTCGCCGACTGCCCCAATGACCCCAACCAGAATTAGACAAGTTTTGTCAGCGAAGTTGGGCTCCGAGTTTGTTGGCCCCAGCGATGCACTTATCGCGAACTGCCGCAACGTCAGCATCAGTCAACGTGCGATCATGAGCCTGCAGGCGTAAACGGAAAGCCAAACTACGTGAGTCGCCAGCGTGCTTTGAGCGATACACATCGAATAAAGCCAGTTCAACGAGTAACGCACCAGCACTCTGACGCAACGACTTTTCAATTTTCTCGGCGGTCACCGATGTCGGTACCGTGAAAGCTAAGTCAATATCGCTTGATGGATAACGGCTTGTGGCTTTCCACTGCGAAACCTTAGGTTCGACTTCAAGCAAACGCGACAGATTCAGTTCAAGTACTGCAACGCGCTGCGTGATGTTGTACGCATCAAGAACATCGGGATGAATTTCACCGACAAAACCAACCGCGTCTTTACCGACTGACAAAGTGGCCGATCGTGTGGGGTGTAAACCTGTGGGCACATTTGATTGATCGAGCCGCGCTCCCCAACCCATTGAGCCAGCGAGTTCTCGCCACACTTCAACAGCTGCTGGCGCTTCTGCACCAGCGATCACGACACCAAGTGATTCGTATTCAGCGGGCAAGACATCGGTGCTGGTGGGATACACATGGCCGACCTCAAAGAAGCTGACACCCGTACGACGGTGTGATTCGTTGAAAGCGATTGCCTTCAATAAGCCTGGACGTAATGAAGTGCGCAACACATCGTCGCCAACAACGAGAGGATTCACCAAACGCACGGCTTCACCGGGTAGCCCGGCATTTTGTAAATCACCGTCAGTCAAAAACGGGTGAGGCATCGCCTCGTTGAAACCAAGACCTAACAAAATTTCCCGCACGCGACGACGGCGTTGCTGGACAACACTCAATCCGCCGGGTTGCGTTGATTTCGGAACAGTCTTACCGAGATTGTCGTAGCCAAAGTGGCGAGCTACTTCTTCAACAATGTCAATCTCAAGAGTGCAATCGGGCCTCCACGA
>Ga0214919_10010205_pt1 | contig 11956 bp, 9 predicted proteins | sample LL1503_MetaG_FD_177994 | JGI IMG/M metagenome (GOLD analysis project Ga0214919, IMG submission 177994) | Freshwater microbial communities from Lake Lanier, Atlanta, Georgia, United States - LL-1503 | ecosystem: Environmental > Aquatic > Freshwater > Lake | place: USA: Georgia | collected 2015-03-15
TTCATTTCGGGCGCGGTGCCCGCCGTGGCCTTGTGGGTGCCTTTTGACAGCGTGGTAAAACAAAAACTGCCCGGCGCACGCAAGCTGACAGACGCATCGGCGTTTTATCCGCAGGCGGCCATCATGGGCGGCTGGGCAGCGCGCAATGACTTCTATGAAAAGAACCGCCCAGTCCTGGGTAAATTGGTTGCCGCCTGGGCGCAAGCCAACCAGCAAATTGTCAGCAAGCCCGACGAGTCTGCCGAAATGCTGCAAAAAGCGGCTTATAAAGAGATTGAGTTGGCCGAATTCAAAGGCCAGTTCAAAGCCTCTAAATACTATTCCAACGCCGATTGGCGCACCCGCTATCAAGACGGGACGGCTACCAAATGGCTACAACAAGTCACCGACTTTTTTGTTGCGAACGCCAACATCCAAGGTGCACTGAAAGCGGAACAGTATTTCGACCCCAGCCTGTTCCTGGAAACCGTAAAGTCATAGGCGTGGGGCTGCAGCTAAAGACAAAGGCGCAAGCGACAAGGCTTGGGCCTTTGTTCTTTTACAGCAGGCCCGCCTGCGAAATGAACTTGGGGTTCAAATACGCTTCGAGCGCTTCGGTGCCGCCTTCGGAGCCGTAGCCGGAATCTTTCACGCCACCAAAAGGCGTCTCGGGCATGCCCAGGCCCAGGTGGTTGATGCTGACCATACCGGCTTGCACCGCAGCGCCGATTTGTTGGGCGGTGCGTGCCGAGCGGGTCCAGGCGTAGGCCGCAAGCCCAGCTTGCAGACGATTGGCTTCGCGTACCGCGTCGTCAAAGCTGGCAAAGGGGTTGATCAAGGCCATGGGGCCAAAAGGCTCGTCGATCATGGCGCGCGCGTCCAGCGGCACTTCGGTCAAGACCGTGGGCTCCCAATAATTGCCTGCACCTGCAATCGGCTTGCCGCCCAACACCAGGTGCGCGTTGTGGGCGCACGCATCGTCCGTCAGGCTTTGCATGGCGCTGACGCGGCGCGGGTTGGCCAGCGGGCCCATATTGCTGGCCGTGTCCAAGCCACTACCCACCTTGAGCTTGCGCGCATGCTCTACAAATTGCGCCACAAATTCGCGGTACACACCCTCTTGCACCAAAAACCGGGTGGGCGACACGCAAACCTGGCCGGCATTGCGAAACTTGCTCGCCACCATGGTCTTGGCAGCCAGGGCCACGTCGGCATCGTTAAACACGATGACGGGCGCATGGCCGCCCAGTTCCATGGTCATGCGCTTCATGTGCAAGCCGGCCATGGACGCTAATTGCTTGCCCACCACGGTAGAGCCGGTAAACGAGATTTTGCGAATCACCGGATGCGCAATCAAGTAAGAAGAAATTTGCGCCGGGTCGCCATAAATCAGATTCACCACGCCCGCGGGCACACCCGCATCGATAAAGGTAGTAATAAGCGCGGCGGGGGATGCCGGGGTTTCTTCCGGCGCCTTGACCACGATGGAGCAACCGGCAGCCAGCGCAGCGGCCAGTTTGCGCACGATTTGGTTGATCGGGAAATTCCAGGGCGTAAATGCCGCCACCGGCCCTACCGGTTCTTTAACCACCAGTTGATAGACATCTTGCTGGCGTGCGGGAATCACGCGGCCATAGGCGCGCCGTCCTTCTTCGGCAAACCAGTCGATGGTATCGGCACCGGCCATCACTTCCATGCGCGCCTCGGCCAGCGGTTTGCCTTGCTCCATGGTCATGAGGCGGGCCACGTGGTCGGCGCGCTCGCGCAGCAGCTGTGCAGCTTTACGCATGGTCTTGTAGCGCTCAAACGCGCTGGTGCGGCTCCACAGCGCAAAGCCGCGCTCGGCAGAATCCGCTGCCTGGGCGATGTCGTCCAGGTCCGCGCAAGCCAGTTGCGCCAGCACTTCGCCCGTGGCCGGGTTGCGTACCGGCAGGCTGCGCCCGGAGGCACCTGCGCGCCACTGGCCGTCGATATGGAGCTGGATGTCGGGGTATTCGTTCATCAGTTTTCTTTCTGGTTTTGGGGGGCGCGTCAGGGCGACGCGCGCATTAAGGGGAATGGTTTGCAGCGGTGCCGCGCCTGGCGTCTTCGAGCACCATGGCGGCGCCTTTTTCGCCGATCATGATAGCCGCCGCATTGGTGTTGGTAGAAACCAGGCGCGGCATCACCGAAGCATCGATCACCCGCAAGCCTGCCACGCCGCGCACCCGCAGGCGCTCATCCACCACGGCGTGCTCATCGGCGCCCATGCGGCAGGTGCCTACCGGGTGGTACACCGTACCGCCGCGCGCGCGGGCAAAGGCTTCTAGGGCTTTGTCGCCCACTACCGCGTTGCCAGGGAAATATTCCTCTCCCGTGACCAGGCCACTAAAAGCCGGCTGGGCATAAATCTCACGCAACTGGCGCAGCCCGGCCACCAGCACGCGTGCGTCCTGAGGGTTTTGCAAATAATTGGACACGATGCGCGGCGCAGCTGTCGGGTTGGCAGATTGCAATTGCACCGTGCCCGTCGATAGGGGCCTGCATTGCGTGGCCGATGCTGAAAACCCCGAGAAACGATGCAGCGGGTCACCCGGCTTGTCCACCGACAAGGGCATCACGTTAAACAACACATCCGCCCGGCCGCCTTGCGCATGCTCGGTACAGGCCAGCCCACCGACCTGGCCCGCGCCTACCGTCAAAGGGCCGCGTTGCTGAAACAACCATTGCGCGCCCATTTGCGCCAGGCGCAAAGGATTGCGCACATCGTCATTGAGCGAATGCGCTTTACGCAGCTTCACAATTACACGCGCCTGGTAATGGTCTTGCAAATTGGCGCCTACTTCGGGCGCATCGACTTTGACATCGATGCGGTGTTCCCGCAGCAAGGCCGCAGGCCCAATGCCCGAAAGCTGCAAAATCTGCGGCGACTGCAAAGCGCCCGCTGCCAGCAACACTTCGCCATCGACACGCGCCTCATGCTGCTTACCTGCTTGCAGCCATTGCACGCCCACGGCGCGGCCTTGTGCTTGCAGGATTTGCGTGACATGCGCGCCTGTGACTACACGCAAATTTTTACGGCCCATGGCCGGGCGCAAAAACGCGGTCGCCGCATCGCAGCGCCAATGCCCGCGCAAGGTGAGTTGGTAGCGGCCCATGCCATCGGATTGGGCGCCATTAAAGTCATCGGTGCGGGCATGCCCGGCCTGGGCTGCGGCATCGAGCCAGGCCTCGCAATAGGGGTGGTCGTTGCGCAAATCGGATACACCCAATTCGCCACTGCCTCCGTGAAAGGCATTGGCGCCGCCCTCGTAGCGCTCGGAGCGTTTGAAGAATGGCAGCACATCCTCGTAGCCCCAGCCTTTGGCGCCTAGCGCGGCCCAGTCGTCATAGTCAGCACGCTGCCCGCGTATGTAGAGCAAGCCATTGATTGCGCTGGAGCCGCCCAGCACTTTGCCGCGCGGCCACACCATAGTTCGGCCCATGGTGTAAGCCTGCGGCTCCACCGGAAACTGCCAGGAAAAGCGCGTGTCGTTAATGGTGCGGAAATAGCCCACCGGCAAACGCAACCAAAAGCCTTGCGATGCGCCACCGGCTTCCAGCAGCAAAACCCGACAAGCCGGGTCCGCGCTCAGGCGGTTGGCCAACACACAACCGGCCGATCCTGCGCCGATGATGATGTAGTCATAGCCCTGGGATGTGGCGGCTGGGGTCATGGCTTGGTGGCGGGTTTATTGGTTTTTCAGCAGCCGACGATGCAGGTTTTTTACGAAAAAACAGCGTCTTGTGCATTAAAGGTATTATATGCCATACCTTTAGACTTTTAACATGCTCCCTGCCCCACTGCCGCATCCTGACACCAGCGCTTTGCCTCTGGGCATTGCCCTGCAAAGCCTGCGCGCCTATGTGTTTCGCTGCCCCAGCCCGGTGCCGGTGCGCACCTCGTTTGGCATCATGCACGACCGCCCTACTTTGTTGGTGCGCGCCGAAACTGCAGATGGCGCCATTGGCTGGGGCGAAGTCTGGTGCAACTTCCCGGCCTGCGGCGCAGAGCACCGGGCGCGCTTGCTCGACACCGTATTTGCGCCCCTGCTGCTAAACCAGTCTTTTGACAGCCCGCAACAAGCCTATGCCCATGCCACTGCCCGTACCGAAGTGCTGGCACTGCAAACCGGCGAATTTGGCCCACTGGCCCAGGTCATCGCCGGTATCGATTTGGCACTGTGGGATTTGTGCGCTCGCCGCGCCGACCTGCCCCTTTACCGGCTGCTCGGTGGCAGCAAGAACACCGTGCCCGTCTATGCCAGCGGCATTAACCCGGACGCGCCGTTGGCGGTAGTGCAGCGCATGCACCAGGCGGGTTACCGGGCTTTCAAACTCAAAATCGGTTTTGACGACGCGCAAGACCTGGCCAATCTGCATGCCGTGCGCGAATGGCTGGGGCCAGACCTCGATGTCATGGCCGATGTCAACCAAGCCTGGAGCCTGGACAAGGCGCAAAGCAGGTTGCCGCAGCTTGCGCGCTTTGGCATGGCCTGGCTGGAAGAGCCGCTGCGCGCCGATAGCAGCATGGCGGCTTGGCAGCAATTAAAGGCAAGCGCCAGCATGCCGCTGGCCGCTGGGGAAAACATGCTGGGCCGCAACGCCTTTGTACAAGGCATCGCCAGCGGCGCATTCGGCGTGGTTCAGCCCGACATCGCCAAATGGGGCGGCATCTCCGGCGCTTGGCCGGTCATAGAAAGCATACGGGCGCAAGGTCTGCGCTACTGTCCGCATTTTTTGGGTGCGGGCATCGGCCTCATGGCCTCGGCCCATGTGCTGGCCGCTGCGGGTGGCGATGGCTTGCTGGAAGTCGATGCCAACGACAACGCCTTGCGCAGCCTGCTGGCGCCGCCGCTGTCGCAAGTGCGGGATAGCTGCATCACTTTAGACGCGCTGCCGGGTGTGGGTGTGGAGCCAGACTTGGATGCGCTGGCCTCTGCGTGCGCGGGGCCAGCTCAAGCTTAGGGAGTTCTAAATGACTGCGCCATCGCGAGAAGCGAGGCGCGGCGGCGGCCCATGAACCGTTGATTTGCAAGCGAATATGGATTTCTTTGCGGCGCTCTCAATGATGCGTTTGGACGCGGCCAGAACTTCACTCCATTCTGTTTTTTGATTCATTCGTCCGCAATTGTCGATCACTCAGTGCTTGGTGCTGAATTTGTTGCGGAGTGATCTTATATTGCGCCTTAAACACCCGATTGAAATGTGGCGTGTCCAAAAAGCCCCATTTACGCGCAACAGAAGCGATGGTCAAATGGCGCGACGCTGGGTTGACTAATTCGTATCTGACCCTGTCGAGTCGGCGCTGGCGAATATGCTCGCCCACCGTCGCGCGTTGGCTTTGAAAAACTCGGTACAGCTGACTCAGCGATAGTCCATGCGCTTGCGCTATTTCTGTTGCAGAGAGTTGAGGGTTTTGCAAATTTGCGCCAATATAGCCATTTATTCGCCTCAGCAGTACCTCGTTGTAGTTGGGCGGTAACTCACAGTCGCTTAACTTGTGGTTGATGCAAAAGTCTAATATTCCCAGTGTGTGCTCTAAAAGTGGCGTATCGTGTTCAAAGGTTTGGTAGCGGGCCTCATCCGCAATACCCATGAGCAGCCTGGAGGCAATTTGGGTTACACCTTTTTGCCCATGAAACGCCAAGGCTGTAAAGGCATCAATACTTTTGGGACTGAAGGTAAATGCACTTCTTGGAAACTGAAACACCGCCATTTCCCAATCCCTTGGAAAATCAATGGTGTAGGGTTGACGTGTATCCCAAAAAACGAAATCACCGGCCTGTAATTGCGCTTGTCTGGAATGCTGCTCAATAGTCGCCGAGCCCTTCAGCTGCAGGCCCAGCATTAAGTACTCCTCACTGTCCTGCGCGATGAGCTTGGGCGTGCGCCTTATGCACTGCGCCCTCGATCCGGCCGTGAGCACGCGTACACCGCCCAGTTGCGTGAGCGCCACTTGGCCCGCAAAATTATCATGCGGCGCGATTTTTATTTGCAAGGGAACATAGTTGCGCCAGACCATGTCATGCCACACGGGGATGCGGTCACGCATTGGCAGTTCATCGGAACTGTAGATCAGCTTGCCATCCATCGGGGACTTTGTAGATCCAACTTCAAACTCAGTCTCTTGCAGATACACCATGGTCAATGTACTCCGATTTCAAAATTTGACTTACACGGGAATGCGATGGTCAGGGAAATGTCATAGGGGCACACGGTAAGCCATAAACCAAGTTGGGTCAAGTTGTGGCGAAGATGCACTGGTTTAGACCTTGCAAGACCCGCCCGCAGAATCTAAGCCATAAACCAAATCATCCGTTCGCGCGTCGGAACGGATGATTCATGCGCAAGCAGCGAATCAACTAGCTCGGTCGGTCTTTACGGTCTCAGATGCGGTGGACAACTGGGCTAAGGGGATTTCGGGAGCCACAAGCGGCAAACCTGGGGCTGCCGCCATCGCAGTGGGTAGGGCACGCTGAAACGATGCTACTTCCACTAAATCCTTATTACGCTTTACCGGACCCAAAGGCTGGTCGTTGAACAAGAGCGTAAATACATCGCGCCGCGAATAATGGCCCACGGGATCAGCCGCTTGTTTTGCCATTGCAATTTCGGCAAGGTTTATGTCCGCATACAGTATGCCCTCTGCATCACTCGCTAGTCGATCCGCTAATGCCCGACCGTCTGGACCATATATCTGGGCAAACCCACCACCGTAACCAATCAGTTTTTCATGCATGGGCGATTCGCAAAAGAATTGATGCGCAGCTTTGGTGACGACCTGGGTCGCGCACAAAACAAAAGTTTGGCCCTCCATGGCATACATTTGCGTTGCGACGGATTGCGCCTCTGCACTGAAGGCATAGACCTCCGGCTGGTAAAGCGACATTCCAGGCCATGCCGCAATGTGTAACTGTTCGTGCATGGCGTACATGGCGTATTTGGTCAAGGTCTGAAAATGCTCCCAGCAATTGAGGGCGCCGACCCGACCAACCGCCATTTCATACACCGCAATATCTGATCCGTCGCCTTCACCAAAAACAGTTCTTTCCACATGCGTGGGTTTGAGCTTTCTGCGGTGGGCAACGATATGGCCTTTTTCATTGATGATGATTTGGCTCATGTACAGCGTGCCGCCATCGCGTTCGCTAAAGCCCATCACCACACTAATTTTGTTGGTGCGCGCTGCGTCTCGTAGCCGGACAATCAAGGGGCTGTCAATCGGCAGTGATTGCTCGTGGTAACGCACCGCAAATTTCCCCATGCCGGCAAAAGGGCTATCGAGCCAAATATGGTAGGGGTAGCCGGGTAGGAACACTTCTGGAAAGGCAATGATCTCGGCATTGTTGCGCGCAGCCTCCTGTATCAGTGCGATGGACTTTTCTACGGTTGCTGCGGCGTCAAACCAAATCGGCTCGGCCTGAACGGTAGCTGCCTTAAATTTCTGGGTGTAAGTAACCATGATTGCGAACTCCTCTTTGTTTTGGGAAATTCACTTTAGCAATGCAGATGGCCTTTGCATTGTCGATTTTTCAGGGCGACATTGTTCAATTGTGGCGATATGCGCTTTGAGGCGTTTGTTAGGGCTGCATGGCCGACGCTCGCCAGGCCCCTCCAACTGACGCCCCCAAATCGCCGCTTTCCAAGCCAAACCTGAGGGCTTGACTCCCGAAAAATATGCACAGCTTTTTCAGCCCTTTAGCCGCCAGGGCAAGCCCCCGTAGTGGTGCTTGCCTTGGGCCATCGTGCCAGGGCGCGTGCCCATTTAAGATGCTAGGCATGACTGAAGAGATCGACATCATCCACTCGCCCCTCGAGCAGATCTACAGCGCTGAGGGCCTCAGCGTGCAAATCCACATCTACCGCAGCTTGAATAGCCAATGGGTACTTGAAGTGGTGGACGAAAGCGGCGTGTCAACCGTGTGGGATGACCTTTTTGAAACGGATACACAAGCATTGGCAGAAGCCCTGATGGCTATCCAATCTGAGGGCCTTGCCAACTTCATCGACAACGCCAATGCGCTGGCCTATGGCCCAGCCCCGGAATTGATCAAAGCAGTTAAGCCAAACACGTTTCAGCCCAGCGCCCAAGAAGTGCAGGACATGATGACACCCCTGTCGGAAGAGGAACTGGACGAACTCGATAATTTTTTACTTTACGGCCTGGAAGATGACCAAGGCATGGCCTTGGAAGCATTGGACGGTTATTTGCACGCCATTGCGATTGGGCCGCAAACCATCATGCCCAGCCAGTGGCTGCCCAAGGTGTGGGGCCAAGGCATCACCCAGTTGCCGCCCACACACGACCTCGATCAACTCAATCACATCATGGCCTTGGTCATGCGGCACTACAACAGCGTCATCTCTGGCTTTCAGCACAAACCCCCAGTGACAGCGCCGTACTGGAGCATCCACCACTATGACAACGGCGAGTTTGAAGATGCCGAGGTATGGGCCTATGGCTTTACCGAAGGTGTGGCACTTCAGCGCGACGCATGGCAACCTTTATTCGACAGCCCCGAGGGACGGCATTGGTACCGACCGATAGGGCTGCTAGGCGAAGACAATTTTTCTGCCGACCAGGATGCGCTGACCACCACGCCCGCACAGCGGGAACAATTGGCAATGCAGATTGAAGACTGCTTGGTGAACATCCACGCCTTTTGGTTGCCGCTGCGCGAGGCCACCTATGAGCGGGAAATGTCCAAACGCTTCCGCGCCAAGGTGGGCCGAAACGAGCCCTGCCCCTGCGGCAGTGGGAAGAAGTTTAAAAAATGCTGCGGCTTGGCCAGCGAGCTGCACTGACCTCAGCTAGAACCCCAGGAATAGCAGCAGGACGCAAGGCCAAGGCCAAGGCCAAGGGGGCGGCAAGCCACAACAGACTGTTGGGCGACTCGCCCTACCAACAAGTACCTTTGTGTTCTCTGCACTCCGGCGCACTGGGCAGCACCGTCGTGCGCAGGTAAATGACACCACTGTCTTTCACCCGGTACACATGGATAGGCGTACAAGCCCCGCAATAACCGGCAGCTTTGCTGGATTCTTCAATCTCTAAGTGGCCTTGGCGCAGCTTGAACTCGAAGTTGCAGCCCTGGATATTGTTTTCCTTGCCATGGATGCGCGTATAGGCTTTGCCGCAGGCCTGGTAGGCGTACAACTGCGTCTCGTAGCCAAACTCCATGCCCTTGTACTGGCCGACTGCGGTGCCCATGCCGTCTTTGAAGGTTTCGGTCATGCGCAAGGGCGGCTCTTTGGCCGTGGCGATGGTTGTGGCCAGGCACTGGGCTAGGACCAGAATTAAGGCGGAGAGTGCTCGCATGAGGAGTCAGGATAGCCGCTTGGCGCTCACCAGCATAGATTGCTGCAAGTGTGCGTGAAAACTTCGCTAAAAATTTCTGCAACTTCAACCGCTAGAACCCTCAAAACTTTTCCATATAAGGTCGCAAATCCAGCTCATGCGTCCAGGCGTCGCGGGGCTGTTGGTGCAGCATCCAGTAGGCGTCGGCGATGTGGTCGGGGTTGAGGATGCCGTCTTGCGCTTTGAGGGCGTAGCGCTCGGGGAACTGGGTACGGATGAATTCGGTGTCGATGGCGCCGTCGATGATGGTGTGGGCGACGTGTACGCCCAGCGGCCATAGTTCGCGGGCCATGCTTTGGGCCAGGGCGCGCAAGGCCATCTTGCCGCCCGAAAAGCCTGCAAAGTGGGCACTGCCGCGTAGCGAGGCGGTGGCGCCGGTAAAGATGATGCTGCCCTTGTGCGCCACGCCCTGCCCGCTTGCGGCATCTGGCCCGGCGCCGGCCGCTGCGTCTGGCCGCGCCACCATACGCTTGGCTACTTCGCGCCCGGTCAGGAAACCGGCCAGGCAGGCCATTTCCCACATCTTGGTGTAGCGGCGCGCGGTCTCGGTCAGGATGCTGTTGGGCGAGTTGGCGCCGATGTTGAACACCAGCACGTCGATAGGCCCGATCTGCGTTTCGATGTGTTCCACCAGCGCGATCACCTCGTCCTCTTTGCGCGCATCCGAACCAAAGCCGTGGGCGATGCCGCCCGCGGCGCGGATGTCCGCCAGCAGCGGCTGCAATTTGTCCAGGCTGCGGCGGGTCGCGCAGACGGTGTAGCCCTCGCGGGCAAAGCGGCGGGCCACCGCGCCGCCAGTGGCATCACCTGCGCCTATGACTAAACAGACTTTGGCTTGCGACATGGCGCGGCCCTTACGCGCGGGGCGGCAGGCCGCGCACCAGGGTTAAAAATTCCAGCGACGTGCCGGCGCGGCGGTGTTCGGACAAGGCTTGGTATTCGGGGTCGGCAAACCAGGCGCGGGCTTGGCTTTCGGAAGGGAACTTAAAAATAATCATGCGCCCGGCGCGCGGCGCCGTGCCTTCCAGATGCACCGGGGCATCGTCAAACGTGATGAACTCGCCGCCATAGCGCTTGAGGATGGGGAAAAAGCCTTTTTCATACTGGCGGTAAGCGCCCGCGTCGGTCACTTGCAGATTGACGACGGCATAAACAGCGATATCACTCATAGCTAGTTCCTTTGAAAAAAAACTGGGTGGAAACCCTAGGCGCATTGCCACTTTGCAGGGCGTTGTAGCAGTGGGCTTGCGGCCCTATTGTCTTGCGCGCGACAGCAAGGCTATGGCCTTGCAGCAGACAAGCCTACAGCCCAGCGCGCAAGAGGCCGAAGCCCGCATGAATCTTATAAGATGCATTCAAACAGCGCCTGCGGCCAGCAGCCTAGCGCCCACACATAACGAGGAGTTCGGACATGCCCGTGATAGAGAGCCAGGTCGATACGCTTGGCGAGGCCTTTGTGCGCAACCGCGCCGACATGCTCAAAGCCCTGGCCGGGGTGCGCGCCGTCGAGGACAAGGTGCGCGCCACTGAGGCCGAAAAGCAGCCCAAGTTCCACAAACGCGGCCAGCTGATGCCACGCGAGCGGGTGAACCTGCTGCTCGATAGGGGCACGCCTTTTCTGGAAATCTCCACCCTGGCCGGTTACAAGCAGCACGACGACAAAGACGGCTCCTTGGCCGGAGGCAACAGCATTTGCGGCATCGGCTATGTGTGCGGTGTACGCACCATGGTGACGGCGTCCAACAGCGCCATCAAAGGCGGCACCATCACGCCGTGGGGCTTGCGCAAAAGCCTGCGCATGCAAGACATTGCCATGAAGCAAAAGCTGCCCATCGTCAGCCTGCTCGAATCAGGCGGTGCGAATTTGCTCTACCAGGCCGAAATCTTTATCGACGGCGGCACCACTTTTGCCAACCAGGCCATGTTGTCGGCAGCGGGCGTGCCGCAGATTACCGTGGTGCACGGCTCCAGCACAGCAGGCGGCGCTTATGTGCCAGGCCTGTCGGACTACAGCATCATGGTGCGCAAAAACGCCAAGGTATTTTTGGCCGGGCCGCCACTGCTCAAAGCGGCCACCGGCGAGGTGGCAGGCGATGAGGAATTGGGTGGCGCCGAAATGCACGCCCAAGTGACCGGCACCGCCGAGTTCTTGGCCGAGAGCGATGCCGACGGCATACGCCTGGCGCGCGAGGTGATGGCCAGCCTGGACTGGAACAAACACCGCCCGCAGTTTGCCGACGCGCCGGTGCAAGCGCCGCTCTACAGCCCGGACGAACTTTGCGGCGTGGTGCCGGTGGACTACCGCCAGCCTTACGACTGCCGCGAAGTGATCGCCCGCATCGTCGATGGCAGCGATTTTTTAGACTTCAAAAGCGAATACGACAACCAAACCATTTGCGGGCGCGCCCGCATCCACGGCATGCAAGTGGGCATTTTGGGCAACAACGGCCCGATCACCGCCAAGGGCGCGACCAAGGCCGGGCAGTTCATCCAGCTATGTGACCAAGCCGATATTCCGCTAGTGTTTTTGATGAACACCACCGGCTATATGGTCGGCACCGAAAGCGAGCAAGGCGGCATCGTCAAGCACGGCAGCAA
>Ga0214919_10010206_pt1 | contig 11956 bp, 11 predicted proteins | sample LL1503_MetaG_FD_177994 | JGI IMG/M metagenome (GOLD analysis project Ga0214919, IMG submission 177994) | Freshwater microbial communities from Lake Lanier, Atlanta, Georgia, United States - LL-1503 | ecosystem: Environmental > Aquatic > Freshwater > Lake | place: USA: Georgia | collected...
TTGAGCAATCGACTGCCGAGCGAAAGCGCCTACTGCCGATGTACATGCGTATTTTGATTGGCGCCGAGCATTTCGATGGGCCGGAAGCTGCGGTACTCAAAAAATCAAGACCGAAGAAAGCCGCGTAGCTGACCGCAGCCAGCTGCGACTCAGAGGCCGAGCGGCATCTGGCTCTAGTTGACTTTTGCCAGCCACTTGACGCGTCCAGGGTCTGTTCCCCCCAAGATCGTCAGCACCACCCCTGCCTCAGTGCCGACGTTCTTTACCGAACGCATGACTCCAGGCGGAACCGAAAACGTGTCGAATTGTTCGAGAATGATTTCGTGTTCACCGTCGTCCCCCAGTCCGATGGCCCAACGGCCTGAAAGCGGCACAAAGCATTCGATGGTTTCGTGATCGTGCAACGACGAGCCCTTACCTGGCTCTGACTTCATAAAAGTCAGGTTGAAGTCTCGGTTGTCTGTAATCGATGGCTGGAGCGACTTGTCTTCTGTGACTCCCTGCCCGATAACATTGAAAATTTCTCGTTCGTGGCCTGGAATTTTTGTGTCCGGAAACGCCGAAGAGCTCGATTTCAAATCCTTGAATCGCGCGACACGTGCACGCAAAGCTTCTATGTCAATAGTCATGTAGTTTCTCCTGAGTTGAGGGTAAGGTGTTTGTCCATCTGGCGGGTTATTAAGGCGCGCCGCCATAGATGAGATTGGGCAACCAAATAGTAATTTGCGGAAAGTAGGTGAGCAGCAAGAGTGACACCATCAGGGCTCCGAGGAAAGGCATCACCTCGACGGCATAGTCATTCATGGGCACCCTGAGTACCTGGGAACTGACGAACATCATCTGCCCGACCGGTGGAGTCACACCGGCGATGGTCAGGTTGGTGACCAGGATAATGCCAAAATGAACTGGGTCGATCCCCAGCTTGAGGATTACCGGCAACAGTACAGGTGTAAGGATGATTAGCGCCGAGACCCCCTCGACCGCAGTGCCTAAGATGATCAAGAACACGTTGATCAGAAGCAAGAGCACCACTGGGTCTGTGGTGAGAGTGACGAGCCAAACAGCAACTTTCGGGGGTAGCGCTTCCCACGCGAGGTAAAACCCGAATGCGCTCGCAGCACAGATCATCAGCATGACGGAAGCGGTGTCGAGAGCGGTCTCCTTCAGCAAACCGGGAAGATCACGTACTTTCAAGGTCCTGTACCCGAACAAGCCGACAAGGAGCACATACAACACGGCGACCGCACCGGCCTCGGTGGGCGTGAAAATCCCGTACCTAATGCCGATGATGATGAATACGGGTATCGACAGCGCCCACAAGGCTTCCCGGGTCGCCTTCAGCACGGTAGGCATTCCAACAAAATTCTTGCGCAGCGGCAGATATCCCCGTTTCTTCGATATGAACCATGTGGTGACCATTAAGGACACGGCAATCAGCAATCCGGGCACGACGCCTCCCACAAACAGTCGGCCGACGGACGTATCCGTCATGTATCCGTAGATGACGAGCCCGATGGAGGGCGGAATCAACGCCGCAATGATGGAGGCGCAAGAGGTAATGACGGCTGCGAAAGCAGGGCTGTAACCCGACCGCGTCATCTCCACGCCTACCGTTTTTGCGAGCATCGCAGCATCTGCCGTCGCAGAGGCCGTTAGCCCGCCCATTAGGGTTGCCAGCACCGTGCACATCTGCGCAAGCGCACCCGTCATGTGGCCGACTAGCGCATCGGCCAAGGCCAGTAATTTTGCAGTAATACCCGACAAATTCATGATGGAGCCGGCAAGGATGAAGAAGGGCATCGCCAGCAATGGGTACGAATCGGTCGCCGACACCATTTTTTGGAAAAAAATGTTCAACGGTATCGAGTCGTCCAGCAAGAAGAACGACAACGCGCTGATAGCGATCGCAAACGCGATCGGCGTGTTGATGGCGAACAGCACACACATGAGGATGGCAGGCGCTAGATCAGCGAGCATGTTCACCCTCCTCGCCGGCCAGAATCACGTACTGCAGATAGCGCACGAACATCAAGCCAAAACAGAGGGCAACAGGCGCGTAGAGCACGGTCATCGGAAGCTCAAGTGCCGTCGAACGTGTGATCCACGCGTCGATGGAGAACCGGACCCCGAACAACGTCATAAAAATGAAGAACCCCAATAAGAGCAGGTGGTTCAACCACACCAGAGCATGCCGTACAGAAGCGGGCAAGCGGCCCAAGGGTACGTCCACTGCAGGATGCATCTTGTACTTGAAGCAGGCGACAGAGCCGAAGAACACCACCCAACCGAAACTGATCGTCGATATCTCGATCGTCCACGCCGCCGCCTGCGCCGTGATGTAGCGCGTCACGACACCCCACACCACGGCCAGGACGACGACGACGACTGCTGCCGACGCCACAATCTCTTCAAAATTGTCGAGGAACCATCGTGTGCTCAAGACGGATTTTGTTGGAGTACTTTTCATTGCGGTCCTCAAACTGCGTGAGACTCTTGGGCTACTTTGCCTGGAGGATGGCTTGGACCTTCTGGTAAAGACCGGGCGACCACTTCGGGAATTCGTTGTAGACGGAGGCAGTGGCGTTCTGGAAGGGCAGGATGTCGGCGGGCTCCACGAAGGTGACGCCTTCCTTGACTAGGTCAGCACGCACCACCTTTTCTTTTTCGATCGTCAGTTTCTTCAGGAAATCGCCAGCCGCTTCTGCTTCGCTCACCAGAATGGTTCTCTGCTCGGGGGTGAGCTTATCAAACGTTTGCGAGTTCATCGCGACACCCAGAAACGCAGCAAAGTGCCCTGTCAGCGAAACAAATTTCCTGACTTCCTGCAGCTTAGACCCATAGATGGTCGGCAAGGGCGCTTCAGCGGCGTTCACCACGTTCTGCGAGAGGCCGGTGTATACCTCAGACCATTGCAGCGTAACGGGGCGTGCACCCAATCCAACAAAGGTTCTGTTGAACATGGGTACCGGCGGCACGCGGATCGACAAGCCCTTGAAGTCCTCCAATGTGCGGATCGGGCGGTTGGCAATGACATGGCGGCTGCCGATATACCAATTGAACGCGAGCGGCATGATGCCTTTGCTCTTCGCATCGCGAACGAGGCCCTTGAACAAATCGGAAGCCAGCAGCTTTTGGAAGTCATCAGGATTCTTGATCAGGTAGGGTCCTTGAACTACGCCAAAATCAGGAACGTAGTCGGCTAAGTATCCTGCATCGACCAAGGTGATCACGTTTGCACCTTGCTTGACCATTTCCAGAACTTCCTTATTCGGGCCTAGCTGTTCGCTTGGGTAGACCGCTACCTTGATGCTGCCGTTCGAACGTTTGCCGACCTCCGCGGCAAACCGTTCAGCCGCTACGTTGAATGGCTCGGACGCGGAGAGGTTGTGCGCAAGACGAAGAGAAAGTGTCTGCGCGTTTGTATGCGACGCGCCAAAAGACAGGGGCAGCAACATTGCTGTCATCCTGAGTGCACGCATCATCGTGGCACCTGCAATAAAACTTTTTGTCATGGAATACCTTTGATGTTGATACCGACCAAAAGAACAGCTTCGTTGCGAATCGCAGGTCGTTTTGCGACTCGATCTGGAACTTCTAAACCCACTAAATTAAAAGATACATCGTCGTAATTGGCGATTAGGCAAGACCGTCGTCGCCAGATTTTTCTATTACGCAAGCAAGAGATCAGACCCTCATTCAGGCAAGGTCGGATCGAATATTAAAAGATACAGTATTGTTTGTCAATTGGTTTCGGAGATTGAGGTTTTTCCGATTGAGTTGCGGATTGCTGCGATCAGAACTAGACCACTTTGACAACGAGTCCAAGGCAGAACGTGTCCCCCCAACATCACATGCTTGACGGAGTGACCGTTGACGGTTCGCAGACCGTGTGTCGTCAGCAACTCAAAAACCATATGATACAGTTATGTATCATTTGACTGTAAACGTAATTTTCAAGATGCGAATGCAGATGGAAAACACTCGGAATATCAAGATCAACAGACTCGAGTTGCGCTTGCCGGCGGGCGTGTGTGCCCACGAGGCGCAGCCGCAGCCCGTGTGGGTCACCTTGCATGTCAAGGCACAAAGCCATTCATCGTCGATGGGGTTAGCCGGCAGCCTGGACTACGACCTGGTTCGCCACTGGGTGCGCACGGCATGGTCGCGGACGCCGCACGCTGTCCTGCTTGAGGCGCGCATGAACGAACTGACCGAAGCAATGCGGGCACTTGCAAAGGTGTTGGAGGTAACCCATGGCTGATGCAGAAGGCTTCTATGGATCACTTCGCGATCAGCTCCAGAACCTGTCAGAAGCAGGACTTTTAAAGCAGGAACGAGTCATTACCTCGACGCAAGCCGCGGTGATTCGAATCGCCGACGGTCGCGAACCGCTCAATCTTTGTGCCAACAACTACCTGGGCATGTCCTCCCAGCCGGCCGTACTGGCCGCTGCGCACGCGGCGCTCGACAGTCATGGTTACGGTCTCAGTTCGGTGCGGTTCATTTGCGGCACGCAGGACTTGCACAAAACCCTTGAAGCCAGGCTATCACGTTTCCTGGGCACACAGGACACGATCCTGTATGCCGCTGCCTTTGATGCCAACGGGGGACTGTTCGAGGCCCTGCTTGGTGAGGAAGACGCGGTGATCAGCGACGAACTGAACCATGCCTCCATCATCGACGGTATTCGACTTTGCAAAGCCCGCCGGTACCGCTATCGCCATGGCGATCTGGTGGACCTAGAACGTTGCTTGGCGCGGGCCGCAACGGACAACGCGCGGTTCAAACTGGTTTTCACCGACAGCGTCTTCTCTATGGACGGCGCGATTGCGCCGCTGGATGACATCCGGCGCATGTGCGACGCTTACGGTGCATTGTTGGGGATCGACGAGTGCCACGCGACAGGATTTATAGGCGCAACAGGCCGAGGTGTGCAAGAGTTGAAAGGAGTAGTTGGCCGGGTTGACGTCATCACGGGCACACTGGGAAAGGCGCTGGGCGGTGCCTCGGGTGGGTTCACGAGCGGCCGCCGGGAAATCATCGACATGCTACGCCAACGATCGCGCCCTTACCTTTTTTCGAACACTGTGGCGCCCTGCATAGTGGCCGGCAGTATCGCGGTGCTGGACTTGCTCGAAACAAGCAATGCTTTACGCGAGAAGCTGGAAGTCAACACGCGTTTCTTCCGCGAGGCCATCCAAGCTGCGGGATTCGACGTCAAGCCGGGCTCCCACCCCATCATTCCGATCATGGTGTACGACGCGGCAGTCGCGCAACAACTCGCATCCCGGCTGCTGGAGCTCGGCATCTATGTGGTCGGCTTCTTTTTTCCGGTAGTCCCAAAGGGCCAAGCGCGCATCCGCGTGCAGATCAGTGCGCTTCATGAAAGGCCGCACCTTGAGGCGGCCGTCAAGGCTTTTGTCCAAGCCGGACGGGAACTCGAGATACTTGCATGAGCCGCACGCCCATGATTCTTGTCACTGGTGCCAATGGTCAGATCGGGACCGAACTGGCACTCGCTCTGTCCGAGCGGTATGGAGACGCTACCGTCGTCACTAGCGACCTAGCTCCTGTGGGGCGACTGGGTCAACTGCGGCACGAAATGCTGGACGTGACTGATCGCAGTGCCTTGGCCGAGACAGTGCGCAAGTACGCCATCACACAGATTTATCATCTAGCAGCCGCGTTGTCCGCGACGGGAGAAAGTGCACCGCAATGGGCCTGGAGCCTCAACATGCAGGGCCTTCTCAACGTGCTGGACGTCGCCCACGCGATGAAACTGGATCGCGTGTTCTGGCCGAGTTCCATAGCTGCCTTCGGCTCAACCTCTCCCCCCGAGCACACGCCGCAGCGCGTGATCATGGAACCGGAAACGGTCTACGGCGTATCCAAACTAGCGGGCGAAGGTTGGTGCCGCTGGTACTACAAGACGCGAGGCCTCGACGTACGCAGCCTGCGCTATCCGGGACTGGTCTCGTACAAGACACTGCCAGGCGGTGGCACGACCGACTATGCGGTAGCCATCTTCCACGCCGCCCTCGCTGAGGGACGCTACACCTGCTTTCTTAGGGAGGATCAGGCGTTACCGATGATGTATATGCCTGACGCGCTGCGCGCCACGCTCGAACTAATGGAGGCTCCAGCGTCCTCGGTCAGTGAACGCGGCGCCTACAACCTTTCTGGCATGAGCTTCACCCCGCGCCAAATCGCCGCCGAGATTTCAAATCACATCGCAGACTTTCAACTGGCTTGCGAACCTGACGGCCGGCAAGCCATCGCCGAAACCTGGCCTCGTTCCATCGACGATAGTTTGGCACGCACCGACTGGGGCTGGCAACCCCGGCACACTCTGCCAAGCATGGTCGCAGACATGCTGCACAACATCGCATCTATGCAGGCGACCGAGAGCGCGACCCGGAGTTGGCGATGAAACCAACGGACTATTCACTACTGAGCCTGCTGCGCCGCGCGGTCCGGCCAGGCACCGCCTGGCCACCAGCGTGGAGATCCGCCGTTCCCAGTCCCGCCTATGACGTGGTGATCATCGGCGGCGGCGGACACGGCCTTGCGACCGCCTACTACCTGGCCGCCCAATACGGCGTCTCGCGCGTGGCTGTGCTAGAAAAAGGCTGGATCGGCGGTGGTAACACAGGCCGCAACACCACCAATGTTCGTTCCGATTACATGTTTTCGGAAAGCGCGGCGCTTTATGACCTGAGCCTTCGCCTCTATGAGGGGTTGGCTCAAGACCTCAATTTCAACATCATGCTGTCGCAAAGGGGTTGGCTCACACTGATTCACGACCAGCATCAGCTTGAATCTGCACGGCACAAAAGCAACTGGCTGGCATGCAACGGCGTGGATGGCGAAATCATCAGCCGCTCGGCAGTGAAGAAAATGCTTCCTGGCCTATGCATCGACGAGCCAGCTCGCTATCCCGTGCTAGGCGCGTTCCTGCAGAAACGGGGTGGCACGATCCGCCATGACGCCGTCGCCTGGGGCTTCGCAAGGGCCGCCGATCGCCTCGGTGTGGACATCATTCAGAACTGCGAAGTGACAGGATTCACCATGAAGGGTGGCCGCGTGGCTGCAGTCAGGACCAGCCGCGGCTCCATCTCGTGTGACCGCGTCGGGGTCGCGGTAGCAGGGCATTCGAGCAACATCACTGCGATGGCAGGCTTTGGCTTGCCGATCACGAGTTATCCCCTTCAGGCCATGGTTTCGGAACCTGTTAAGCCACTTTTGAACCACGTAGTCCTTTCCCCTGGGACTGGCGTCTATATCAACCAGACTCAAAAGGGGGAACTGGTGATGGGCGGTATGCTCGACCTCTACCCGTCTCACGCACAACGAGGAAATTTTCCCTCTATCGAGAAAGTTGTCACAGCCGCAGCCGAGATGTTTCCGGAGTTCCGTCAGTTACGGTTGATGCGGCATTGGGCGGGTATCGTGGATGTGGTGCCCGACAGTTCGCCGATCCTCGGTGCGACCCCGGTGGAGAACCTCTTTATCAACTGCGGCTGGGGAACGGGCGGCTTCAAGGCGATTCCAGCTGGCGGCCTGGTGCTGGCACATTCGCTGGCAACCGGCCGCACCCACCCACTTGCCGAGCGGTTCGGCTTGGATCGTTTCCGCAGCAACCGACTGGTGGACGAAAGCGCCGCCGCCGGCATCGCACACTGAGGAAAATAACTTTGATCATCATTGAATGCCCATATTGCCTCGAGTCGCGAGTCGAGGACGAGCTTCGCTATGGCGGCGAAGCCAATATCCAGCGTGCCATCAACCCGGCCACCGTATCGGATGAAGTATGGACGGACTACCTGTTCATGCGCACAAATCCCAAGGGATGGCGTGACGAGCAGTGGTGTTGCGAAGCGGGCTGCGGGCAGTGGTTCAAGGTTCGGCGCCATTCGGTGTCGCACGCCATCGAAAACATCGTACGTTTTGACGTGGTGCTCTGGCCGGAAAAAGAGCCGTGCCCATGAATCACCGAAACAGTGGATACCGACTGACGGATGGGGGACTGGTGGATCGGTCGCAAATGCTGGACTTCAGCTTCAACGGCGTAGCAATGAAAGGCTACGCTGGAGATACGCTGGCCTCGGCGCTCCTTGCCAATGGTGTAAACATCGTCGCCCGCAGCTTCAAATACCGGCGGCCGCGCGGCTTTTTCGGCGTCGGAGCGGAAGATCCGAACTCAGCTGTAGCAGTACAGGACGGCTACAGCTACGAGCCAGCCCTGAGGGCAGGCCAAGTATGGCTCGCGCAAGGCATGAAAGTCCGTTCTGTGGGCGGCTGGCCTCGTGTCGAATTCGATCTGGGAGCAGTCACACAGTTATTTTCTGGCATGCTCGGCGCGGGCTTTTATTACAAAACGTTCAAGTGGCCCTTCTGGGCGCTTTTCGAGCCATTCATCCGCAAAGCCACGGGCTATGGAGCGCCCGCGAAGGCAACAAACGACCGTACAGTGCAGCAACGCCATGCCGTTTGCGACGTCCTGATCATCGGCGCAGGCCCCGCCGGGCTGGCCGCGGCAACAGCCTTGCGCGGCAGCGGACTCAAGGTGGTCGTCGCTGATGACCAGAAAGAGCCCGGTGGGTCTTGCCGGTGGGAGAGCGCACGGTTCGATGGTGTCCCTGCCGCAGAATGGAGCCGCCACATCGCGACACAGGTCGCGGCAGATGCCGATTGCACTTTGCTAGCAGGTACGACGGTGACGGGCGCCTATGAGAACGAAATGTTCACATTAGTTCAGACAATCATGGATGAGCAAGGAGTGCGCGGCGAACGAATTTGGAAGTTGATGGCGCGTTACGTGGTACTAGCAAGCGGCATGGTCGATCGGCCGCTGATGTTCGAAGGTAATGATCGGCCAGGCGTGATGCTGTCGTCAGCGGTCCGGCGCTTCATCGGCGAGTTTGGCGTTTCGCCGGCACGCCGGTTGGCCGTTTACACCAACAACGATAGCGCCTACCTCACCGCCCTGCAGGCCAAAGCGGCTGGTGTCGATGTGGTGGCTATAGTTGATACGCGCCCCGCCAATTCGGCGATCTACCTCAACGAGGCGCGGGCGGTGGGCATCACTTGTTATTGCGAGAGCCAGATTGAAAGCACTCGTGGCTATCGCCGACTCGAAGCCATCGCGCTGCGGCAGGCGGCGACTCCGAACATCGTATGGATTTTCTGCGACGGCGTGGCCGTCTCTGGCGGCTGGACGCCAGCGATCCAGCTGGCAGCGCACCGCGGGGTGAAGCCGGAATACGACGTCGAGCGCAGCATGTTTTTGTGCAAGGATCTGCCCGCCGGATGGTTTGCGGTGGGCGGTGCGAACGGCGCGCTGGATTTGCAAGTGGCACTGGACCAGGCACATGCTGCGGCCCACGCGATCGCCGAGGCGACGGTCACGACGCTCAACGGGCAAAGGTTCATCGCCAGTGCGCGCGGCTTCGGGGCCATCCGGGCTTTCTGGCTACCCACACACGGCGCCTCCCATAGGATGTGGGTTGATTTGCAGAACGACGTGAAGGTCTCCGACATTTCCTTGGCTGTGCAGGAGAACTATGTCTCTGTTGAGCACCTGAAGCGCTACACCACGCTTGGCATGGGGACAGACCAAGGTCGCACTTCAAACGTCAACGGCCTTGCCCTACTGGCTGCACTCTCGGGCTGCGCTATCTCCGCCGTTGGAACTACAAGCTTTCGTCCTCCTTACACAGCGACATCTATGAGAAGCATAGCGGGCGCGCGCTCAGGTGACTTGTACCGCCCACGGCGCTACTTGCCGGCGCACGCCGTACACATTGCCCTCGGCGCAGTGGTGCTGGACTTCGGCTGGGAGCGGCCCGACTGGTACCGCTCCAACGGCGACGACAGGGAAGCCGCCGTTAGGGCCGAGATGGCGTCGGTACGTAACGGCGTGGGGGTGTTCGACGCATCCTCGCTGGGCAAGATTGAAGTCACAGGTCCTGACGCTGCCGCGTTTCTGGCGCGCTTCTATGTTTCCAACATAGCAACACTGAAACCAGGGCGCGTTCGCTATTCGGTAATGTTGCGGGAAGACGGCGTCATTTTTGACGATGGCGTCGTGACTTGCGTAGCCGAGAACCACTACCTTGCCAGTCCAACTTCGGGCAACGCGGAGGTGGTGGCGGCCTGGTTCGAGCGATGGCGACAAACCGAATGGCCGCAATCGCGGGTAGCAATTGCGCAGGTGACCTCGAACTGGGCGTCGATTGCTATCGCTGGGCCGAAAGCGCGCGAACTGTTGATGCGTCTTGAGCCCGGTTTTGACGCATCGGGTAAAGCATTCGCACACATGGAATTCCGTGAAGGACCAGTTGCGGGCATCCCCGCGCGTGTGGCGCGGATCAGCTTTACAGGAGAGCTCCAGTTCGAGATTTCTGTACCTGCGCGCTACGCCGGTGCGCTGATGCAGTCTTTGCTCGCAGAAACCGCGCTGACGCCGCTGCCTATCGGGATGGAGGCCTGGTTGCGGCTGCGACTCGAGAAAGGCTACATCCACCTGGGCTCGGATACAAACGGCCGAACCACGCCGCTGGACCTGGGCATGGGAGACATCGTGTCCAAGCGAAAAGACGACTTCATCGGTAAGCGCTCGCTCGAGCTTTCGTTCGCCGTCGATGTAAGGCGCGAGCAGCTGGTGGGTTTGATCGCAACGCGTGGAGTACTGGAAACCGGCGGCCGCATCCTTGCGAAAGCACACGTTCGGCCGCCCTGCCCAACCGAGGGTTATGTGACGTCCGCCTGCGAAAGTCCGTCGCTCCAACGATCGATCGGATTGGCGCTGCTCGAACAGGGCCATCAGCGCACCGGTGAAAAAGTTCGTGTTCTCTGCGGTAAGAACCTTATCGAATGCCTCGTCTGCGAGCCCACGTTCTACGATCCTAAGAATGAAAGATTGCACGCATGATGCTTGACGCCTGCGCCGAATTTAGTCCGGTTATCGGAAGGGCAGCGTCGTTATCCGGTTTCGTTTCAACAACGGTTGGGGTTTGGGAGCGATCCGACATCGGTAGTTTGCTGGTTAGTTGTTCGGTCGATACGACAATAGTTGCCAGCCGGCTGGCGCAGGTCCTAGGACAGCCTGTACCGCAGCTGGCCGGCAAGTTTCTTGAGTTAGATGCACGAAGGGCCATCTGGCTTACACCTCGATCGTGGATCATGCATTGCAGTCTCGGAGACGAGTTGCAGCTGGCAGGGCAGATAAATTGCGAGTTCCCCGACAAGGTTGTTCACGCTTCCCTATTTTCCGACTACCTTTGCTGGCTGGAAATAGCCGGCGCTAGGGCGGCCGAGTTGCTGGCGGAAGGCGGCTTCATCTCGCTTGAGAAGCATGGCCTGCCAATCGGTCACGCTAAACGCACGCTGGTCGCGGGCGTCGCGGCCATTACGATGCATTGGCGTGTCGGCCGATGGCTGATCGGCGTAGAGCGCAGCCGCGCTGCCTACTTCGCGGCGTGGCTGCAAGCCGCGGCTGCACGAGCATCGAAGCTTGAGCCGACAGCGGCGTACTAGCACTACTCAGCCTGAAGTCCAGCGCATCGATGGTCCGCGTGCGAAAGAGCAAATCTCTGATTCAGAATGGGGCGCTCCAAGTCAGCAAAGGCATGAGCGCGGCTGAGCTACGCTGACACCAACTCGGCCTAGATTTCCACGGGGATTTTGAATGGTGGCTAAATGTGCCCATCCCCCGAAAATCGGACACTTTGTAAAGCTCAATGCCTCCTAAGCAGATAGGTCAATACTGGTCCAAATAGCCCAAATGCCCAGGTCATGTGCGTTGATGGATGCCAAGTCAGGCAAGTCCTTGTTTGTCACTGGCATGAGTTCCGGAATTGATCTGCATTTCGGCACCGATCCTCAAGTGATGGATGAACAAATCACACCTGGCAGAAACATCCAAAGCACTGCCCCAGCTGGATAGTGGCCGCTG
>Ga0214919_10010208_pt1 | contig 11952 bp, 9 predicted proteins | sample LL1503_MetaG_FD_177994 | JGI IMG/M metagenome (GOLD analysis project Ga0214919, IMG submission 177994) | Freshwater microbial communities from Lake Lanier, Atlanta, Georgia, United States - LL-1503 | ecosystem: Environmental > Aquatic > Freshwater > Lake | place: USA: Georgia | collected 2015-03-15
CAACGTAGCCCCTGCGCCTGCTCACGCCTTGCAGACTTGCCAACTTCATCAAGCGCTCAATGCGTTTGTGGTTGACGCACAGCCCCATGTCGCGCAGCTCAGCTTGCACACGAGCGCGCCCGTAGGTCCAATCGCTCATGACATGAATTTGGCGAATGCGCTCAGTCATGATGCGGTTATTAATGCTGCGTTGGCTGGGCGGGCGCGAGCACCACTCGTAGTACCCGCTGGTGGAGACCTGTAAATGCTTGCACATGGCTTGGGTTGGTAGGTCGGCCTGGTTTGCCTGGATCAGCGCATAGATGTCTTGTCTATGGCGCTGTCCTTGTTGGCAAACCAGGCCGTAGCCTTTGCCAATATGTCGCGCTCCTGGGTGACTTGGCGCAGCTGCCTTCGCAACTGGGCCAACTCTTGGCGCTCAGCCGTTGTCAGCGGCGCATCAGGCCTGGCACTACCCAGCTCATCGGCTTTGGCTTGACGAACCCACCCACTGATGCTGGTTTCGTGACAACCAAACTCCTGGGCCAATTCGCTGGGCTTGCGTCCAACTCGGACCAACTCCACCATTTGCTGACGAAATTCGGGCGGATACGCCCCTTTTCTTTGCCTCATTTCTAACTCCTTTGGCAGAACAATAATCTGTCCGGGCTAAAGGGGCAACTCCAAACGTTCTAACCGGAGTGGGCGACTTTCGCGTTTTGGGAGGTACCTGGGAGGCTGGTGACCACGCCGCTACTCTGCTCATCGAAGCGATAGCCGGTTTGAAGGTGAATCATTCGGATCTGATGCTGGCACCCGTATTTGCACTACTTCGAATGTCCGATGCGGTCGCATCGCGTGCTGGTTTGAGTCGATGGCACTCCGAACGGTCGATTCCCAAGCGTGCACTCCCAATCGATTCCAAAACGCCACTGATCGAATGGGCAAAACACACCCTATTCACAGCTTCCGAGCTTGTGAAACTAGGTATCCAGCCGGATCATTTGGATCCGCTGGTTCTAAATCCAGGCGCATATGCTTCGCTTGCCGACCAGAGCACCCAAGAGTCCGATCTGCACCGGTACCCAGTCATCCGAATCGCTGACACGTTCATTCTCGCCCTACCTAGCGCTGTAACCTATGCCATCCGACGCTTGATCATTGCTGCAGCGCAAGAGCGGGATTTGGTCCCAAGGCTTAACAACATGATCATGAATCGTGTGCTCACTCGTCTGCAGAAAGCCGTTCATCACACGCATCGGCACCCTGTCTTCAATCTTGATCTGCCAGCCTCTGTTCGAAGCCTAGAAGGCTGGTGCGTCAGCATCGTCGTCCGAGTTGGGCAACGGCGCCTCCTGCATTTCGTAGTGGTCAATTTCGGACTTCTAGAAATCGCACAATCCGGCTACCAATACCCTCGCAAGCTTTCGGCCCTTAAATCTCGAGAGCTTCTCAAACACATTGAAGCTGTGGGCAAGCATCTTGAAGTTACAGAGAGCCTCGATTCCGGCCATACTTTTTTAATGGGAGGCCACCTAGGTGAGAGCGTAATTTTTGACTTGCCCGATCCAAACGATCGTTGGACATTCACTGTGGCCCGGCTTGCAGACTTTGAGATGCTATCCAGAGACTCAGAGGATCCACTCGAGCGCCTCATCCTGATGCTGAAACAGCAGCGAGCCCTTGAACAGCAAGGCGTAGTGATACCTTTTGACAACGGGCTCCTTAATCGTTACGCATTCTGGCTGAGTCAGAATTTTGTGACGCGCATTCCAGAGATGCGCCACGACCAAGGCGGAATGCTCCAGATCGCCACTGACTACGTCACAGACTATCGAATCCAAAGGCGGCGGGCTGTTGACGAGCACTGCGAGCCTCTCCCCATGGGCAAACTCACAGTTGTACAGCGGGCAAATTCGGAGTCTGAATATTGGGTAAAGCGAAATTTGGATTGCTACGTCAGCATGGACTTGCTTGAACACGGCGTTCTGGCTTTCTGTGCACCACATCGCGGCTCTCTCGTTTGGGTCGTAGTGGTTTCCCAAAAGAGTCAACAAAACGACCGCGCCGTGTTCGACCTATGGGAAGGGCTGCAACTGTTCGTCAGTCGTGCCTTGGAATTGTTGCCTGAAGACTGGAAATTTCTTGCGCCGGTTGTAGACATCCACATCGACTTTTCATCGCTCCTAGCTGGCCCTGATGCTCAGGAGTCAAAGGAGACGGCGCTCCACACATTCCGCCAGGACGGGAGTTTGATAGCTCAGATAAGGGCTGAACCAGGATTTCTGAAAAATTTCGATAGCATCGAAAATCGTGGTGAACAGTATCTGCTAGCAGAGGTCATCCATGCGCTGAGCCTCGTTTCTCAAGAGCGAGTACAAGAAAGGCAACTTGACTGCGAAGCTGTGGCGCTTGAGGTGCTGGGCGGCACAGGTGCGCGAATTCTGCATGTACTCAGGCCATCGACGGACATAGAAGCGCTGCTTGCGTCGGACCATCGACGGATTTACCAGAAGCCCACCGAGCATCTAGAGTCACGGCTGCGTGAGGCTTTCACATGGATGCCGGCGCCTGCAAAGCCTGTCATGCTTGATGCAGTCACAAGCAAAGTACGCTTGAACAAGGCAGTCGAGATGAAGGCGCTTGCCCTCATCTCACGGTTGAAGACGTTCGATCGACTTGCACTTCTCGAAGAGCTGCTGCGTTGCAACGAGAGCCTTTTGAAGGATGAGCAGCGGTGGAAGACCACAGCCCGCGCAGTGCGGGGTCTCTACGGTGTCGAGGAAGGAACTCTAGCCGCGCGTAAGTTTGACCAGAGCCGAGCCCAACTTCAGATAACACTTCGCGCCCTTGTCGAAGCAGCAGCGTGCGAAGCTGCCGATGTAGATGGGCGCACGCCTGACGACTTCTCCACTGATGAATTTGTCGGCGAGATGGCTGCTTTGATCAACTTGGGAAGGGACTCCGACGTCGTCCATCACGGTCTTTCTTCCGAAGGAATAATGCAATTCCCTAACGGATCTTACGAAATAAACTCGGATGTCATTGGAGAGCTCAGCGAGCCCTTCCATAAAGCGACGTTTGGGCAGGGGTACGCATCTGCGGCTGATGGGTACGAAAAATGGGCCGAATTCAATCCTGCACCGGCGAATGCTATTGATGGAACTGTATTTCTGGAGAAGGCGTTTGTTGATGCCTGGGCTGCCGAGTATGGACTCTCATTTGAGAGCTTCCGGCAGATCTTTGGAGCGCTTATGGACCTAGGCACCATTAGGTCATCGGTTGTAGTCCGGGCAAGCGCGTCAGACATCTTAGCGGCAAGGGCAAGCGTAGGCGTTACAGCGGCCGATGTGGCGGCTTTTCTCAAGTCTTTTGGGTTGCCTAGACGCTCGGGCTGGTTGGCACGAGCGGATTTGGACAACCCAAAGCACATCCACCCGTGGCGATATGAGCGGCGGTTGTCCGTAATGCTGCGGCCGCTCATTCTCTTAGATGAGAGCGGGGACGACTTCATCTACGGGTTAGGGTTATGTCGCAGCGCACTTCTATACGTGATGAACAGCGTTACCGAAGCTACCTTCGATAAGGACGTTTTCGCTTCAAAGTCGATGCGTGCCTGGCTGGGTGGACGTGTCGACAAACTCGGGGCTGAATTCTCGGCCGAGGTGGGTAAGATCCTAAAGGCTCAGGGATGGAGCGTGAGAGTTGAAATCAAACTTACAGAGCTGGGGGCACCAAAGAATCCGAATCTTGGAGACATTGATGTCCTAGCGTGGCGATCTGATGGGCGGGTGATGCAGATTGAATGTAAGCGCCTAAAGGCGAGCCGCACAATTGCAGAAATTGCTTTGACTTGCGGTCGCTTCCGAGGCAACGTGGGTGACCAACTTCACAAGCATCTACGCCGCCTCGAGTGGGTTCGTGGCAACCAGACCAGTATTGCTAAGTTCACTGGCATCAATGTCGAGAAGTTGGTTGTTAGACACCCTTTGTTGGTGAACAGACCCGTGCCATTTGGCTACCTGAGCGGACTGCCAATTCCTGCTTCTGAGATTGTGTTGGTTGATTCATTGCGAGACTACGTCGAGTTATGGGACCGAGAAGCGCCGTAACCAAAGACTTCGCCAACGGATTCTGTCAAGAAAGCTGAGCCAACAATCGAGAAGATCTCTCAAGGCAGGCTACTAGTCGACCATTTTGCAACGGTAGCCGACGGATGGCTTGGCCACCAGCGTGTCCGCAACCACTGCACAAAGGGCATTAATCAATGCCCACTGAAGGCCCAGACTGGTTCAGTCACGGACTGTCGCTAAATCGGCTCCCATGAAAGCACGGGTGCGAGCAAGTATTTCACTCAGCCTACCAAGGCCACAAAAAAACCGATTGATTCGTCCGCGCGTAACCCATTGATTTATATAGCGTTGTCTGGTGTGCCTTCCGGACTCCGGCCTTTGCTGGGTGGGGCGGGTCGGAGAGAGAATGTGCAAACGGAGAGTAAAACCTGCCGGTTGCTGGCAGAAATGGCTCTCTCCGCAGTCCGCAGGAACCCGCAGAAACCCGCGCAAACACGCGGTAGCAGGCAAAAAAAAGCCAACCCCGAAGGGTTGGTTTTTCCTTTATTGGTGGCAAGCAGAAATATGAATGCCAACGCTATTTCGAGCTTGAAATGGCGTTTGGAACAACCTCAAATACAGCAGACAAATCTTTTCGGGACGCCTCAACTACCTTGCGAACGACTTTAGGTGTGGCCAATTTCATGGCACGGCCCTCAATCCGGGCGCGGCGCTGTGCTGGCAATGTCGCCATGATGTCATCGAGTTTTTTTGCCATAGTTGAAGTCCTCAGGAAATCATGAGCAGGGCTTTCATCTTGGCCCTGACGTGCAACATCACGTCCGCCGGTACGACGGCCTTTTTCTTCGCCTTACGCACTTTCCAATCCAAGGACTTGACTTGATCTGACAACACGGCGCAGTCAACACCGTCAACTTGGGTCACCACTTCAAACGGGTGACCTTTGATTTTGGTGGTCATGGGGCAGCAAACCATCAGGCCCGTTTTACCGTTGTAACTGGCCGGACTGATCACCAACGCAGGGCGATGACCTGCTTGCTCATGCCCCGCTTGGGGATCAAACTCCAACCAGACCACCTCACTGGCATCGGGAACATAGCCGCGTGTGGCCATTACAAAGCCTCTTTGCCAACCGGCTTGCCAAAGCTGAATTCGCTGTGTGCGTTACCCGCTGTTATGCCCGCCAGCAGGTTATCTAAGCTGTAAGTCACATTTTCTGAAGGCTGGATCACAATGCGCCCGCGTGAAACGACCAGCTCAACTTTTTGCTCCAGAGCGTAACCAGCGGCCTTCAATGCCGCGCTGGGCAGGCGCAGTGCTGGACTATTGCCCCACTTACGGATGACGGCTTCCATAGAAATTCTCCTTGAACGTATCAACATTGTAGACACTTTCTTCCCGTGGATCAACACAAGCAGCGGGCTGTCTTGTTCTACGGCCTTACGATCCTGAGATGATGCGGGCTATGAGCGACATCCCAACCGATTTACCGGAGCCAACACCGTCAACACAGCGCTGTGCGGTCTACACGCGGATGTCTTTTGACGGCTCAGAAGAAGACAAGTTCGACTCCATCAATGCGCAGTTCATGGCTTGCCATGACTTCATTGCCAGCCAAATTGGTCGGGGCTGGGCGCCAGTCGATCGGATCTATGAAGACCGCGGGTACTCCGGCGGTAACACTCGCCGACCGGGCTTGCAGCAATTGCTCTCGGACATTGAGTCAAACCTGATCGATGTGGTCCTTGTGTACCGCCTTGATCGACTCTCGCGTCACACGCCTGACTTGAACCGTCTGATGGTTACCTTTGAGCGCCACGGCGTTGCGCTAGGCTCTGTGACCCAACCGATCAATACGGCTGAGCCGCAAGGAAGATTAGCGCTGCACTTGCTGACATCTTTTGCTCAGTTCGAACGTGAGCTGGCAGCTGAGCGCAACAAATACAAATACACTGCCGCCCGCGCCCAAGGCCTCTGGCAAGGCAGCGCATCCCCATTGGGATACTCACTTGAACAACAGCGCCTTGTTGTTCACGCCAGTGAGGCCCAGACAGTTCGTAGTATTTTCGAGCGCTTTGTGGCTCAGCCCTCGGTAACCGATCTGGTCAAAGACCTGCGTGACCAGGAGGTAAAAACCAAGGCATGGAAAACCAAAACAGGTCAGATCAAAGGTGGGCGCGAGTTCGACAAAAATGCCTTGTACAAACTGCTTAACAACCGGATGTATCTCGGTGAGATCTTCTATGACGGGCAGTGGCACCCTAGCATCCACGTAGCCATCATCGACCAGCCACTTTGGGACAGCGTCCATGATCTTATGCAGTTGAGGGCTCGTAGAACGGGCATTGCCAACAAGTCTTGGCAAGAAGACATGTTTCCACTCAGAGGGTTAATCTTTGGCGTGGATGGCCACAGCATGTCGCCATGGCTGTCTTCAAAACAGCGTGGACGCCACTTCTCCTATTACGTCCATCAAGCTGAGATCACGGTTGGCGCTGGTGCGTCCGGTTTACCGCGTATTTCTGCGCCAAGACTGCACGCCCAAGTGATTGAGTATTTACGCGAACATTTTCGCGACCCAACGCCATGGCTCAGCGCGATGCCGCAAGCGCTTCTCGATGAGCCAACATTTGATCAGGTACGCATTCGAGCGCGATTTGCAGGAGCGGACCAAACCTTTGATTACCTGACCCTTCGAAATCAAGGACTCCTGATGCGCAAGCTGGTCGAGCGTGTGGTCATCGGGCCCAACGACTTTTTGATCCAAATTCGACTCAGTGGCGTCTTTGATCTCATCACCGAGCTGTTTGAAAAAGTCGATTTCAAGAATATTTAGAACCGACGTTCGAGCGTCATTCGATCGCGCAGCCGAGCACGTTTCATATTCTTTTCTACTCGCTACAAAGCAAAAATGATCGCTTTGCCTACCAAGGCCAGAAAAAAACTGGCATGATTAGTCCGCTCGTAAGTGGTTGATTTATATGGTTTTTTACTTTCAACCTTCCGGACTCCGAGCCTGGTGATATGCCCATGCTGCGGAGAGAATGGCACCAGAGAGAGCTTAAGGGGACCCAATTTGAGGGGGGTATATAGGCGGTCTAAGTCCGCAATGACCCGCGGGAACCCGCATAAACACGCGATAGCAGGCAAAAAAAAGCCAACTGGCGAACCAGTTGGTTTTTTAATTTGGTGGAGCTGGCGGGATTTGAACCCGCGTCCGCAAGCCTTCTTCGAGCAGATCTACATGTTTAGTGTTCTGGTTTGGGTCTCGCCCTGATGCACGCGCAGACACACGCTTACACCGTCGCCAGTACCCTATTGTCTTGCTCCTGACCAAGGTACCCGGTCTGGCGCCAGCCGATGTGAATGACCTTACAGCCTGGACGATGCAGCTTTCACCGCATCACCCTTGCCCAGCCCATCGGCCTGCTGTTGTAAGGCTCACTGGTGTTTAAGCAGCGAGTGCGAAACGTTCGTCGTTTGCAGTTAGTTTGTTTGAATCTGTTTTACGAGCGCATTCAGCTCGACATGCACCACAGCGATTCCGTACCCACGTCGAAACCAGTGCAGCCCCAAGCGCCCTATTTTAGGCCTGGGTTAGCAGTTGCAAGAGCTCAGCCGGAGAATTAATCTGCGCGTCGGCTTGCCAGGCTCCCACATCGGAGGCGCTGCCCAAATAGCCATAAGTAGCGGCCACCGTACCCATGCCGGCCGCTTTGCCAGCCACGATGTCGCGCTCGTCGTCGCCTACATACAGGCAGAGTTCAGGGGTCACGCCCAAGCGGCGCGCAGCTTCCAACAAGGGCTCTGGGTGCGGCTTAGAAAATGGCGTGGTGTCGCCTCCCACGATCGCCCCGGCGCTGCCAAACAAAGGCATGGCAGCGGTTAAGGGCAAGGCAAAACGTTCCGACTTGTTGGTTACCACGCCCCACTGCAAACCGCGCGCCTGTAAGGCCTCGATCAGACCCGCGACGCCTTCAAAAGCGTGGGTGTTGTCCAGCATCCCAGCCTGGTAATTGCCAAAAAACTCGTCGCGCATGGCCTCGTAGTCCACGTGGTCCGGGCCCATGCCAAAGGCCACTTGCAACATCCCCCGCGCACCCGCGCCGCACATCGGGCGGTAATTGGCGTAGTCGAGTGAGGGCAAGCCCCGCTTCAAGCGCATGGTATCGGCCGCACCGGCCAAATCCGGCGCGCTGTCTACCAGCGTTCCGTCCAAATCAAACAATACCGCTTGAATACCGACAAACTGGTGCATCAAATGTCAACCCGGACGTTGGCAGGCGAACAGGTAATTCACGCTGGTGTCAGGCATTAAGGCGTAGCGCCGCGTCAAGGGGTTGTAGCCCATACCATTGGTTTGCTGCAGTTCCAAACCGGCGTCCCGGCAAAAGGCTGCTAACTCGCTGGGGCGGATCAGCTTGGCGTATTCATGGGTGCCACGGGGCAGCAGGTTCAAAATGTATTCTGCCCCGACGATGGCAAATAAAAAGGACTTGGGGCTGCGGTTAAGCGTGGAGAAAAACACCCAGCCTCCCGGTTTGACCAGGCGCGCGCAAGCGCGTACTACCGACGCCGGATCCGGCACATGCTCAAGCATTTCCATGCAGGTGACCAGGTCGAAGGACTCCGGCACTTCGGCGGCCAAGGCCTCGGCGCTGATTTCGCGGTACTGCACGCCCGGCGTTTGCGATTCCATGGCGTGCAATTGGGCCACCCGCAAGGCCTTGGTAGAAAGGTCTATGCCCACGACTTGAGCACCTTTGCGAGCCATCGAGTCCGCCAGAATACCGCCGCCACAGCCTACATCCAAGGCTTGGGCACCCTTGACCGGACACAAACTGTCAATCCACTGCAGGCGTAGAGGGTTGATTTGGTGTAAGGGGCGAAACTCACTTTCCGGGTCCCACCAGCGGTGCGCCAGATCCGAAAACTTGGCAAGTTCTGCCGGATCGGCATTTACGGTCTGGGCGCTTGGCATGCTTAATGGCTTTCAAAGTTAGGACCAGACTTTAGCGCGGATGGACGGCCGTAAGCTATCGCCGAGCAAAAAAGCCCCGGCAACCCGCCGTTCGCAGGTCTTTTTAGGGTGCGGAAACCCTAGGCACAAACAAAAAGGCCCGCAATCGCGGGCCGATTTGTGAATCCGCTAAGCCTTATTTGGCGGGACGGGTTCCAATGACTTCCACCTCAACACGGCGGTTTTTAGCTTGGCCTTCTTTGGTCTTGTTATCAGCGATAGGGCTGGTTTCGCCCTTGCCTTCGGTGTAGATGCGATTTTTCTCAATACCTTTGGAGACCAGGTAAGCCTTGACTGCGTCTGAGCGTTTGGTTGACAGGGACTGGTTGTAAGCATCAGTACCGACCGAGTCGGTATGACCCACGGCGATGATGACTTCCAGGCTAATGCCTTGCAGCTTGCCAACCAGGTCGTCCAGCTTGGCTTTGCCTTCTGGCTTGAGCACCGACTTGTCAAAGTCAAAGAACATGTCGGCGGCGTAGGTTACCTTGCTGGCCGCGGCTGCGGAAGCTGCAGGCGCAGGAGCGGGTGCGGGTGCGGGTGCAGGAGCAGCTTTGGGCGCTGGAGCTGGAGCTGGAGCTGGAGCTGGAGCCGGCGCCGGCGCTGGAGCCGGTGCGGGAGCCGGTGCGGGAGCAACAGCTTTCGGAGCGGGGGCTATAGCGCCATCGCATCCAGCAGCCGCTGTAGCAGGGGTCCAGGCGGAATCGCGCCAGCATTGTCCAGTGCTGTTCTTCCAAACTTCTCCGGAGGTGCTGCGCCAGTTATGGATTTCCTGCGCACCAGCCAAAGATGCCACCGCAACGGCGGCAAGTCCAATTGCGATCTTGTTCAAATTAATCACGGTGTTTCCTTTTCGGGATCAAAAGCAGCGATGCTGCGGGTCAATAAAACGTACGCCGAGGGCGGTGTGCACCAAAAAAGCGTTCCCGCTATTGTGCCACAGGGTTTTGCTCCTACGAAGTCAAATACATGGTTAAAAGCCCCAATTTCGCAATGGATGGCATAAATTTCGATTTTTATTACCGTATCTGTAATGGCTCCCGGACCAAGACAGGCCTTGGGAGCGCTCGGGACGTAGAATCGAGGGTTGCTCCCTAGACTTCGTTAGCCCCTACCCACCATGACCCAGTTCGCCAAAGAAACCCTCCCCATCAGTCTCGAGGAGGAGATGCGGCGCAGTTACCTCGACTACGCCATGAGCGTGATTGTCGGGCGCGCATTGCCTGACGCCCGGGACGGCTTAAAGCCGGTGCACCGCCGGGTGCTGTTTGCGATGCACGAGCTCAATAACGACTGGAACCGCGCCTACAAAAAGTCCGCCCGCATCGTCGGCGACGTCATTGGCAAGTACCACCCCCACGGCGACCAGTCGGTGTATGACACCATTGTTCGCATGGCGCAGGACTTTTCTATGCGTCACATGCTGGTCGATGGCCAGGGTAATTTCGGCTCGGTGGACGGCGATAACGCCGCCGCCATGCGCTACACCGAGATCCGCCTGGCCAAGATCGCCCATGAATTGTTGGCTGATTTGGACAAAGAAACCGTCGATTTCGGGCCCAATTACGATGGTTCCGAGAAAGAACCCCTGGTTTTACCCACCCGCATCCCGAATTTGCTGGTCAACGGCTCGGGCGGTATCGCGGTCGGCATGGCCACCAATATCCCGCCGCACAACCTGAACGAGGTGGTGGACGCCTGCCTGCATTTGCTGCGCAACCCGCAAGCTAGCGTTGACGATTTGATGGAAATCGTGCCGGCACCGGACTTCCCTACCGCCGGCATCATTTATGGCATCAATGGCGTCAAAGAAGGCTACCGCACCGGACGCGGCAAGATAGTGATGCGGGCTAAGTGCCATTTTGAGGACATCGACAAGGGCGTCCGCCAGGCCATCATCGTGGACGAGCTGCCCTACCAGGTCAACAAAAAAACCCTGCAAGAGCGCATGGCCGAGCTGGTCCACGAGAAGAAAATCGAGGGTATCAGCCATATCCAGGATGAGTCGGACAAGTCCGGCATGCGCCTGGTAATCGAACTCAAGCGGGGCGAAGTACCTGAAGTGGTGCTTAACAATCTGTACAAGCAGACGCAATTGCAAGACACTTTCGGCATGAATATGGTGGCCCTGATTAATGGGCAACCCAAGTTATGCAACCTCAAAGACCTGATCGAGGTCTTTTTACAGCACCGCCGCGAGGTCGTCACCCGGCGCACCGTCTTCAACCTGCGCAAAGCCCGCGAGCGCGGCCATGTGCTCGAAGGCCTGGCAGTGGCGCTGGCCAATATTGATGAGTTCATCGCCATCATCCGCAATGCCCCCACCCCGCCGGTGGCCAAGGCGGAACTGATGACCCGTAGCTGGGACAGCAAACTGGTGCGCGAGATGCTGACCCGCAGCCGCATGGACGGCGGCCTGCTCAATGCCGACGATTTCCGCCCCGATGGCTTGGACAAATCCCTGGGCATGGGCAGCGACGGCCTGTACCGCTTGTCGGACACGCAAGCGCAGGAAATCCTGCAAATGCGCCTGCAACGCCTGACCGGCTTGGAGCAAGACAAGATCGTCGCCGAATACAAAGAAGTGATGTCCGAAATCGAAGATTTGCTGGACATCCTGGCCCGTCCGGAGCGCGTCTCCACCATCATTGGCGAAGAACTGGCTGCCATCAAACAGGAATTTGGCCAATCCAAGTTGGGCGCGCGCCGCAGCCTGGTCGAGCACAGCTCGTATGACCTGAGCACCGAAGACTTGATCACGCCTACCGACATGGTGGTCACCCTGAGCCACAGCGGCTATATCAAGAGCCAACCCCTGGGCGAATACCGGGCGCAAAAGCGCGGCGGACGCGGCAAGCAAGCCACGGCGACCAAAGAAGA
>Ga0214919_10010210_pt1 | contig 11951 bp, 11 predicted proteins | sample LL1503_MetaG_FD_177994 | JGI IMG/M metagenome (GOLD analysis project Ga0214919, IMG submission 177994) | Freshwater microbial communities from Lake Lanier, Atlanta, Georgia, United States - LL-1503 | ecosystem: Environmental > Aquatic > Freshwater > Lake | place: USA: Georgia | collected...
TTTTTGGATTTTTTGTCGTTTTAGGAAAGCGCCTGTAAGATGCCTTCTAGAGCTGTTTTTGCGGCCTTGGCAGGTATCTTGAAATCCTTACCAGCACGCTATTTTTGTGCTTTTTTGCCCACCCGGTAAGCATTGTGCAATAGGTGAAATTCCGATACTAACCGTTAAAAAACAAATACTTAGAGGCCATATGCCCCAATCGTTGAGCCCTGAAGACGCGCAAGAAGCCCATATCGTGGAACGCATCTACGAGGCAGTGATCGACCAACGCCTAGCGCCCGGCGCCAAGTTGTCCGAGTCCAGTCTGTGTACGGCGTTTGGCGTAGGCCGTATGCGCATCCGACGTTGCCTTTTGATTCTCGCCAGCCGTGAAGTGGTGGAGTTGCAGCCCAACCGTGGTGCCTACGTGGCGCAGCCCAGCGCGCAGCAGGCGCGCGAGATTTTCGAGGCTCGCCTGGCCATTGAACCCTCGCTGGCCTTGCGGGCTGCCGAGCGCGTCAAGCGTGCCGACGTGAAGGCCTTGCAGTCTTTACTTAGCAAGGAAGCGCAGGCCCACAAGGCCGCAAACCGACGCGAGGCGATTCGACTCTCTGGTCAGTTCCATGTGGCATTGGCCCAGGTGGCCGACAACTCGGTGATGCTGCGCATCGTCAAAGACCTGGTGACCCGCAGTTCACTCATTATTGGCATGTATGGCGACCCCGGCTTTACTAACTGCCGCGATGACGACCATATGGCCATCGTCGATGCGCTGCTGGCCAAAGACGGCCCGCAGGCCGAGCAGCTCATGAAGGCGCATTTAAGCCACATCACGGAGCATCTGGATTTAGAGCGCCAATTGGTAGCGCAAGCCGACCTCGTTTCGCTTTTCGGTGAATCTGCGCCGCTGTTGAACGCGCGCGTTTAGGGCGGCATGTCGCGGGGTGCGCATCGCGCGGCACCCGCACTCGGGATAAAGAAATTGGCTGCGCCAGTCCTCAAGCGCGCCGGTCAACGTGCTGGCCTTTGGCCTTGACCTGTTGCGATTCTTGGCGGTGCTCTAAAGCCTTGGCTTGTACTACTTTAGGCGGCGGCTCATTGCGCACTTTGGCTTCGATCTTGTCCATCGTGTCCGCACGGGTTTGTTGCGGTGGCCGCGGCACGTAGTTGGAGGTACTGACATTGGATATTGGCATACCTAAGTCCTTCTCTGGTGTGGGCCTGGGCGGCCCTTAATTGGTTTTACCCAAATTGAGTACCGCATCGGCTACCTTGCCCGAGTCTTTTTCCAGCGCCAGCACGTCGGTACCCAGGCGCACAAACTGGTAACCCGGATAAAAACTCAGCTTGCCAAGCAGTGGCTCAGGAATCGGGAAAGTCTTGGCGCTGGAAGGCAAGACTTCGCCAAACTTCCAGGCCACAGGGTTCTTGGTTTCACACCCCGCTGCCTTGCTAAAGCTCAGGCCTTCGGGGCAACTGCCCGGCGAACTATTTTCCATAAAGTAGTTGCGAATCATCTCGGTGCGCAGCTTGCCGAAATAGTTTTTCATTTGTTTGCCACGCTCAGGAGGGAATACGGGTCTGGCCTCGGAATCTAAAGGTAATTTGCGGCTTAGGTCTTCAGGCTGCGGGCTGCTGGCGCCCAAAGAAATGTTGATGCTGGGCGCTGCTGGGGCTGGCGCGCCTCCCACTGGTGCGGCCGCGCTGCCGCTGCCCACAGCTAGTGTGACGGTGCCCGGTGGTGGCGCAGCCCCGGCCGCAGGGGCTGCCGGTGCGCCGCCCGCGCTGGTTTCCTCGGCGCCTTTTTTACTGCCGCTACTTGCCGTCGTGACACCTTCCGATCCGTAGAGGTATTTCAGTGCCAGCGGATCATTTTTCAGCTTGTTTTCAATAATCTGGTCAAACACGCCGGCGATTTTTACGGTATTGGCCGAGCCCAGCCATTGGGGCCGGTTGCTGCTGAGCAGCAATACCTGGGAGACCGAGCAGGCGGGGGCATTGGCTTTGAGCCATTGCGCCGCCAAGTCGCCACGCTCCTGCGGGTCGTGCGTGGTCAAGGCCAGGGTTCGAAATTCTGCAATCGAGCAGTTGTAGGGGTTCACCACATTAGGCGCTACCGGCAAGGGAGTTTTTTTGGTGGTTTGCGCGGGCGTGCCGCCAGCAAAAAAGAGTGACATTCCCAAAGCCAACAGCAGGTGGCCGCTATGCGCACAAAAAACCTCAACTCGTGGCAGATCCGGCAGTCGCATGGGTTCCTTTAAAAAGGTCGTCGATTCACCCGGAGAAGTCTAACTGAATATCCCGAAATTTATGAATTAGTCGATTGCATTAAATCCGGCTTATTACGCTGATTACTATTGTCTGCGCTTTGGGCTGGCGCGGGGAATGGGTAGGCGTGCGGGTGGCGCCCTGGGGTCAAGCGCCCATGTCAGATCCTGCGTGCTTTAGCGCACTGGTGGGTACGCCATAGCGCCATGGAACTTGAAAAGCTTTCGTTTTTGGCCTACCTGCGAAGCCTTTCTAGGGGACGAAGTGCCACCGCGCAAGCGCTAGGTACTATCATTGCTACCGCACGAGGGCGAGACCGGCCTCGTTGATCAACGCAGGAGACAAACCCATGCAAAGACGCCATATCATCGCCGCCAGTATGGCCAGCGCCGCATTTCCAACTTTGGTGTGGAGCCAGGCGCTGGAAAAGCCGCAACTCAGTATTGCGGTAGGCGGCAAGAACTTGTTTTACTACCTGCCGCTGACGATTGCCGAGCAACTGGGCTACTTCAAGGCCGAGGGCTTGGACGTCACGATTGTGGATTTTTCTGGTGGTGCCCGGGCTTTGCAGGCGGTAGTGGGCGGCAGCGCGGACGTCGTGTCCGGCGCGTTCGAGCACACCGTCAATATGCATTACAAAGGCCAGCCTATGCGTGCATTTGTAGTGCAGGGCGCGGCGCCACAAATTACCTTGGGTTACAACCCCAAGACCATGCCGAATTACAAATCGGTGGCCGACCTCAAGGGCAAAAAAATTGGCGTTACCGCGCCGGGTAGCTCGACCAATGTGGTGGTCAATTTTGTGCTGGCCAAAGCCGGGCTCAAGCCTAGCGATGTCAGCATCGTGGGTGTGGGCGCTGGCAACGGTGCGGTGGCTGCGATGCGCGCCGGCCAGGTCGATGCCATGAGCAATCTGGATCCGGTATCTACCTTGCTTACCCGCTCGGGCGATATGAAAATCATCACCGATACGCGCAATGTGGCGGAGGCCGAAAAGATATTTGGTGGCCCCATGCCCGGCGCCTGTTTGTATTGCCCGCAAGCGTTTATTGATAAGTACCCCAACACGACCCAAGCGCTGGCCAATGCCATTGTGCGCGCGGACAAATGGATACAGCAGGCGGGCCCCAGCGACATCATCAAAGTGGTTCCGGAAAGTTATTTCCTGGGCGACCGCGCGGTGTATTTGGAGGCTTTTTTGTCGGCCCAGAAAGCTTTGTCGCCTGACGGTGTATTCCCCGCTAAAGCCCCCGATACGGCCTTCCGTGCTTTGGCCAGTGTGGACGAGAAGTTAGCTGCTACCAAACTGGACTTGAGCCTAGTCTATACCAACGACTTTGTGCGCAAAGCCAACGCCAAATACCCCAAAGGTTAAAGGTTGTGGCTGCTGCCATCGAACTGCGCGCGGTCGCCTGCACCTTCGTCAGCAAAGACGCGCCGGGCCAGCGCTACACCGCTGTGCAAGACGTATCGCTCACGGTGGGCGATGGCGAATTTGTCAGCGTGGTCGGCCCCACTGGCTGCGGCAAAAGCACTTTGCTCAACGTGGCCGCAGGATTGCTGCAGCCCAGCCAGGGCGAGGTGCGCGTGTTTGGCGAGGTTTTGGAAGGTTTAAATCGGCGCGCCGGCTATATGTTCCAGTCAGACAGCCTGATGCCCTGGCGCAGCGCCCGCGACAACGTGCTGGCGGGTTTGCAATTTCGCGGCCTTCCCCTGGTTCAAGCGCAGTCTCAGGCTGAGGACTGGTTGCGCCGCGTGGGCCTGGGCGGTTTTGGCGACCGTTATCCCCACCAGTTAAGCGGCGGCATGCGTAAGCGCGCGAGCCTCGCGCAAACCCTGGTCATGGACCCCGACATCATCTTGATGGACGAGCCTTTTTCGGCCTTGGATATCCAGACGCGCCAGCTCATGGAAAACGAAGTTTTGGCGCTTTGGCAATCGCGCAAAAAAGCAGTGCTATTTATTACCCACGATTTGGACGAAGCGATTGCCATGAGCGACCGGGTCGTTATCTTGAGCGCTGGTCCCGCCTCGCACCCGATTGGTGAATTTGCTATTGATCTGCCGCGCCCACGCGATGTAGCCGAGGTCAAAATGACGCCCGAGTTTGCTCGCCTGCACAAAGCGATTTGGGCTGTGCTGCGTGATGAAGTGCTCAAGGGTTATAAGCAGCAACTGCAGGCGGCTTGAGAATAATGACCACTCGCGATTCGACTGAAAAACAAGTGACTGGTAAATCACATCGGCGTGTCCCCTTGTTGGTGTGGCAATTGCTCTTGCTGCTGGCGCTGCTGCTGTTTTGGTATGTGATGACGCAGCCCGGCCTGATACCGCCCATGATGTTTGACAACGACCGGCAGGCAGCTTTCTTTTTTGGTCAACCCCATATGGTGGCGCAGCGCATCTGGGCCTGGTTTGTGACCGATGCCGATATCTACCGCCATTTGCGCGTGACTTTGAGTGAAACGATTTTGGCTTTCCTCATTGGCGCCACCAGCGGTTTAGGCGCTGGTTTATGGCTCGCGCTGTCGCCCCGTATGTCCCAGGTATTAGAGCCCTATATCAAAGCCTTTAACGCCATGCCCCGCATTATCCTGGCACCCATCTTTGGCGTCTGGTTTGGCCTGGGCATGGGCTCCAAAGTAGCGCTAGGCGTCACCTTGGTGTTTTTTGTGGTGTTTTTTAATGTCTATCAGGGTGTCAAAGAAGTGAGCCCGGTAGTCCTGGCCAATGCCCGTATGCTGGGCGCCAGTGGGCGGCAACTGCTGCGCTTTGTGTACCTGCCCAGCGCCACCAGCTGGGTGTTTAGTTCGCTGCACACCTCGGTGGGCCTGGCCTTTGTGGGCGCGGTGGTCGGCGAATACCTGGGCTCCAGCCAAGGGGTGGGCTATTTGATTTTGCAGGCCGAAGGCAGCTTTGACATCAACACGGTGATGGCCGGTATTGTGGTGCTGACCCTGTTTGCCCTGGTGCTGGACAGCCTGGTTGGTCGCATCGAAAAACGGCTGATGAAATGGCAGCCTAAGGCGGGTGAGACGGAGAAGCTTTAGCGTTTGCAAGCAGGGTGCTTACCGGCCATGTCTAATACGCCGCCACAATGCCATCGCTACGCGGGTCAGCGGCGCCCAAGTACAGGCCATTACCTTGGCGCACGATAGCACCGGCGTGGCCCATGGTGTCGCTGTAGTCGCCCAACACTTCTACATCATGTCCGGTGGCAGCCAGAGTTCGCAGCACATGCGGGTCAAAACGGTTTTCAAACTTGAGGGTGGTGGTTTCTTGGCCCCAAGTTTTTCCCAGCAGCCAGCGCGGCGCACTGACGGCTTGTTGCAAAGTCTGGCCATAAAAAGCGTAGCGGCTGAATACGGCGGATTGGCTTTGCGGCTGGCCGTCGCCGCCCATATTGCCGTAGACCATGTGGCGCCCATCGTCAAAGCGCGCATGCGCCGGGTTGAGGGTGTGAAACGGCTTTTTGTGCGGCGCCAGCACCAGGTGCGAAGCGCTGTCTAAAGAAAAGCTGGAACCCCGGTTTTGCCAGGCCACGCCAGTGTCGGAAAGTACAAGGCCAGAGCCAAACTCCCAATACACGCTTTGGATATAGCTGACCATGCGGCCTTGGCTGTCGGCAGTGCCCATCCAAATCGTGTCGCCGGGGACGCTGCGTTCCGGCCAGGGCAGGGCTTGGTGCATGTCCACCGCCTGCACGCAATTATCGATAAAGCTATCGCTTAAAAATTGCTCCGGCGTCACGCCCATCGCGGCCATGGTGGCCGGGTCGGCGACATAGCGGTTGCGCACTTTAAAAGCCTGCTTAGTTGCCTCGACCAGCGCGTGCAAATACGGCGCACCGTCGGCCTCGCGGATGCCGTGGCGCAAACGCAGCCGGTCAAATATCGCCAAGATCATGAGGGATGCAATGCCTTGCGTGGGCGGCGTCATATTGAACAGCGTGGCACCGCTCACCTTGACGCTGAGCGGCTGCACGCTGCTGGCGTGGTGGGCATGCAAGTCCGCTAAGCGCAAGGGGCCGCCCAGGCGTTCGTGTTCAGCAGTCATAGCTTGGGCCACACTGCCCCGGTAAAAATCATCCAGGCCTTTGTCGGCCAAGGTTTGCAAGGTGGCACCCAGCGCCGGGTAGCGGCGCAAGGTATCCACTTGCGGCGCGGTGGGGCTGTGGCTCGCGCCTTGTGCCGGATCTAAAAACTGCCCGGCATAGCCCGGCACCTTGGCCAGTTCGGGCAAAAATTTGGTCGTGAAATTCACCTGGCTTTGCGTTACCGGCGCGCCTTCACGGGCATACCAAATAGCGTCTTGCAAGAGGCGCGAGGTGGGCAGCTTGCCGCCCATGCGCGCGCTGTGGATCAGCGCTTCTTGCCAGCCGGAAATCGCACCTGCCACGGTATTGGCCGCCAGCGGGCCGCGCCCGGGAATGGCAGACAGTCCACGGCTGGTATAAAACTCAATCGTTGCTGCGCCTGCTGCGCGGCCGCAGGCATCGATAGCGACCGGCGCCTGGCCAGGCTCGGAAATCAGCCAAAAGCCGTCGCCGCCGATGGCGTTCATATGCGGGTACACCACAGCGATGGTTGCCGCAGCGGCGACCATGGCCTCGATGGCATTACCGCCTTCGCGCAGCACGGCGCAGGCGCTTCCAGCGGCCAGGTGGTGGGGCGCGGTCACCATGCCGCGCGGGGAAGTCAGGGTTTGGCGCATGGGGATCGTTCAATCATTCAAAAATTGCTGGGCCATGGCGTCCAGTGCTTTGGCGTAGCAGGCCATTGGAACCCGCACAATGCCCGCACCGATCTGGCCCACACCGGCCTGTTTGTGGGCAATGCCGGTGGTCACCACCGGGCGGATGCCGGTGTCCAGCACTTTGCGCACATCGATGCCGCAAGGCGCACCCTCAAAGTCCAAGGCCGGTAGGCTGAGCGCCGGGTTTTTGGTCACGGTGATCTCGTACATCTCGCGGCTATAGCGCACCGCGTCGCTGACCGAGCCACCAGCTAGAAGCGTCAGAGCGGGCGAGGCGGCAAACGAGCAACCGCCAAAACCGGCGGTCTCGGTAATCGCGCTGTCGCCTATATCTGGGCAGGCGTCTTCTTGCTTAAAGCCGGGGAAGAACAAGCCTTTGGGTAAGTCTGAGGTGGCGGTAAACCATTGCTGGCCCAGGCCGCTGATACGCAGGCCGGTTTCGGTGCCATTGCGCGCGGTGGCGGTGACGACCGAACTAAAAGGCACCCCATGCGCCGCGTCCATGATGGCTTTGCACGAGGCCATCGAGTAGTTCAAGAAAAACTGCGAGGTCTTGGCCACAAAGTCCAGGCTCTGGTGAATCTGGTCTTGGGACAAGCCCTGGTGTTCTGCCGCCAAGGGCACCGCCAGTGCCATAAAAAACAAGGCGGTCGATGCGGCGTTGCGGCTATGTACTTCGTCACCCATCAGCAATGCTTGCGACTGGATGGCTTTGAGGTCGATGCCACCGGTTTTGTCAAAGTTGTGTCGCACCGCCGCCTTGAGCACCGGGGCCAACACGTCTTCAAACCATTTGAGCTTTTGCAATACATCCGGACCGTTGGCGCCAAAGCGCAGACAGCGGCCTATGCCTTCGTTGATATTGGTATAGGCTACGTTGCCATGGGTGGCATCGCGTACCTGAATGAGTGGCATAGAGGCGCTGATGATGCCGGTCATCGGCCCTACTGCACCGAAGTCGTGGCATTGCGCAAAAGTGATATCGCCACGGGCCAGCATTTTTTGCGCTTGCTCGGGCGTTTTGGCCCAGCCTTCGTAAAGCACCGCACCGACCATGGCGCCATGCATAGGGCCGCACATCGCGTCCCAGGCGACCGGCGGCCCTGCGTGCAGCAAAAGGCGCGTACCTTTCATTTCCGGCCACACGCTGTCGGCGCGCAAGGCAATGTCTTCCCACATAGGGCGGGACTGGATGATGCGCTTGCAGGCCTCTGCGTTGGCGGCGGTGATGCGCGCATCGTCCATCAGACGCGCCAAATTCCAGGCCAGCAGTGGGTCGGCATTGCCCGGCGGGCGCCAGGGCAGATGCTCCACTTGGCCGCCGTGTTGGCGGATGCTGTCATTGAAGCCATCGATGCCGATATTGAGCACGGTAGGTGCCACTTTCAGCATGGTGTTACCTGCTAAGGGATGGGTACTGGAGGTCATAGTCTCTGGGCGGGAAGTTCGGGGTTTAACAGGGTCATCAGCACCCCGGCCAGCATATCGCCACCGGAGCTGGCGCCAATTTGCAGCAGGGCGTGCATGGCTTGGTCTATCGCCGATGCGTTTCCCTTGTGCATGGCGTCAAACAGTTCGTGCAAGGCGCGGTAGCTGCTGCCTTGCAACAAATCGTCCAGCAATGCGGCGCTGATCGGGTTGCTGGCGCTTTGCGCCGCAAGCTGGATACGGGTGCGCAGCGCCGGCATGGCCGCTTGCCACTGGGCTACTGGTGCGTAGCGCAGGGTAAAAAATAACGCACCCACCAGGTCGTCACCGCTTGGTGTCAGGCCTACTCCCAGTCCAAGCAAACGCAGGCAGGCGGCTTCAAAAGCGGCCAGGTCTTGGTGGTGCAGTGCTTGCGCCAAATCGTGCAGGCGCTGCGCTGCTAAGTTCAGCGGAAAGGGCAGGGCCTCGCCACCCAACCAGGCTAGCAAACCAGGACGCGCTTTCGTTTGCAGACCTTGCCAGGCCAGCGCAGCGCCTTTGCGCAGGGCCGCAGCTTGGTAGTGCGTGGGCAGGGCTTGCCAGGGGTTTGCCAGGCAGCGCGGGTGATCGCTGTTCGGGGTATCACCGGCCCAAACGATACGCCCGGCTAGCATCGCGTAGTGCGTGTTTTCAAAACCGGGTATGCGCGCAAGCGCCAGGGTGTCGGTGCTCACGGCTTGGGCGTTTGCAAGGTGATATGCGTACCGGCATGGCCCATCAAAGCCGCATACGCATGCTCTAGCGAAGTAATGATGACTTCGCCCTCGTGGTTGGCATTAGGCAGCTCTTGCAGGTAGCTCATCGCTGCGTCGATTTTGGGCCCCATGCTGCCGGCCGGAAACTGACCTTGTGCGCTGTAGTGGCGGGCCTCGCCTAAAGTCATATGGTCCAGCCAGCGCTGTGTGGGCTTGTTGAAATCCAAAGCCACGCGGTCCACGCCGGTGAGCATGATCAACGCGTCTGCACGCAAATGCGCCGCCAGCATGGCACTGGTGAGGTCTTTGTCGATGACTGCCGCTACGCCACACCAGTGCCCATCCGCACCATGCAGCACCGGCACGCCACCGCCGCCGCAAGCAATCGGGATCACGCCGGCTTCGAGCAAGGCGTCTATGGTTTTGAGATCGAGAATTTTTTTTGGCTTGGGGCTGGCCACCATGCGCCGCCAACCGCGCCCGGAATCTTCGGCGAAATGCCAGCCGGTTTTTTGCGCCATGTCGCGTGCATCGGCTTCGCTAAAAAACTTACCTACGGGTTTGGTCGGGTTGGCAAAGGCCGGGTCGTCGGCATCGACTTCCACTTCGGTCACCACACAAGAGACCACGATATCCATGCCACTATCGACCAGCACATTGGCAAAACTTTGTTGCAGCATATAGCCCATGCCGCCTTGCGAATGGGCAACGCACACATCCATCGGCATGGGTGGCAATTCGTCCGCGGTGCGCGCCATGCGGTACAAGATGTTGCCCACCACCGGGCCGTTGCCATGGGTGAGTACCAATTGCCAACCCGCGCGGATGATTTCCACCAAATGCCCGCAGACCTGGCGCATCAAGGCCAGTTGTTCTTCGGCCGTACCTTTGATGGTTGGCGGATAGGCCGCGTTACCGCCTAGTGCCACCACCACCCGTTTGCGCGCCGGGGTCGGGGGCGGGTTCATCGCAGCCATTGCCCTGCAAGCCAGGCTGCGTTAGCGCTGTTGCCCGCCAGCACCATGCCGGCCTTGCGTAACAAAGCCTCTTGTTGCGACAGCACTTGCGGGTCGACCTCGGTGCCGCAGACAAAGCCAACGATGGCTAACTGCCGTCCACGTTTGCGCGCCAAAGCTTTGGCTTGCACGATGACCGGGGCCAATTCGGCAGCCGGGTTGCTGTGCGCCCCCCAACCAATCACCACGTCCAGCAAGATGACGCGCACTTGCGGGTCGGCGGCCTCGATTTGCAAGCGCTCAATGCGTGCCGCTTGGTCGATCATGGGGTGCGGGCGGCCTACGGTAAACGCGTCGTCGCCCAGATCCAATGCGCTATGTTCGCGACTGGCTTGGCGCGGTCGGGGCAGGGTCAGTGCGGGGTCTAGCGCTACGTTAGACCAGACCTTGAGGCCTGCTCTGGCCCATAGGCTTTGCGCCTCGGCGGTAAAGGTGCCTCCGGCATACAGCGCGCGCAGGTATTTTTGGCTTTTCGCAAATACAGGTTTACGGGGCAGCGGGTAATTCGTGGGGGTTTGGCGTTTGCCGCCGGCAAGGCGTACCGCCATGGCCGCGCAGTCCACCAAGGTATGCGCGATGCGCAGCACTGGACCTTTGCCCGAGGCGGACGCGTGCGCAACAGACCCAATAAACAGCACCACCGAAGGCTTGCCGCTGGCGCGCAAAGCCGCCAGCACGCGTTCTGCCATAGCAGGCGCAGGCGGTTTGGAAACGATGGCAATGACTTTTGTTTCAGGGTCTGCTGCCAGCAGGCCTATGCCTTGCAGCATGGTGGCGCCGCCCACTTCTTCATAGACGTCGCGGCCACCAGTGCCAATAGCATGGCTGACGCCACCGCCCATGCGGTGGATCTGGGTGCTGACTTCTTGCAAGCCGGTGCCCGAGGCCGCCACCAAGCCGATGTTGCCGCGCCGCACCGCATTGGCAAAGCCCAGCGGCACTCCGCCAATGATGGCGGTACCGCAGTCCGGTCCCATAACCAATAGGCCGCGCCTAGTGGCTTCTTGTTTGAGCGCGGCTTCTTGCGCTAGGGGCACGTTGTCACTGAACAAAAACACATTCATACCAAGCTTGACGGCCTTGAGCGCCTCGGCAGCCGCATAGGGGCCAGGCACCGAAATTTGCGCCATATTGGCCCCGTCCAGACCGACCAGGCCCATGGCCAAGTTGCTACGGGGTAGTGCTTGCATCTCACCGGCACCTGCGCCCGAGGCTTGTGTACCCGCTAGCTGCGCTTGGCAGCTTTCCAACGCGGTAGCACATTGCGCAGCGCTGCGCGCCTGCACTACCACCATCACATCGCTGGGGCCGGCGTCCTGTACCGCCTTGTGCAGCAGACCGGCCTCGCGCAAAATGTCTTTGTTCGCCGGGTTGCCCATTTGCAGGGTGGCGTTGACTACGCCGGGTAGGGCCAGTAAACCTTGGGCGACACGCATCAGTGCGACCGAGTCTTTGTACAGATTGGCGCTGATAAAAGCAGCCGTGTGCAGGGAAGCGGTCATGCCAGGGCGATCCGGTTTTTTGTTAACAATTTGCTATCATACTTTCATATGTCCGGCACACCACTCCCACCCTTATCGCCTCTGGCCCGCCCCGCAAGTGCACTGGACGAATTGCACTTTGCACCACGCCTGCTGATGGGGCCCGGCCCCATCAACGCCGATCCCCGCGTCCTTAAAGCTATGTCCTCCCAATTGCTGGGGCAGTTTGACCCGCAGTTCCGACGCATGATGGGCGAAACCATGGTGCTGTACCGCCAGTTTTTTGAAAC
>Ga0214919_10010212_pt1 | contig 11950 bp, 4 predicted proteins | sample LL1503_MetaG_FD_177994 | JGI IMG/M metagenome (GOLD analysis project Ga0214919, IMG submission 177994) | Freshwater microbial communities from Lake Lanier, Atlanta, Georgia, United States - LL-1503 | ecosystem: Environmental > Aquatic > Freshwater > Lake | place: USA: Georgia | collected 2015-03-15
AAAGGATTTAAAGGTATATCAAAAAATGAATTAGACAATCTTGAAAATATATTTGAAAAACTTAAAACACAATACCCAAATAATATGATTGAAAATTTTAATATTTATGACCCTAAATTAAGAAAAGAATTTAATATAAATACATCAATGGAACCTATTGGTAAAAGATATAAATATATTGATAGTTTTTTAAATATTAATAAAAATACTAATACTAAAGAATATGAAGATACTTATAGAGAAATCATTGATTTTAATAATTATTTATATAGTAAAAAACTAATGTATGTAAAAAAATTAGTATACATATATGAAAATAACATTATAGAAAATACACCAACACCAGACCAAATTATGTCTAGTATTATTTATTGTCGCAAATATAATATACCTTTTAATGATAAATATAATGAAGATAAATTAAATAATATAACTAGTAAAACAATATTAAATGATATGTATGGATTACAAGAACCTATTTTACATAAATTTAAAACACCATTTCAAACTTATATAGTAAATAAAATTATATTAAATCCAAAACTAAAATCTACTAAAAAAAATCAAAATAATTCATATTCTGTATTAAAAACATTAAAAACATCAAACTCATCTAAATCTCATCATACTAAACATACAAAATCAATTTCAAGTAAAAGCAATACATTTTTTAATGACTTATTTAAATCTAGTTCAACTCAATCTAAAAATAAAAATAAAACTAAATTTAGTTCAACTCAATCTAAAAATAAAAATAAAACTAAATCTAGTTCAACTCAATCTAAAAATAAAACTAAATCTAGTTCAACTCAATCTAAAACTAATATAAATGAAAAATCATTATTTAAAATTAAAAATTTATCTCTAGAAAAATCATTATTTAATAGTAATAATGCATTGGTACAAGCAGGATTAATGATTGATTCTCGCAAAGACTTTACAAAAGAAAATCCAAATGAAGAATATGATAATTTTAAATCACAATTTAGATATTATAGATCAAAAGGAAGAAATAAAGAACCAAATCTTAATATTATAGTACAAAATATATTAGGCGACAATAGCATTTCACAAGCATGGCTTAAAATGTATGAAATTATAAGTGAATGTAATATTGTTCCATTAAATAAGATTGGTACATTTAAATCATTTCATTATTGTGAAGCTCCTGGTACATTTATAAATTGTTTAAATAATTATGTTTATACTAAAAGTAGATTTAATAAATTTGAATGGATGGCACAAAGTCTTCATCCACGGTTAGCTAAGATTAAAGATGCATATGGTATTATAAAACGTCATCCTAAAAATTGGGATTGGGGTGTAGATAAAACAGGTGATATAACTAATCAAGAAAACATTAGATATTATGCAAAAATAATTAAAATATTTACTATGGATAATAAAATAAATACGACACCATTTTTAATTACATCTGATGCAGGATTGGAACCAGAAGATCCTAAATATAAATTAGTAGCTTATTCATCATATGTAGCTATTCTATATTCATTACCATTAAGAGGAACAATGATATATAAAATAAAAGATATACCTCTAGAATTACCATTAATATGGAATCTAATATATATTACATATACAAATTTTAAAGAAATGTATTTTTTTAAACCAGTACAAAACTCACAATCTAAAGAATTTTATATTATAGGTAAAGAATATTTAGGAACAGATATGAAAGTTCTAGAATACTTAATAAAACAAATAGATAAATTTGATAAGAAAACATATATGCCACCAAAAATAGATTTATTTGATGATATGTATCCAGAAGAGTTTGTAGTTCAATTATCAAATATATATTCAAAATTAATTATAAATTATGTAAATTCTATAGAAAGAATTATTTATTATGTAGACAATAAAGAATTAATAGGAAAAGATTATATAAAACATATAAAACAATATATTGAAGAAAAAAATGAAGATTGGATAAGAAAATATAAAATTAAGAGATTAGAAAAAAATAAAATTTTATAAAATATTTTTATTAGAAGATTTAATAAAAAAAAATTAAGTATATGATCATAATAAATTTTTATTTATTGAATTTGGCATTCCATGTCCAAATACAATCATATATATTAATAAAAATGCAGCAATTACAATACTGCGATTTTCAGCTACATTTTGTTTTTGTTTAAGTAAGTAAAACATAAAGAGATATAATAAAATACCAATTACTACTGAATGTAACACCATTGTTAGTCCGCTTTCCATTTTTTATATGTTTTTATAAATTAAATAAAATAGTGTAAATAGTTATTTAATACTTAATATATATAAATATTTTAATTTATATATTTGTGTATATATGTTTTTTTATATTTTTTCAAAATTTTTATTATATAACTATAAATAATTTTTTATATTAGTTTTATAAGTTAAGTTTATGTATTTAAGTTTAACATTTTTTTTATAGAAAAAATTTCCATTTTCAAATAATATCTGCCAGAACTTTAAATTCTATGTTATTTTTCTATATTTGCAATCTTAAATTTTATGATAATCATTTTTATTGTTATTTTATTATTATTTTTGTGTACTTTTTGCTTATTTTTGTGTACATTCTTCTATTTCTATATGATACTTGTAATTTTTTGCCATAATGACAATGAGAATACTATAAAACATAATAAATATAAATAAATATATAGAATTATATATAATTTCTTCTTCTCTATTCATTTTATGTGAAAATCAATTGAAATCTATAATTATAATAATTAATAAAATATATAAAAATAATCAATTTTATAGTATATGCATATCCTTAAATAAACAGGCATTTTTATAAATCGGTAAACCTAAAAGATCTTATTTTATTATTTTGTTTTTGAGCAAGAGGCGAGGCATCCTTTATTAGGAATCTATAATATAAATTTTTTATCTAACCTCATAGGTTTGTATTTTCTTATCCAATCCTCATTTTTTTCATTATAATAATCATAAAATAGTTTAATAAATTCTTTAGGCATTGTATCTTTATTATCAACAAAGTAAATTTGTCTTTCTATTGTATATACAAAATTATCAGATAAAATTGTACTGACTTGTATCATTTGTCTTACAAATGCTTCTGGATACATATCATTATATAAATCTATTTCTTCTCCTTCTTTAAACTTTTTTAATACATCAAAGAATTTATCTAATAGAATTGTTTCTGTTCCTAGATATCCTTTACCAACAATATAAAATTCACGACTTTGACTATTCTGTACTGGTTTATAAAATATAAGTTCTTTAAAGTTAGTGTATGCTAAATAAATTAAATTCAATATAATAGGTTCATCAATTGGTGTTAATATTTTATAAACCATTGAACCGCCTTTAGGTAAAATATGTAATAATGTTAATAAAGAGGCAAAAGCCACTTTTTCATATCCTTCACATTTCATAGGTAATCCACAATCACTTGTAATGAGTTCGACACCCTGCATAGAGCCAACTACTTTTTCATAATGTTTAATATTCATTATATTTGTAATGTCACCGGAACCATCTACACCCCAATCCCATCTTTCTTTATGTCTTTTAATGAGTCCATAATCATCACCAAATGCTGTATCTTTGCCTTTACCTTTTCCACCACTTGATTTTAAACTCTGAGCTTTCCATTCAAAAGCATCATATTTAGTTTTAGTAGATACATAATTATTAATACAATTTATAAATGTTCCAGGGGCTTCACAAATATGGAATGATTTATAGGTGCCTTTCCGAGTGGTAGGAATTAAATTACAATCTGTAATAATTTCATACATTTTGAGCCATGCTTGAGAAATGCTAAAATCACCTAATAGTTTTTGAATTTTTTTATCTAGATGTAATTTGTCTTTATCATCTTTATGTTTATAATAACGAAATTGCTTATTGGCTTCAAACCAGTTTAGATTTTGCATACTCTCATTTGGAACATCAAAATCACGTCGACTATCTATTAATTTAGTAGTTTGCTCTATACGATTATTAATAGGGTCTAATTCTGGAATTAAATTTACTTTATTTGAATAGTTTTGTTTTAGTGATTTAAATGATTGTGATTTAGATAAGTATTTATTTTTACGAGTTCTAGATGCAGATAATGTTCTAGATGAAGTAGTTGTAGATGAAGTAGTTGTAGAATCATCATCATTAAAAAATGTAGAAAAATTAAAACTACTTAAACTTTTGCGACTAGTTTTTGGTAGTTTAACTTTTTTAGTTTTTTTAGTTTTAATATATGATAATTTATTTTTACTTTTTGTATGTAATAATGATGATTTTAGTTTAAGTGTAAATGGTGTTTTAAATGTATAGTGTATGGGTTTATGCAATCCATATGCTTCATGTAATATTTGCTTACCGAATTTATCTTGAAAAGCAGGTTTAGAAAATTTATCTATATAGGGTATATCGTATTTTTTACAATATAGTATGGCATTTGTAAGTTGTTCTGGTGTAGGAACTTTAAGATTATTTATATACTCATCAGGTTGTTTTAAAAGTTCTAAGAATTTATATACAAAACTTAATTGCTTATTATATCTTTCATTGTTAAAATTTCTAATATATTCATAAATTTTATTATATTTATTATAGTTATTATCATTTATTAATTTATCATCTAGATATCCTATAATATTAGTTTGTTTATTTATAGCTGAATTTATAGGTTTAGTTATATGTAATTCTTCTCTAAGTTTTTCATCATATATATTAAAATCAATACCATCATTTGGATATATTTCATTAGTTTTATCTAATAATTTAATCAATTTATTAAATTCGGTATCACAAATACCTTTAAAACCTGTAAATATACCATATGTACCTCCCTTTTTATATAAATTACTAATTTCTGGATAAAATAAACTATGAGATTCAAAATAGTCAGCAACTATAACATATATATCAGCTAGATGTTTATATGCTACAGAACCAAAATAGAGTATAAATATACCACCAATTTCTGTATGTTTTAAACCTATCAATGCTCCTGTTAGTATAATAAGTGTATTATAATGATTTTCAAATCTTAAAACTAGAAGATTAGAATTATAAGAATTATAATATAACAAATTATATTTTTTTATTTTAGTTTTTGTTTCATTACCATTTAAATAATCTATATTTAATAATTCATAAATTTTTTATTAAATAGTATTATTTCTATTTCATAAATTTTTTTATTATTTTTAATAAATTCATACCATTTTTCTATATTGATTTTATAGTAATTATTATTTGTTAATAATATTGCTGTAATATTATCCAATTTATAATTTTTATATTTTGTTAATTCTGCAAGATTATAATTAGAACCTATATATAATATATTACTAGACTTATTTAAAAATGATAATATATTATATTTAGTAAATATTTCATTAACATCATAAAATGAAATTCCAGATAAAGGTTTATAAATAGGAATAGAATCTTTTTTTATTTCATTTAATAATAAATTTGCTCTAAATTCTATTTCAGTACCAGAGACTAATACATAATTATTTAATAAATTAATACATTTAAAAAATAATTTCTTATTATTAGTATTTTCAGTTAATACATACCTATTACTAATAAATAACGCATTATTTAAAAAAATATTATAAATATTACCGCATATTTTATTATTACTATAAAATAAATTATTTTCTTTTTGAGTTTTTGTAATTTTATATAATATTTTGTCTTTATTTCCGCCTTTCATTTGATTATCTTCTATAATTTTAATTTTAAATTTATGATATTTTTTATCATTATCATTATGTTTTATAAGATTAATAGATATTTTTTTTAATTTTAATGGTTCTAAAAATGTATTTTCTACTAAATTATGTATTTTAGAAATAAATATATTTCTATTATCAAATTTTGTTTTATAAAAATAAATATTTTTATATTTATTTGCATATTCAACAAAAAAAGTTAATTCAGTGTGTGTAACATTATGTCTTTCAAATAATGAATCAGTATTTACACATTTTAAGTTAGAATTAACAATAAAATATTTTACTTGAATACCAACAATAGTATCTACTTTAAATGTCTCTAACTCTAATTTATTATTTTTAAAAATATATAAAAACCATACTCTATAAGTTTTACTTTGTTCATGAAAAAATTTAATAGTTATTATACTCAAAAATGTAGCATTATTATCATTATTAAATAAATCAATTAATGAATCTCTATCTCTTATTTGAAATTCCGGTTCATTATATTCTGGTAAAATAAATCTAACAGGACATAATACTTCAGATTTAGTTTTTGAAAGAGAACATCTACAATATAATAAATTTAACATTATAGACCAATTAACAAAAGGATTACATGATGTTTTATAATTAATTGAACTTGACATACCACCAGCTTCATATAAAAAAGGTTTAAGTTCTTGTAATTTACTAAATGTTTCATCTTTTGTATGAGCAAATACAAATTGACGTAAATCTCTGTTATTTGAATTTATTAATTCTTTAATTTTTTCTAAAAATTTTTCTTTATTATCATCTTTAAAATAATCTTCTGGCAAAAAAGTTTTGGCAAATTCAAATTCTTCTTGTTTTTCAAACAATGTTTTAAATTTTTCATATATAGTAGCTTTATATATATTATTTTGACTACGTTCTAATACATCTGCATTATAATATATTGTTTTACATTGTGAATTTACATTATTAGCATTATTAGCATTTTTTGTGGTTTGTGTGTTTTTGTTGTTTTTATTTTTACTGAGTTGTGGATAATTTAAATTCTCATAATTTTCTTTCTCTCTTTTATATTCTTCATTAAAATAGTGTTTTGCAGATTCATATTGACCTGCTAACTTGTTTTTACATTCTTCTAATCCTTGAACTCTTAAATTTAATGTTTGAAAAAACTCTTTATCATTTTGTTCTACTATTGGTTTTTTTAAACCATGTTTAATTTCAAAATCAACATATGGTTTATCACTTTGATTATATAAATCTTCTAAATAATTAGGATATATTTCTTGTTTGTTTTCATTTGTAAAATTATGTTTACCATCATCATTTAAATTATCTAAATATAATACTTTATATTTATTTACGATTTCATTCATTATATCAGTATATTCATTAATTTTATTATAGGGTGGTAAATGAGCTTCAATTATAGGTCCTTTGTTATTATCTAATTCATTACTCACTTTTTCAACAGTTGAATTAAAAAAAGTTTTAAAATTTGTGTATTTTACATCATCTATATTTGCGTTTTGTTTTAATGATATGTTTTTAGTATAATTAATAATATTTAATATTGTAGGTTCGCTTGAATTTTCAAGTTTTTCAATATAATCTTTAATACCAATTGAAGGAGTTTTTAATTGAAGAAATTTTGTATATGTGTTTGTTTGTCTTGGATTTTGACTATTTATAAAATCTTTATAGGCTTGATTTTGTAATCCTTTTTCTTCTTTATGTGTTATATTAATATTATTCATTTTTTTACTACTATTATAATAAAATATATTAAAACTAAGTTTTTAGAAAAAACTTAATAAAAACTATAATACAAATTTCTTGTCTATCTTAATCACTTTATATTTTCTTATCCAATCCTCATTTTTCTCTTTCATGTAACTTTCAATATGTTTTTGATAATCTTTACCTAATCCATCAATATTATCTACATAGTATATAATCCTTTCTATTGAATTCACATAATTAGATGCTAATTTTTCACAAATGTTTTGAACTTGTATAACAAACTCTTCTGGATAAGTATCATTAAATAAGTCATATTCTTCTTTATTAAACTTACTACCTACACCTCTGTCTTCAAATTTAGGTATTAAATTTAGTAATTTATTTAATACACTTTGTTCTGTTCCTAAATAACCTTTACCTATGATATAAAATTCGCGACTCTGGCTATTCTGGACGGGTTTAAAAAAATACATTTCTTTAAAATTTGTATAAGTAATATAAATTAAATTCCAAATAAGAGGAACATCAATAGGACTTAATATTTTATAAAGCATTGTGCCATTTTGTGGTAAGGAGTATAATAGTGATACATAGGAAGCATAGGCTACTTGATAATATTTAGAATCTCCCCATGGAAGACCACAATCACTAGTCATTAAATTAATATTCATATCTTTTGCTATTTTTGCATAATATTTAATATTTTCTATATTAGTAATATCTCCAGTATCATCTACACTGAAATCCCATTTATTAGGATATCTCTTAATGAAACCATAGGTATCATAAATAGTGGTAGCTTTACTCTTAGACCCTTTAGGTTTTAAGCTTTGTGATTTCCATTCAAAAGCATCATAATTTGTTTTAGTATGGATGTAATTATTAATACAACTTATAAATGTGCCTGGAGCTTCACAAATATGGAATGATTTATAGATCCCTTTACGATTGGTAGGAATTAAATCACAGTCTGTAATAATTTCATACATTTTGAGCCAGGCTTGGGATATATTATAATCATGTAATAGAAATTGAACTTTATTAGTAAGATCAGGAACAGTGCGAGTATGATTCATATTCTTTTGACCTGGTTTAGCTTTACCCCAACCTTTATAATATCGCAATTGGTCTTTTAATTTATCATATAGTTCTGTTGGATTTTCCTTGGTAAAATCTTTGCGAACATCTATAAGGCGACCCGCTTGAACCAATTGATTATTCGAATTAAATACTGATTCTTCTAGAGACATATTAGAATGTCGTAATTTAGATTGTTTTTTAGTTTTAGAACTAGACTTATATTTAGATGTTTTATGTTTAGAGTATGTAGATTTGGTAGATGTATCATTATCAAATAAATCATTAAAAAATGACATAGATAAGTTATGTTTTTTAGTTTTAATTTTAGTTTTAGTTTTAAATGGTAATGATTTATGTGTGGTTAGTTTTTTAGGTTTAGTTCTAGATAATGATTTAAATTTAGGATGAAATACTAGTTTATTAGCTAAATATTTATTAGTTTGAAATGGTGTTTTAAATTTATGTAATATGGGTTTGTGTAATCCATATAAATCATTTAATATAATTTTAGTAATGGTTGTATCTTGTTTAGTAATAGAATACTTATCAAAAATATGTATATCATATTTTCTACAATAGAGTATGCTAGATAGAATCTGGTCTTGTGTAGGAACATTTACATTAAAATTATTATTTTTATTATTTTTATTATTTTTATTATTTTCATATAAATATAATAATTTTTTTACATAAGATAATCTATTTATATAGTTTAGATTATTAAAATCTATTATTTCTCTATAAGTAGATTCAAATTCTCTACTATTTTTTGGTATATTTAAAAATCCATCAATATATTGAAATCTTTTACCGCTTGGTTCTATTTGTTTAGTAATATTAAATTGTTTTCTAAATTCTGTGTCATAAATATTGAAGGTTTTAAGCATATTATTAGGATAGTCTTGTTTTAATTGTTCAAATATATTTTCTAGATTATATAATTCATCACTAGGTATTCCCTTGAATCCTTTAAAGATACCAAATACACCAGATAATTTGACCATATTAGATATTTCAGGATAATATAAATGACTTTCTTTGAAATATGGCTTTAAAATTAAATAAATATCAGCATGAGCTTTATTTGATACATCATTTAAATTGATTATAAATGTTCCATTTAAAGCTGTGTATTTTAATCCTACCAGAGCACCGATGAAAATATTAATTACATTATAAAATGTATCTAGCATATAAAATTCTTTATCTATTAAATTAATTGAATAAATATTAAGATTGAATGAATTATATAATTCGGGATACAAAGTTGGTAATAAATAGAGATTTTCATATGTAAAATTATCATTAATATTTATATCATAAATTGATTTAATAGTATTTATAAGTTGATTTTGATTATTTAATAATTTATAAAAATTTATAAATTTAATAGAATTACATTTATAATTTTTATATTTTATAAGTTCAATAGGTGTAATACCACCTATACACAATATTTTAGTATTTTTATTATTTTCATTAAATAGGTTATAATTTATAAATAGTTCATTATAATGATAAAATTTTGATGATATTGGAATATATTTTGTTAATATTTTATTATTTTTAATACTATTATCTAAATAAAAATAGCCTAACTCATTGGGTGATAATAATAAATATTTGTATAAAGTTTTATTAAAATTATAAATTATAGTTTCACCTTCTAAAACTTCAATAATATTTATTGTATACGTAGTTTCTAAATAATTACTATAAATATCACCATCATTCATATAATTATTATATATAGATAGAGTATTATTAAGTTTTAAAGATAATTTTAAAGCTAAATTTAAAGATAATTTAGAATTAGTACTACCTCCTGCATGTATATTGTTATAAGGTGTAATTTTAATTGCTCTATTTTTTCTATCGGTTGTGATGTGTTCTCCAATACTTTCTATTTTAACTCTTTCTAAATTTAATTCTTGTAAATAAGAATATTTAGAGTCTAAAATAGAATTAGAATGAAATAAATTATTAGGTGTAATAAATAATGTATGATTATCTTTATTAGATACATATATAAAAATATTTTTTTTATCAGATTCTGTTTTAAAAAATTTAATTTCTTCATATGTAGCAGAATCTCTTGAAACAATAGACCCAGAATATATATATTCTAATTCGTGTGATAATATAGGATATTCATCTAATTCGCCAGTTTTATAATTTAAAAAAAATGTTTTTTTATTACTATTTTTAAAAACAAAGAGAGTCCAATTTCTAAATTCTTTTACTTTTTCATAATAAAACTTAATATTTATAAAACCTATAAATTTAATATTATTATTATCAAATATAGTTTGATTACGAGGTAATGATCTAAAATTATATTTAACTTCAGAATAGTGATATTTATTATCTTTATCTTTGGATATGGGAAAAATACAATTTTGTGTTGTAGTTGGTAATTTAAATTTAATAGGTATAGCAATATCTGTATTTGAAATGGCACATTTATTAAAGTAAAAATTCATAAATATTGTCCAAACTATTAAATAATTACAATTTTGTTTATAATAGGTTTTAATATCCATTTCAATTGAATTTAATGTTTTAAAAAAGCTTTTATAGTCTTCGTATTTTTTTATATCATCATCAAAACCAAAACATATTTGGTAATGTTTTCTATTACCTACAATTTCAAAGACTTTATCCCAATCAATTTCATTAGTGTATTTATTATCACTATCTTTCTTAAAACAATCAATCATAAATGTTTTAAGAAATAATAATTCATTAGGATTCTTTTTTTTATCTTCTATAAATGCTTTAAATTCTTTTAATTTTTCTTTTTTAAATTTATCATGCGTAAGTTTTTCATTATATTTAGTATCATTAATTCCCCATAATATATTTTTACAATGGTCTTTAACTATTTCAATTGCTTTTTCATTATTTTTATTACCTTTTAATGTTTCTATTTTTTGTTTAATTTTAGTAATATTTGTATTTATACTACCCCAATTAGTGTTATTATTGTTATCATTTCTATGTTTTTTTTTTGTAATTCCTAGTAATTTCTCCAATTCTTCAATTTCTCTATCTAATTCTTGTCTATAATACATTTTATTTTCTATAGTTTTATCAACATTAGTATAAAGACAATTATATAATCCTTCTATTCTTTTAACAATGATGTATAAAAACTCTAATGATGTATGTTCTTGTATTCCCTTTTTATCTGTATCAATTCCCATAATAGACTCTATTTCTTGATATTGTAATTCTCTTGTTGTTGCCATCATATCACTTTCAAAATGTGGATAATAGTCATCTTTTGTATTTTTATAATCATCTATTTTAATAACTTCTGGTTCAATTTTTGTAAAATTGGATACATATTTTTGTTTATACTGTTCCAATATTTTTTCATTATCTTTATCAGCATTATATGTATTATC
>Ga0214919_10010213_pt1 | contig 11947 bp, 10 predicted proteins | sample LL1503_MetaG_FD_177994 | JGI IMG/M metagenome (GOLD analysis project Ga0214919, IMG submission 177994) | Freshwater microbial communities from Lake Lanier, Atlanta, Georgia, United States - LL-1503 | ecosystem: Environmental > Aquatic > Freshwater > Lake | place: USA: Georgia | collected...
CGAATACCCGCGCATGTTTTCTGACCTGATACCTTGGCGCATGCGCTCGCTGCAAAAACTCCAAAAGCTAGATCCAGGCGAGGTCGCGTCTCAGTAATGCGCCTGCCTTGGCCCTGCGCCGCTCGGGCTCTCTTGGTTGACCACCCAGGCTGGTCAACAAACCTTTCCCAGCCAATGCTCAGCACTACAGCACCGTTTTGATGACTACTGCCGAAGATCAGCCCCGGACCCAGCAAGCCTACTCAAGCGCCCGGCCCTAGATCGTGGCCGCCGGACCAGAAACTAATGAGGCTGATGTTTCGAATTTTTTGACCATGGGGGAGGGATAGTCATGTCAGTGTTGCCCGAAAACCGGCGTTTTTGAACCACGCCCCGAGAGTCGACTACTTGGTATCAAACTCTGAAGTCCGGCGTGCGCTGCTCCGGAAATGTGGCGACCGCGATCTGGTGGTCTTCGGTTTGGCAGGAAAGCCCCTGGAAAATTTCAATTGTTCTATTGACAGAACATTTGCAGCTAAGCAAAATTTGCTTGGACAGTCAGTGCAACAATGCAAGACCATTACATGGCACCCATGGATCCGCCAATGCCAACCAGGAATTCCGCATGTTTTCATTTGAAGCCCAGGTTCACACCCAGCAAGGGCGCGTTAGCAAACGCTTCTCCGTCAAGCGGATGTACAACCTGGGATCGGCTACGCGTGATGCGGCGGTAGCGGTGCACCACCAAGATGAGGTTGCCCGTGCGGGCGTGACGATTGCTTTACACGTACCCGCGCCGCGAATCTACCCGATTGACACTTTTGCACTGACCACCGAAGACGCCATCGGCGTGCATGATTTGCGTAGTTCCGGCGAAGTCGAAATAGTGCTTGTGATGTCAGATCGGCTCTACGTTGGTGTCGGCAGCGACCACACGGATCGCGATCTCGAGCGCGGCAGCATTGTTTGGTCCAAACAGGTGAACCCCAATATTTTGGCCCCGACCCTCTGGGACTTTGAGGAGATTGCCGGCCACTGGGACGACTGCGTGATGCGCAGCCGAGTCGACGGCAGGCTTTACCAAGAGGTTGGGGTGAACGCTTTCTTGTCGCCCCATGACATTTTGAAAATTCTGAAAGAGCGCGTACCCGGACTGCCAGACCGAAACTTTGTGGTCTTTTGTAGCACCATTGTGGCGCTGGACAAAGAACTTGGATTTGGTCAGCGCTGGCAGTTCGAGATGGAGGATCCCGTTTTGGGCAGAACGATCAGCCACACCTATGAGGTAGAGCAATTGTTCGATGAAATAGCCGAGCCCTACCGTGTTCCACTCGTGACCGGCAAGCTCTGACAACGCTGGTTCGCGATTCAGTCAACCCAGGAGAAACACCATGTCCCAATTTTTTGCATTACGCAAAGTATGCTCAGTCGGAGCGCTTTGCCTGTCGTTGGCCATGTCGGCTCTGCCCGCCAGCGCGGCGACGCTGGTGGTGGCGGCCACCAAAACGCCTGGCGGCTTTGATGGCGATGCGCTCAAGCCTAACACCCAGAACGTGGTGGTCCAGGTCTACGAGGGCCTGACCAAGTACGGCTACAAGAAGGACAATAAAACCGGCCGCATGTTATTGGACCCGGGCACTATCCTGCCCCATCTGGCGGCCAAATGGACAGCCTCGCCCGACGGCAAGACGTATACCTTTGAGTTGCGCAAGGGCGTCAAAAGCCCGTTTGGCAATGAACTGACCTCCGCTGACGTGGTGTGGGGTTGGGAAAAATCGCAGGCACAAAAACGCACCGGCGCCTTCATTGCCAAGGCTGCTGGTGTCACCAAGGTGGAGGCGGTGGACCGTTACAACGTCAGCTTCACTCTGGATGCGGCCAGCAGCATCTTTTTGCCGGCGCTCACGCTGTATACCCCCAGCTTGTACGATTCGACCGAAGTCAAAAAATACGTGACTGCCGAAGACCCCTGGGCCTTGAAGTGGATTGATCAGAATACCGCGGGCTTTGGTGCCTACCACTTGCAGACCCTGAAGTCAGGGGAGGAGGCGGTGTTTATTGCCAACCCCAACTACTTTGCCGGCAAGCCCTACTACGACCGTGTCGTCTACAAAGAAGTGCCCAACGCGGGCACCCGCTTCACACTCATGCGTACCGGCCAGGTCCAGTGGGTGGAGGAGCTCAACCTCAAGCAAATCGCCGAGCTCAAGAAGGACAAGCGTGTCAAGGTCGAGTCGGACGAGGGCTCTGGCCATGCCAGCGTGCGCATGAACCCGACCCTCAAGCCTTTTGACAACCCCTTGTTACGGCAGGCAATTTCTTATGCCACCGACTACAAGGCCATCAATGGCGCGGTATTTGAGGGCATCGGCTCGCAGGCGAGGTCGATTGTTCCACCCATCATTCCTGGCGCAGACGTCAAGACTTGGCAATTCAACACCAATCTGGTCAAAGCTCGTCAGCTCCTCAAGGAGGCGGGTTATGCCGATGGCGTTGACATCACGCTGGAGTACGCTGCTATCTTCTGGTTCGAAGAGCAACTGGCGATTCAGATGAAAGATCAGCTCGCCAAAGCTGGCATTCGGGTTAATCTGCAAAAAATTACCGATGCCAATATGCGCTCACGCACTGCGCCCAACAAGCGCGACCTGCCCTTCTTCACTTTCATGGACAACCCGATCGTGCTCGACCCCGTGTACGCCCTGTACCTGAATGCTCACTCAGAGGGTGCGTCTAACCGGAACAACTATGCCAACCCGGAGTTCGACAAACTGGTTGATGCTGCGCGTATCGAGCAGGACCCCAAGAAGCGTCTTGATCTGGTGAACAAGGCACAGACCCTGCACATCAATGATGCGACCTGGATCATGACCATGTACCCCGGCTCGCATGAGGCCATGCCACCCTGCATGACCGGCTATGTCTGGCAGCCGGACTACCATGAGCGCTGGCGTGAGCTGAGCTGCAAATAAGAGTACGGCGCTGTCAGCAGGATGTGGGGTCAATTAGTTCGTTTCCTTCTGCGGCGTCTGGCGGTTTCCCTGCCGCTGGTGGTGGGCGTGGTATTTGTCACGTTCATGCTGGTTCGCATAGGTGGGGGCGATCCTGTCGCGCTGCTGGCTGGGCCGACGGCGTCGGCGCAGGAGCATGCTGCCATCCGAAAGGATCTGGGGCTGGACAAGACGCTGGTCACTCAGTTTGGCATCTACATGACCAAAGCCGCTCGCGGTGACCTTGGCCAATCCTGGTTGTCCAGTAAGCAGGTGATCGATGAGATTGGTAAGCGTGCGCTGGTGACACTCGAATTGCTGCTGTGGGGTGTGGCAATCGGCGCTTTGATTGGCATCCCCTTGGGCGCCCGGGCAGCCGCCCGGCGCGGTAGTTTTTTTGATCAGGTTGTGCGCGCGGTTTCTTTGGCAGGCTTTTCAATACCGACCTACTGGCTCGGTTTGATTGCGATTTTGCTATTTTTTTACGCATTGGGCTGGTCTCCCGCTCCCATGGGGCGACTCGACGCCACCCTGATCACGCCGCCCCGGATCACGGGCAGTTATTTCTTGGATGCGCTGCTGATTGGCCAATGGGAGGTTGCGCGCTCGGCCCTGTCGCAGCTGTTGCTGCCGGTGATGACGGTCGCTGTGGTGGCTTGTGCACCCATCATGAAACACACCCGCGCCATTGCAGCAGAGATCGTCGACAGTGAGTTCATTCGTTTTGCGCGCTCGACGGGCCTGGGTGAGCGCCGTATCCGTGGCATGGTGTTGCGTAACAGTTTGGTGCCGGTGTTGACCTTTGTGGGCACCGAGATTGTTGGTCTTTTGGGCACCTCTTCGCTGATCGAGCTCATCTTTTCTTGGGGCGGAATTGGCCAGTGGGGCTTGCAGTCGATCCTGAACGGTGACTTTGCGGCGATCCAGGGGTATGTGCTGTTTGCGGCCCTGCTGTCGGTGGTGGTGTTCATCATCATCGACGCAGCAAACTACCTGCTAGAGCCACGCGGACGGGAGCGCCTGTGATGCGCGCCGCTGTGATGCCCTGGCTGAATGTTTTCCGCACCTTTCCCAGTATTGCGCTTGGGTTGTTGATCGTCGCCCTGTACGCCGCTATGGCCTTGCTGGCGCCGTGGATTGCGCCCATGGACCCGATCACCGTGCATGCCGATGCGGTGCTCTCACCGCCCTCGGCGCGCTTTTGGCTGGGCACCGATGGCAACGGCATGGACTTGTTGTCGCGCATTATTTACGGCGCACGCTATGCTTTTGGGATCGCAGTGCCGGCCGTGTTGTTATCCGTTGTGATCGGGCTTCCTGTTGGCCTGTGGGCCGGTTACCGCGGTGGCTGGATCGATGAGGCGTTGTTGCGCAGTATGGATTTGCTGCGCGTTTTCCCGTCCATTATTTTGGCGCTCACCATTGTGGCGGCCACCGGGCAGTCGATCACCAATGTCATCCTGGTTATCGGCTTGCTTGATGCACCAATCTTCGCCCGTGTCGTGCGGGCCGAGATTCTGGCCTTGCGCGGCGGATTGCTCATTGAGTCGGCTCGCGCCATCGGTAACGGTACGACTCGCATGCTGTTTGTGCATGTGCTGCCCAACAGCATCTCGGGTGCAATAACGCAGATCTCGGTTCGCATGGCTTGGGCTATTCGCGTCAGCGCGACCCTCGCCTTTGTCGGCGTTGGCATTCAGCAGCCCACGCCAGAATGGGGTGCCATGATCCGCCAAGGCGCTGAATTTATGGTCACTGGTGAATGGTGGGTGGCCCTGTTCCCAGGCCTGGCGCTGGTGACGCTGATATTTGGCCTGAACCTGGCTGCCGATGGGGTCCAGGACTGGATGGGTCGCAGAAGGACACAGCGTTGAGCCAGCCTTCGCCCATCGCTGCTGCGGCCTCTGATATCGCCCTCGATGCCGGGCGTGCTGCCCTGTCGATTCGCGGTGTGCATCTGGCGTTTGCATCGCGCGACCCACAGGGGGCTGTGCGCCGCGCGCGTGTCTTGAATGGGGTCGACCTGGATGTCGGCGCCGGCCGCATTGTGGGCCTGATCGGCGAGACCGGGGCAGGCAAGTCGATGACGGCCATGGCCACGATAGGCTTGTTGCCGCCCTCAGCTGAGGTGACAGGGAAAATCCTTTTTGAAGGGGTTGACCTGCTGTGTTTGCGGGGTGCGGCACTCGACAAGGTGCGCGGCGCCAAGATTGGTTTTGTGGCCCAAAATCCCAGGGCCGCTCTGGAACCGGTCACCCGTGTGGGCGACCAGTTGGTGCGATTGATACGGGCGCACAGCGACCTGACGGCCCCGGCTGCACGCCAGCGCGCCATTGAGATCCTGGGTGCGGTGGGCATTCCAGATCCTCAGGCGCGTTACCGCGCTTATCCGCATGAGTTGTCGGGCGGCATGGCGCAACGCGTGGTGATTGCCATGGCCCTGGTGAACCAGCCTCAGCTGGTGATTGCCGACGAACCGACCACCGGTCTGGATGTGACGGTGCAGGCACAAGTGCTTGACCTGTTGCGGCAACTCGTACGGGCGCAGGACGCAGCAGCGTTGATCATTACCCATGATCTCGGCATCGTTGCTCAGTATTGCGACGACATGGCCATCATGTTCGCCGGCCGGGTGGTCGAACGGGGGTCTGTTGCCCAGGTGTTTGCAAGCCCTGCGCATCCCTACACACGGCGTTTGATCGCCGCTTCGCGCGCGCGCATCGGCCACTCGCTCGCCAGCATCAAGTCCGACCCGCCCGATTTATTTCGTGAAACCAAGGCCTGCGTCTACGCCGACCGTTGCGAGTTGGCAGCAGCGGTTTGCCAAAATGCCCCAATGGAAAAAGTGGTCAGCCTAGCGAATCCTGAGCACCGTGTGTTGTGCCATTTTGTCCAACTGCCATGACTGCCCTTACTTCGCCGGCCTCTCCTTTGTTGCATCTTGATAATGTGACCCGCTCATTTGATGTGGGCGGCAAGCGCGCGCTGGTGGCGGTTCGTAATGTGACCCTGCGGATCCAGCCCGGCGAGGTCGTAGGCTTGGTTGGTGAGAGTGGTTCCGGCAAGTCAACCATTGGGCGCATGGCCATCGCCTTATTGCCGCCGACCGAGGGCAGGGTCGCTTTTGATGGCACTGACTTGGCCAGCATGGCAACCGACGATCTGCGCCGTTTGCGTCAGCGTATGCAAATCATCTTTCAGGATCCCTGGGGGGCGCTTAACCCGCGCCATACCATTGGCCGGCTGATGGAAGAGCCCTTATTGCTGCACACCACGCTCTCGGCAGCGCAGCGGCGCGAGGAGGTCATTGCTATCGCGCAGCGCATGCAGCTGGGTTTGCCGCTGCTGGAGCGCTATCCGGCGCAGCTGTCTGGCGGGCAGTTGCAACGGGTCTGCATCGGGCGTGCGCTGGCCACCAAGCCCGATCTTCTGGTGCTTGATGAGCCTACCAGCTCGCTCGATGTCTCTGTGCGCGCCGGTATCTTGCAACTGCTTGACACGCTCCGACGTGAAACAGGTGTCGCCATGCTGTTTATCTCGCATGACCTGGAAACCATCCGTGCGCTGTGTGACCGTGTGGTGGTGCTTTACCTGGGCTGCGAAGTAGAGTCCGGCCCGGTGGACACCGTGTTCAAGAACCCGGCCCATCCGTATACCCAGGCGCTGCTCTCAGCCCAGCTTTTTGCCGACCCGACGGTTAAGACAGTGCGCCAGCATCTGCAGGGTGAAATCCCGAGCCCCTTGGCCGCACCGCCAGGCTGCCCGTTTTCAACCCGCTGTCCGATTTATGAGGCACGCTGTGATGAAGGTTTGCCGGCCATGCGCAGGGACAGCGCCGGTTTGCATGCCGCGCGCTGCCTTCGTCTGCCGCCTGATCAATTTAGTTCCTCCTCACCTACAAACTGATGTCCACCTTATATCCTCGTTTACTTGGCCCCGGCAAAATTGGCCGGCATGAAACCAAGAACCGCGTCTGGATGACCAGCCACGCGACCTTGCTCGTCAAAGACCATTTGTTCACCGATGCTCACGTTGACTACTACGTCGAGCGCGCCAAAGGCGGCGCTGCCGTGATCACGATGGAGGCGATGGCGGTCCATGAGTCCACGCAGCCCTATCCCGGGAAGGCCTTTGCCTTTGACCCGCGCATGATCGGTGAGTTTCGCAAGATCGCTGCGGCAGTGCATAACCATGGCACGCTCATCTTGGCCCAAGCGTGGCACCGCGGCCGGCAAACCAACAGCGTGACCAGCCGCGTGCCAGTCTGGGCGCCTTCGGCTATTCCTTGTTCGGTGTACCGTGAGATGCCGAAGGTGATGGAGCTGGAGGATATTGAGCAGATCATCCATGGCTACCGGCTGACGGCGCGTCATGCGATCGAAGGTGACCTTGATGGTATAGAGCTGGGGGCGGCATCGCATGGCTATCTGCTCAACCAGTTCTTGTCGCCGGCCACCAACCACCGTGATGACGAGTACGGCGGCTCCCTGGAAAACCGTATGCGCATCGTCATGCGCATCATCGACGCCGCACGCGAAGAAGTGGGCACTGACGCCATCGTCGGACTGCGCCTGAACAGCGACGATGGCATGCAGGGCGGACTGGGTCCTGTGGAGTGGGCTGAAATTGCGAAGCACCTGGCAGCCACGGGCAAGCTGGACTACATCTCTTGCTCCCAGGGTACATACCTGAACCGCATGATGATTTACCCGACCTCTCCTGAGGAACACGGTTTTCAGATGGCCGCGACGCGCCAGGTCAAGGCGAGCATTGATTTGCCGGTGGTGGGGGTGGGTCGCATCACAACACCGGATGAGGCCGAAGCCATTTTGCGCGCGGGCGACTGTGATTTCGTCGGGATGACGCGTGCGCTGATCGCCGATGCTTTTTGGGTCCGCAAAGCCGAGCAGGGCCATGCTGACAAAATCCGCCCCTGCGTGGGTGCCAACTGGTGCATGGAATCCATTTTTGCGCACGCGCCGATTGCCTGTATTCACAACCCCTCAGTGGGGCGCGAAAAACAACTGTCGGAAGAGCAGGTCATCCCGGTTGCAACAGCCCGAAACATTGCGGTGGTGGGTTCAGGGCCGGCTGGTCTGCGGGCCGCACTCACGGCCTCGCGGCGCGGACACAAGGTGACCTTGATCGAGCGCTCCAGCGAGCTTGGTGGCCAGGTCGCCTGGATGGGACGGGTCCACAGCGCCCGCGAGCTTGCCGATACTGCGGGTTGGTTGATCGCTCAGCTGCGCGATACCGACGTCGAGATCTACCGCGACAGCGAAGCCACGGTGGAACTGCTGACCGAGGCCGGGTACGACGCTGTGATTGTGGCGACTGGCGCCACTCAACTCAAACATGGCTGGTCGCCCCTGCAGCCGGCGCGTTGGGATGGGCCGGAGATGGCCGGTGCCGGGCAAACTTGGGTGTACTCTTGTGGCGAGGTGCTGGGCCTCACCCAGCCTTTGCGCGATGGCAAGGCCACGGGCAAAGCCGGTCGGGCCGTGGTGGTCGACACACTCGGCGCCCGCCAGGGCGTGCTAACCGCTGAATACCTGGTCCGCGCGGGTTGGCAGGTCCAATTTGTCACCCAGCTGGGGCAAGCCGCTCCTAATTTGGCAGCCAGCCGTGACTGGGGGAAGGCCTACGGCAGCTTGCGCCGATTGGGCGTTGTATTCACCACCGACCATGACTTGACCAGCATTGGCGAACACAGCGTCAGTTTTCTGGACGTCTTTACCAAAGAGCCCAAGACGATTGCCGACGTGGACGCCCTGGTGTTGGTCAATGGCGCTGTGGCGCAAAACCGCCTGTTCCATGAGTTGCGCAGTGCCCGCAAAGACCTGGAGGTTCACCTGATTGGTGATGCGCTGGCGCCGCGTCGCATCAACGATGCCATTTTCGAGGCCGAACTGGTGGCCCGAAAAATCTAAAACCCCTGACCTACAACCCGAGCCGGAGAAATAGCCATGAGCCCTGAAGGTAAAAAAGAACTCGACAAAATCCGCAAAGTTCGCGGCTACACCTTGCCGGTGCACGACACCCTGGCTGACCTGAACCCGGAATTTTTGCGACGTTACGGCGACTTGGCCTCGCACGTGCTGTTTGGGCCAGCCGAGGGCCGCGCGCTCGATCTCAAGACCCGCTTTCTGGTGCTGATCGGCGTGACCACCGCGGTCAAGGGTGACCCTGAAGGCATGGAATGGAGTGTGGTTCGCGCCTTGAAGGCCGGCGCCACCTGGGACGAGGTGCGGGAGGCCGCATTTATGGCCGCGTTGCCAGCAGGTATCCCCGCCTTTGAAAAGGCCTGTTTGACCTTCAATTTGCTGGAGAAGAACAAAGGTATGGTCCCTCAGGATGTCAGTGTCGTTAAGGCGGCCAAAAAGCCCAAGGCTGCCAAAAAGACGGCAGCATCGAAATCAGCCACGGCCAAGTAAGCTGCGCAGCACCATGTCTAATGCGAAGAGTACCCCCCGCGTGCGCCGCGCTGTGGTGGTGGGCGCTTATGGCGGAATAGGCGCAGCCACGGTGAGCCGCCTGACGGCCGAAGGCTGGGATGTCGTCGCGATGGACCTGCCCCAAGCTGCGCCCGCCCCCAGCGGCGCAGCCTTGGTGCTGGGCATTGACTTGGCCGACCCGGCCTCAATTGCCCGGGGCTTTGAAGCGCTTGCCGCGCGCGTGGCGCAGCACGGCCAGATCGATCTGCTGGCCGTTTGCTCCGGCATCGTCGACACAGAAAAGGTTGCGTCGGTCACACTGGCCCACTGGCAGAACATGCTGGCAACCAACCTCACCGGGCCTTTTTTGTGTTGCCAGCACAGTTACCCGCTGCTGCGAGATGGCGGGCGTATCGTGTTGCTGGGCTCGTTGGCAGGCCGTACGGGCGGCGTCCTCACGGGTGCCGCTTACGCAGCCAGCAAGGGCGGTTTGGAAAGTCTGGCCAAGTCCATGGCGCAGGAGTTGGCGGCTCGGGCCATCACCGTTAATGTGATCGCGCCAGGTGCCATTGAAACGCCCATGCTGCGCGCCCATTCGGCGGAACGCAAGCAGGGCATGGCCGCGTCGACGCCACTCAAGCGACTGGGGCAGCCAGAAGAAATAGCGGGCGCTATTGCTTACCTGGCCAGCGCCGATGCTGGTTTCATCACGGGCACCGTGATGCACATCAACGGCGGCATCCGGATGGATTGAGCGCCAATCGGGCCGCTCCATGTTTGGAAACTCTTCGATGTCCACAGCCGCTGTCAGCGTTGTCAAAGCCTACATGGCTATGCCCTGGGGGCAGTTGCATTACCGGACGGTTCCCAGCGACCCGGCCCTGCCCTTGCTGATCATGCTGCACCAGTCGCCCCTGTCGTCGCGCAACTACGAGTCCTTGCTGCCACTGCTCTCAGAACACTGTCGGCCGGTTGCACTCGACACGCCGGGCTACGGCGGCTCCAGTTCCGTTCCCGATCAGTGGGAGGTGGCGGATTATGCGAAGGTGGTCTGGGATATTGCCGACACCATGGGCGCAGATCGAGTATTTGTGTTCGGGCGCGCAACGGGTGCAGTCTTTGCGCTGGAGGCGGCACTGACTCAGCCGCAGCGCGTTCACGGCCTTGTCTTGCATGGTCTTCCGGTCTACACCGAGGCCGAGCGGGCAGATCGCATGCGCAGTTTTGCCCCGCCATTTCCGGCCGCAGCCGACGGAGCCCACCTGTTGGGCATCTGGAACCGAATCAAGGGCGAGTACCCTTGGATTGACCCGGAACTGGCGACACACTTTACCCATGATTTCTTATCCGCCGGATCAGACTTCGCGCGTTCCTATCGGGCTATTTGGCGCTACGACTTGCCGCAACGGGTGCTTGACGATCCAGGCTTGGCCATGTTGCTTCTGGGTGGCGGAGCCGATCGCATCGGCTTCATGCATCCCCGTGCTGTGGCGCTCTTGCCGCGGGCACAAGCGGTATGGCTTGACGGCGCGACCGACTTCATGGCCGAACAGCAGCCCGCCCTGTTCGCCGACTACCTCGCGGCCTTCATCGCGAGCCCGTACAGTCAAAAAATACAAATCCGTTGAAACACCGTTAGTTTGTTGACCAAAAGCATTGCGGCCAAAGCCTCAATGCCCACTCAGGCGGGGCATAAAGTTCCAAAAGAATCTTTCAGAATTTGGACGCCCATCAATTGGCGAAAAATATTGGCCTACATCACTGGTGCCGTGGATGGAGACTTGCTGCTGCGCCGTGCATATCTCTCAGCCGAGAACCGGATTTTGATCCGGCAACTCCAAGGCCGCTTGCGCCTGACTGATCCGTAGAGGCAAACCCGGTCTGGCTCTCGATTGGCTGCCGTGGCAGTCAAATCGGTGGCGCTCCTTGTTAAAGCACCGTGGCCTTGGCCAGCTCCATGCGTCTTGTGGTTTGGCCGCCGGTGAGCACAAAGCCGCGCTGCTGACCGACCGGATCCATAAAGCGCCACAAGCCACCACCCTGCACGGCCGCTGCGTCCAGCGCATCGGCCACCCAGCCGCCAGCCTGGGCGGGGTGGGGTACTGCTACCACGGTGGGCAGTGCCGGGGTCTTGATGGACACCGGCATCAGCGGAAACACCAGCGCCGTGCGCGTGCCCGCCAGCGTAGCGGCCAGCGTCCGGGCGGCGTTCATGATGGGCATGACGTAAGGCAGGGTGCGCGCACCAGCGCTGGCATATTGGGCGCAGTCGCCTAGAGCAAAAACGTGTGGGGCGCTGGTTTGCAGTTGATCGTCCACCACCACACCGCGCTCGCATGCGATGCCCGCCGCACTGGCAAGCGCGGTATCGGCGCGCAAACCGATGGCGCTGAGCACCAGGTCGGCGCCCACCACCGCGCCGTCAGACAGCCTGACCGCCAGCGGCTGCGAGCCGTTTGCCCGGTTGACCGCCTCGACCGTGGCGCCAAAGTGCCACACCACGCCCAGCGCCTGCAGGGCCAGGCGCAATTGCTCGCCGGCCGC
>Ga0214919_10010214_pt1 | contig 11946 bp, 10 predicted proteins | sample LL1503_MetaG_FD_177994 | JGI IMG/M metagenome (GOLD analysis project Ga0214919, IMG submission 177994) | Freshwater microbial communities from Lake Lanier, Atlanta, Georgia, United States - LL-1503 | ecosystem: Environmental > Aquatic > Freshwater > Lake | place: USA: Georgia | collected...
TCAAAGAAGTGCAGCCCGAAGACGCGGCCTTTGCTGGCGTGGTGTTCAAAGTTCAAGCCAACATGGACCCTTCGCACCGCGACCGCATTGCTTTTGTGCGCATGGCCTCGGGCAAATACACACCGGGCATGAAGCTCAAAGTGCAACGCACTGGCAAAGAATTGCGACCTACCAGTGTGGTGACCTTTTTAAGCCAACGTCGTGAAGCGGTGGACGAAGCGTATGCCGGTGACATCATTGGTTTCACCACGCATGGTGGCGTTCAGTTGGGCGACACCATTACAGATGGTGCCAACTTGCTATTTACGGGCTTGCCCTTTTTTGCGCCCGAACTTTTCATGACAGTGATTTTGAAGAATCCTCTCAGAACCAAACAACTCCAAGCCGGCCTTGACCAGCTGGGTGAAGAAGGTGCCATCCAGGTGTTCAAGCCCGAAGTGGGCGGACCCATGTTGTTAGGCGCTGTGGGTCAGTTGCAGTTTGAAGTGGTGCAACACCGGCTTAAGTCTGAATACGATTGCGATGTGCGGTTGGAAGGTTGTCAGTACACCGGTGCGCGTTGGATTACTGCAGACACGCCTGCTGAAATGCGGGAGTTTTTGAATGCGTACCCGCAGCGCATGGCGTTGGATGCTGCCAATACATTGGCTTATCTTTGCACGTCGCCTTATGACGTGCGCCTGGCGCAAGAGCGTTTTCCTAAGATTCACTTTCATCCGCTGCGTGAGCATGCTGGATTGGCGTTGGGGTCTGCGGGCTAATTAGATTGCCGAAGCCAGAAGCTTGTATGTTTTGGCTTTGGTATCAAATGGATTGACAACGGTAACACCTCGCCAAGTGAATCCATTTTGAAAATCTTCACTGATTAAAAGTCTGCATTTGTTTTCTGCAGCCACAGACATAATTAACGCGTCCCACATTGAAATTTGGTGGTCAACAGTCAAATCCATTGCAGACTGAAATGCAGTCCACGTTGTGTCTGCTACGACCACAGCATCTGACCAAGACAGCAACTGTTGACGAACATCAGCTGCTGACTTCTTCAGCTTGTTGGTTAAGACTCTGGACAACTCACCTAAGACTTGGACAGGTACCACCGCATGGGTTGGATGGAGTTGCGCAATAAGCTCACCGGCCATGTGACAACGAACTTCATCACCTAAACCTTCTGCATAGGCAAGCACATTTGTATCGAGAGCCACTCTCATGGCTTAGCCTTCATAAAGCTCGTCACGCGTCCAATTTCTGGCTCCAGTGGCAGGCTGACTTTTGAGTCTTTCTACAAGACGCTTGTGGGCACGCACTTTAAAAGCGTCCTCATGAGTGGCCGCAGTAATGACTGCGACAGGCTTACCCCTGGACACGACGGTTACCACTTCACCCTTGGCAACATCGCGCAAGAGACTTGAAAAATAACGGTTGGCATCTGCTGCCGAAATGGTTTTCATATTGAATAAAGTAGTAATTAACACTACTTTAACTGCAAATCGATTGAATAGCAAGCTACAACAGCTTACATATAGAGTACGGAGATTGACTGAATTTATAGATGCCCATTCGCGTCATTTCTGCCAGAGACCAACACCGTAAAGAAAGGCTTGTATATGCCAAAGCAAACTAAGCTACCAAGCAAGAGGCAAAACGCCACCAAGGCCATCCCCAAATTCAAGAGTGAAGCAGCCGAAAGAAAGTTTTGGGAAGATGCGGCAAACGATGCCACTGAATACTTTGATGCTTCTACCATGCAGGTTTCAAAGTTCACCAACCTAAAACCTACGTCGAAAACTTGAGATGAAGCCTCTGTCGTCATTGGCATTCCCCCAAACCGCCCGACACAAAATCGTAGGCGTGTTCACAGACATTGACGATACCCTCACCACCGATGGCGCCATCACTGACGATGCGCTTCAAGCGCTGCACGATCTAAAAGCAGCTGGCCTCATGGTCATTCCCATCACAGGCAGGCCTGTCGGTTGGAGCATCCCTTCTGCCTCAGCATGGCCTGTAGATGCCATGGTGGCAGAGAATGGCGCAGTTGCTCTGCTGCACAACAAGCCAACAAACCAAGTTAACAAAATCTACCAACAAGACTTATCCACCCGCACGCACAATTTCCAAGAAATGCAGCGCATCGCAAAACGCGTGCTCCAAGAAATTCCAGGCACCGTCATGGCCCAAGACTCTGCCGGACGCGAAACCGACATCGCCTTTGACCACAGTGAATTTCATAAACTCACAACAGAAAAAATTCAGGAAGTGGTACAACTACTTCAACAAGAAGGCATGACCGCCACCATCAGCAGCATCCACATCAACGCTTGGTTTGGCGACCACAACAAATGGCATGGCGCTCAGTGGATTCTGAAACAACTCACAGGCCGAGATTTAAACCAAGAACTCGACCAATGGGTTTATGTAGGCGACTCTACCAACGACCAAGTGATGTTTGAGCATTTCACTCACAGCGTAGGCGTCGCCAACATCAAACGCTTTGAAAAAGAACTAAAATACCTGCCCAAATACATTGCACATCAAGAGCGAGGTGCCGGATTTGCAGAACTAGTACGCCTTCTAAGCTCACACAACTAAACGCCGGCCTTCCAACTTTCACGCCAGCTCCAAACCTTCACGCCACCGCGCTCGTAGCTTTCATCACCGCCGTAAACCAATTGCGGCACTTGCTGATTTTCATTAGAAACTTTCATCCACTTATTCAAGCCCAACAACCAATCAGATGCAAAAGTACTGCCCGACTTGATTTCAATAGGTCTTAGTCCCAAAGGTGTTTCAACCACCACGTCCACTTCGTGCCCAGTGCTGTCTCGCCAAAAATACAAAGGTGATACCTGACCTTGGTTCAAACTGTGTTTGTGCAACTCACTGACCACCCAAGTTTCAAACAATGCACCTCGTGCAGGGTGAATTTCTAATGTGGCTGCATCACGAATACCCATGAGCCAAGCCGCCAGTGCAGCGTCTACAAAATACAACTTGGGAGATTTCACCAATCGCTTGCCAAAATTTAGATGATGCGGCTTGAGCAGCATCACCACATAACTTGCTTCAAGCACACTTAGCCACTGCTTGGCTGTCACAGCACTAACACCACAATCTGCACCCAACGAAGCCAAATTCAAAAGCTGGCCAGTTCTGGCGGCGCACATTTTGACAAACATTTGAAACTGAGCTAAGTCACGAACCGCTATCAGTTGCCTGACATCGCGCTCTATATAGGTAGCCATGTAATTGGCAAACCAATCTTGCGGCGACACCGGTCTGTCAAAAAGTGCGGGATACCCTCCCGTTAACAAAGTCTGTGACAAAGTAGCTTGCAATTGACCACTGTCCGATAACTCCAAGGCACTGAGCGGCAACAATTCCACACGCCCTACCCGACCCGCCAAACTTTGCGACATGCCCTCGATGAGTTCAAATTGTGCGGAACCCGTCAGCACAAAATCTCCCATCTGACCACGTTCATCCACTGAGCCTTGCAACCAAGATAACAGCTCGGGGCACCTCGGGGGATCATTTTTTGCAAATGTAAGTTTAAAACTTCGATTTGCAAATTATATGACTTTTTTTAGATTTGAATTACATTAAATGAATTAAAAAGAATTCATTTAATTTGAAATCTAACTTAAACCATCACCCCCAGAACTGATAAGCCATACCCGCAGTAGCCAAGCCCACCACATCCACCATGCTTTTGTTCAAGGCACTTTCTTGGGCATACATGGCCATGGCCGTGGTCGATGCATAAGCACCCGCATTCACCACCAAGCCAGGCACATTGGCCTGCAGCAACTGAGCCACAGTTTCCTTGGAAGCCCCCGGCCCTACGCGTGCATCAAGGGCCAACAAAGTTAAGGCCTCGTAGCTCATACCGTAGTCAAAGTAAAACAAACCAATGCCGCGGTAGACCATATTGGACAAGCCTTCTTTGCCAAACACAGCGCCCAAAATTTTGGCAGTACGTCCTGCACTCTCAGTATCTCCCGTGTCCAGTGCCCATGATTTGTCTGTAAATATTAAACGCTCCGTATTTTGCAACTCCATGCCGCCAGATGTATTGTTGGCAGCCTCCACATTCCAATACCCGGTAGATGTGTCCTTTGAAACTTTGAACTCTGATGAGTTGTTCCAAAGTCTAATTGTGTCAACACCACCTTGGCCGTCCACAATGTCATTGCCCCCCATAAAAGTCACCAAATTGTTTTGCGCGTTACCAATGATGACGTCGTCATAAGGTGAGCCAATGACATTTTCAATCAAGGTGCCAGCAGCAATGGCAATATTGTTAAATTTACTGGTGCCATCTGTGTCCATGCCAATGGAGCTTGATTTACCACCCCTCAAGTCAATGCTGACCGATACGCTCACAGTAGATGCGTCTAAAGTATCAACGCCACCATCGTCAACGATCGTCATGTTGTTTGTGGCGTCCTTCACTGAATAGGTATCGTTTCCGGTTGCATATGATCGGGTGCCATACAAATACCGAAGAGCTTGCAAATCAAAATTTCCAAACCAAGTGGGCCACGAGCCTCCGGCAGCAGCAGCAGCCACATCCAACATGACCGTATTGTTGATAGAACTGAATGTATTGAGCAGCACTGTAGCCCCAGAAGTATCAGATTCTGCCAAAGGATGCTGCAGCCCAAGCGCATGTGCAATCTCATGCAGCAATACGTAATAGCCTTCTTGGCCTGGCACCATCACTGCAGCAGTTTCCTGGTCTATCCAAACGTCGCCAGCGCGTGCATCACCTTTAAATTCATCAGGTATGTACGAGTATCCACGCGTATTGGTTTGCTGATTCACACCCAATCTAATTTGCCCTGCATCACCAGAGACTTCGGCAAAAGCCAGGCCAGTTTGATTCTGAAGCACATAGAAAAGATCACGAACAGTTTGTTGCTGCACAGAAGAAAATGCTGCAAATCCAGTCCCACCTTCACCACCGGAAGTGGGCGCTTGTTTTAAGAAGCTGTAAGTGATGGTGGTGGAACTACCCATACTCCCCGCTTGCCATCCTTTGTAACCTCGAAGCAAAGTCTCTTGTCCGATCGCAGTCGTGTCGATCAAGGACATGAGATCAAATGTCTGACTTTTCTTCAGTACATCATTCCATGTGTCCAGTCTTTCGATGTTTCTAAACTCATATAGAAAACCTGGCGTATTAGTCTGGTAGGCCACCACTTTTCTAGCGTCGGCCGATACTTTTAAGACCAGTTCACCTGGATTGTTATTGGGATATATTCCCAAAGTAACTTGATCGCTACCGCCTCGTCCATCAATCAAAATCAAGCCTTGCGGCCTATTCCAAGGCCCGACCCAAAAGAGGTCATCACCACTTGAGCCATACCCCTTGTCGCCGTCTTGTTTAAAACCATGAACTTGATGAACGTTAATCAGCGTATCCCGGCCACCAAAGCCATCCAAGGCATACCCTTCTTCTAAATCAACGTAAATAGGTGAATTGGAAGACCAATACCAAACCGTTGCATCCCATTTTGAAAATCCAACAGGCACCGTGATCTTGTCATTGCCAGGCCCCCCCTGCGCAGTTCCACCTTTTTCAAAGGTCAACTCGTCATCACCTTCAAGCGCATCGTAATTGTCACCAGACTTAACGGTGTAGATGTCTTTACCCGCTGTACCTTTGATATTGGCCATCGTTCAATCCTTTGTTCAGATAAATCCGATGGTCTTGCTGGGGAAGTTAGCCAAATTTGGCATCACAGCCAATGCTTGGGCTGGTGTCAGCCCCAGCCACCCCACCAAGTCAGCCATGAACTGATCAGAAGAGAACTGAGGAATCCATTGACCGCGGTAAGGCTTGTAAAGCGAAGCATCGTCCACACCACCAGTCTGCAAAGTAGGGAATGTATTGCCGTAAACAACGCCACCTTTCACAGGCCCGCCAAGCGCAAACCAGTGGTTACCCCAGGCGTGATCTGAACCTCCACCAGCTGCTGGATCTAATGTTCTGCCAAACTCACTCATCACCACTGTAATGACATCGTTGTTCATGCCATAAGCCTGAATAGACTTGTCAAATCCTACCAAGCTGTTTGTCACTTCACCGATATTCAACTCCAAACCTGGGTTGGTGGTACTGGTTGACAGTTGATCTGTATGGGTGTCGTAGCCTCCATCTTGCACCAAATAAATTTGTCGCCGTGCACCTGTTTGCTTTGCATATGCCAAGTGCCTTGCCAAATAGCGCAAGTCTCTGCCGATTTGAGCATCTGCAAAAACACCTGTTGGCGCGGTACCATAACTTTGGCCAAGCGCAAACTGAACTGTGTCGTTGTAGGCAGCTCGCAAGCTTCTAGAAAACTCTGAATCGTACACATTGCCAGACTGAAGCCTGCTGGCCCATTCCACCCTTTGCCTGACCACACTGGCAGAATCAGATAACTCTGCATTGCCCCAACGCGAGCCACTGCCGCTGTTGGCAAGACTCAAGGAAGTTCGGTTGCCCACAACAGCCGTGTAATCTCGTGCCATGGCCACCAATGGTTGAAAGTTTTTCATATCGGCAGACATCACATCCATGGCTCGACCACCCCAGCCGCTGGTGTCTTCGTCGCCCATCCAACCCTGAACCCATTGTTCTTGTTCTGTGTGAGAGCCTAAAAATGGCGGCAATTTAACAGAGTTGTTTCTAAGCTGAGTCATGGTGGTGGGTTGAACCAAGGCACCCGCATTGGCAATGACGGCCATTCTTTTTTGTTCAAACAAATCGGCAAAGCTTCTGTTTGCGGGCGAGAGGCCAAATTGATGGTCAATGTGAGAGCCCGACAAACGCACCAAGCTGTCTTTTGGCAGCACCAATGAAGGCCTTGCCTTGGCGTAATCACTGTAGGCTGAATCCATAGGAACCAAGACATTGTTGCCATCAAATCCACCCGACAAAAATACCACTACCAGTGCTTTGTAATCAGCGGCCTGAACATCTTTAACCGAGGCCAGCGTGGCGGCAATGCCTGCCAAAGAGACAGCGCCAGCGTGTGATAAAAAATTTCTTCGATTGATCATTTTGAAACTCCAAATGCTGGCGTCAAAGAGGCCATGTCTAAGATGGCACCCGCAAGACTTAAACCTTTGTCTCTGTTCCATAGGTTTTTATTGGCATCAATCAAGCTCTTAGAGATGCTTGCAGGAATTGCACCTCTGAAAAATCGCTCATTCATCAAGTCCATTAATTTTTCATCAGAGACCGCTTGCGCAGATTTGAATGCCGCCACGTCACATCCTGCGTCGTTCAGGGATGTTTCATTTTGAAGCGCATAACTGAAGAACCCCATCCTGCTTGAAAACTCAACAGAGTTCAGCAGCTTTTGTTCTGGCGCCAACACATTGGTACCCTGGGTCCTGTGGTTAGGCGGGAAAAAATTAAAAACAGAGTAAGCTTTTAAAGGCTGTTGATTGTTGCTTTGAAAAACTTCGTTGGGTTTGTCTGGTCGCTTGATGGCCACCTTGCAACCCAAACCTCTAAATCCAGACGTAAATACCAAGACTGGTTCTTTGATTCGACCAAAATTGTTACTTGTTTTGCCGTAAACATCACCTGCTCTTGCCTCAGGGTCCGTCAATATTGCAGTAATGACCTTGGCCAAATTTCCTTTGGTATCTTTGAATACGGTGGCCACTCGCTGCAAGTAAGCAGGCGAAGGATCACTGGTCGTCATGCCTTGAATTAAGCGTAGCGATACGAATGGTGCTGTGTTGGAGTGAGTAACTAAAATTTCTACCAGACTGTCTAAGTCTTTAGCGGCCGTTTGTCCAGCTGGAATGATTTTGCCTAAAAACGTTTTACTGTCGGTATCGTGACGGTTTGAATTCTCAATCATTGGCTTGCCGTAGTTGGCAAAATTACGATTGCTGATCAAATCAGTTGGATTTGGAACAAAGTTCCAGCCCGTTAACGCACGTGTCATTTCAATGACATCTTTTTGAGTGTAAGTTTCAAGCACCTTGCCACCGGCATCGCGCTTTGTTGTGCCATCCATGTTGAGTTGCACCAAGCCAACTGAAAAAAGTTGCATCAACTCACGGCCAAAATTCTCATTGAGTTGAGATTTTGTGTTTTGGTTGTTGTCCAAAAAATTACCCATGGCTGGGCTGAGTGCTAAATTTTTAAGTAGGTCGCCATATTGACCGAAAGCATTAGTCTGCAGCATGTTGAGATATTCCAAGCCGCCATATTCTGCAACTTTACGTGTTGAGACCACCAAAAAATTTGACAGAACCCAAGAGGTTCGTATCCTGAGTTGGTCTTCACCACCGATGAAAAAATTGAACAAATTCAAATTGTAAAAGTCTCTCATCCTGTCGGCAGCAGGTTTGTCGCGCTGGTCATCGTAATTAACCATGCTTTCTGGCGTGATAATTTTAGTAGGTGGCAATTTCATTTGCGAAGCAATCCAAGCGTCCATGCCCTGAGCCTTCACTTGCGCCAGAATTGAAGGAGATGGCCCCATCGACGCTTGCTCTAAAAATCTAGATGCAGCGTAATGACTGGAAGTAGCAGGCGCACTCAATGCACCCACTTGGCCAGACAAATTGGCGGTGAGTGCGCTGTCTTGACCACCGCAGCCATAGAGCAAAAATGCTACAGCCGTACAACCCATTGCTAACTTAGATTTCATTTCGGTCGTCCTCATGTCTGTCTCTATTTTCAAGTTGGCATTTCAAATGCGATGCCTGTTGTAGCCATGCCAGTCAATTGGGTGACCACAGGGTTCAAACTTAGCCCTGACGCATACACCGCCAAACTGTCGCCTGTGTAAGCCCCACTGGTAATCCAGCCTACATATTTGTCTTTTTCAATTTGAATAGGCACTGTGCCGGTCAACCGCTCATACAAAAAAGACACCAATTTCTCTGTATTTTGAGCATCTGCACCTAGCCTTACGGCCAATGCTTCGTGCATGAGTTGTGTTGCGGTCAATTGTTTGTTGTCTAAATAATCCAAGCAAATTCCCATGTACTTGGGCACACTCACCGCTTCTTGACCAAACACCAAGCCAAGCGTTTTGGCGGCAACGCCAGCATGACCATCCACGTCAAATGCCAAACCTCTGTCTTTAAATTGAAGCCGCTCAATGCTCAACAACCAATCCGAGCCCTCAGAATAATCGGCACTGTTTACTTCAATGCCATTCACACCCGGCACGACCACATAGTTTGAGATGGGTTTGTCGTAGACCACGGTGTCAATGCCAGGTCCACCATCAAAATTGTCTTTGCTGGGGGTGTTGACATACCGATCAGCAATTTCAAGCGAAACCACCTTGTCTGAAAACTCAATGGCCTCTACATTTTTTAGCACCAGCTTGTCGCTGCGAGATGCGCCAGAAACAGCATCAAGGTAAGTAATGCCTTGTAGGGTGGTAAGTTTAAATTTAGAGGAAGGCCAAAATACAAAGACCGTGTCAAAGCCTTTTTTCCCATCGATGAAGTCGGAGCCACCCAATGGCGAAATGTAATCATCAAGGTCGGTGCCTGTAATGACCTCCGTACCTGTCGACAGTTTTCCGATGATTTGATTGGCCAATTGAATTCTGACTGAGAATTAAAAGACCAACTCTACCTTAATTATGGAAATTATTATTCAAGTGTGGTTTTTGAAAAGAATAAAAAATATGGCCAACCTATTTTATAAACAAGTAACTGTTCACTTCACCCACCGAAGCCACCGCATCATCCCCCACGATCGATGCCAAGCGCACTTTAGACATCAGATAAACAAAACGGCTCTGCGCCAAATCACGCAAAGCCATGGTGTACTGCTGCTGTGCATTCAGCACATCCAATTGTGTGCGAGATCCCGCCTTAAAAGACATCTGAGTGGACTTCATCATTTGCTCCGCTGACCTGGCCGCTTGCTCCAAAGCTCTCACCCTTAGCACGCCCTCACTCACACCTCGGTATTCTTTGTGCACACGCACACCCAAGTCGCGCCGCAGAGCTTCTAGCGATTCTTCTGCGCGAGTTTGTTCTGCTACAGCTTGTCGGATGGTGGAATTGACATAGCCGCCCGAGAAAATAGGGATGTTCAATTGCAGGCCCAGTGTTTTGTTTTCATACCGCGAGTTAATGCGCGTGATGTTTTCGCTACCACTGTTAGACCACTGCGCCACAGCGTCCAGGGTGGGCAAATGACCTGCCATGGATTTACTCACTTCGCTTCGCGCAGCATCTAGGCGCGCTTGCATGGCCTTCATTTCTGGGCTGGCTTGCTCGGCTTTTTGAGTCCACGCATCCAAATTGGCGGGCTCAGGCGCACTGAGCTTTAGTGCCTCAACATTCAATTTAGCCACTTGATTCACGGGTTGATTCACCAACAACTCCAATTGACGGCGTGTTAAGTCTTGGTTTTGCCGCGCTTCTAGCTCTTGAGCCGAGGCCATGTCTAGGCGAGATTGCGCATCGTCAATGTCAGTGCGCGTGCCAGAGCCTGCGGCAAAGCCTTTTTTAGCGGCATCAACCAAAGCGGTATAAGTTTTCTTTTGCGCCAGCACCAATTCAAGCTGCTCATCGGCCATGAGTGTTTCAAAATAAGCGCCCGAGACACGAAGCACTAAATTTTGCAACTCTCGGTCTAAGTTGGCTTCTACTTCTTCCACTACCGACTTGGCCTGCTGAAACTGTAGCCAGCGCTGCATGTTCACGAGCGGCTGACGCAATTGCACCGTCTTGTTGTCACTTAAATACTTGTCGTTGGTGGTTACGGGGTTGCCCAAAATGTTGGGCGCTGTTGAATTCAAATCGTTGTTGTTGCGGCCCACACTGGCCGACACCTGGGGCATCAAGCCCGCGCGAGCTTGGGGCAAACGTTCTCGGCCCGAGTCTGCCGCTGCACGCGAAGCACGAATGTTGGCATCTTGCGCCAAAGCAGCTTCATATACCTGCTTCAAATCCATCATGGTGGTCTGCGCCCAGCTAGACACAGCCACGATGGACAAGGCACACACCAACGCCGTTTTTGCAAAGAAGATAGGCGCTCTCATTACTCTTCCTTCATGGAAGCGGCCATGCGCTTAGTCAAAGGATGGATCAGGTAAGTGAGCAACGAGCGCTCGCCCGTTTTGATCACAATTTCTACAGGCATGCCAGGCTGCATTTGACGTGAGCCCAATGTTTTCATACCGGCTGGTGTCACTTGAACGCGAGCCAAGTAGTATGCGTACTGAGGCATTTGCGGGTCACTCAATAAGTCCCCCGAAATTGACACCACCTTACCCTCCACCACCAACTGGGGTGAATGCGCAAAAGAGTTAAAGCGAATATCGGCTTCTAGTCCAGTTTTCACTTTGTCAATCAGGTGTGGCGGTATGTGCGCCTCAAGCAAAAGCGTTTGGTTGTCGGGCACCAAGTCCAATAGTTTTTGACCCGGCTGTAGCACGGCGCCCACAGTCTGCACGGTTAGTCCCACCACTTGACCATTGGCAGGTGCTTTAATTTCCATTCGGTTCAAATCGGCGGTTACGGCCACAAATTTTTCAGCATCAGACTGCGCTTCACGCGTCACATCGGCCAGCTGCGATTCAATTTCTTTGCGGTATTCTTGTTTGCGAGCCACAGAGCGCTGCGTCAGCTCGGCCACCTGGCGCGAAATGCGCAAGCTGTTGCCCGTAAGGTCGGCAATAGACGCATTGGACTCTGCCACCATGCGCTCAAGTTCTAACTGGCGGTTGCGCGGAGCGTAGCCTTCTTTGACCATACCGCGTGTGTTGGTCAGCTCTTCCGTGAGCAAGGCCAATTGGCTGCGGCGCTGGACCAATATATTTTGATACGACCCCAATTGTTCTTTCAGGCCCTGCATGCTTTCTTCAAGGCCTTGCAGGTCGGCTGCCAAGGCAGCGCGGCGAGCCTGAATGAGTTGCTGCTGAGTTGTAACTTGCTGCTTGATCAGGGGGTCGTTCATGGCAG
>Ga0214919_10010215_pt1 | contig 11945 bp, 11 predicted proteins | sample LL1503_MetaG_FD_177994 | JGI IMG/M metagenome (GOLD analysis project Ga0214919, IMG submission 177994) | Freshwater microbial communities from Lake Lanier, Atlanta, Georgia, United States - LL-1503 | ecosystem: Environmental > Aquatic > Freshwater > Lake | place: USA: Georgia | collected...
TTACAATATTATTAGCATCTACTACAAATACATAGAATTTGTCTTGTATTTCGAAAGTGGCTTTTTGAGGAATGACTAAACTATTTTTAAGTTCAACGGTTAATTGAACTTTACCTGTTTCGCCATGTTTAAGCAATAATTCTGGGTTAGGGAACTTTGCTCTAAATGCAATACTACCGGTATTCTTATCAAACTCTGCTTCAATAGTTTCAACTTGCCCTTTATATTTATGCGGCATATTATTCGCTAAAAACAAAGTAGCATTATTTTTATGTTCGTTTTTTGATCTTGATTTATAATCTAGGTATTCCGCTTCTGAAACATTAAAATAAGCATACACCGATTTATTATTAGACAAAGTGGTAAGTAAAGTACCTTCATCAATTAAACTCCCCATTTTAAATTTTAATCTATCAATAGTGCCTGCAAAAGGTGCTCTTATTTTAGTATAGGTCACGTATAATTCAGCAAGATTTTCATCAGCTTTAGCTTCGTCTACCTTTGCCACAGCCATTGAAAGCTCATTGGCAGAAACTATATTTTTATCAGCCAATTTTTTGACATTTTGTAATTCTATATCGGCTTTCTTATAATTTGCTTTTGCTTTTACAAGCTCGGCTTCATATTCTCTTGGTCTAATTGTAAATAAAACTTGGCCAGCGCTAACCTGCTGTCCTTCATCTACATTAATACTCTCAATAAAGCCTTTTACTTTAGCACGTATTTCAATATTTTGAAGTGATTGAATTTCAGCCACATAGTCCTTGGTAAAAGAAGTGTCCATTAATAAAGGACTAGTAATTGTATACTTCCCCTCTTCCAATTTTTCTTCTTTTTTGGAACTACAGGCTGTAAATAGTACAGTACTTAAAAGGGCAGCGAACAGGATTGTTTTATTCATATCATTATATATTTTGAGAAATGGATTTATGAAATTGTTTAATTGAAAATATAGCTAACGCCGTATTCTTAATTTGTCAATCTTAAAAATGGAGGTTTGTTAATGCAAAAAATGCTAGCAGTTAACAAAAAATAAAATTAGAGTCTAAATACGCTAATAAAAATAAATAGCGGGCTGTGTAAATAAAAAAGGTACTTATTGGACCAAGCCTTTTTAAAAAGTGTAGAACTATAATATTCTACTATAAATGAAATAGTTTTAGATGGGGTCTTCTGAAGTAAAAACGATTTTCGTTCAGAATCATTAATATCATCTTCTGCCTCCGATACAAAATAATTGTCATTGAAAGATATATCGGATTGGATGAAGTTTTGAATAGGAATATTCTGCTTTTGACTTATCTTAAAATCATTGGTATGCATTACCCCCTGTGAGTAGCTAATATGGGGTTGGATAATAGCAACAAGAAAGCAAAAAAAGAAAATGAGTTTTTTCATAACCGGGTCAAATATACGAAGACTATACTTAATGAAAGTTTACTTTAACATTTAATATTCTATGCAGGTAAGGTTTTCTTATACTTTAAGTACTCCTTCTTGGCATCTTTAATAAAGGCCTGCTCAGAGCTTGCATGGGTAAATTTATATGAAATCCTGTTTTTGTCCACTGTTTTACCCTTAATTTGATTGGGGTAATGTTGAATTGAAAATTTCATTAACTCCACAATTAAAGGAATAGTACTAATACCTTTTTCTGTTAAAGTATAAATAAATACTTTTTTATTCGTAGGGTGATTGTTCTTCTCAATTAAGCCATCCAATACCAATTTTTTTAAACGGTCGGCTAAAACCCTGGTAGCAATTTTTTCACGATTGTCCATTAAATCTTTATAGGTACACTTTTTTAAAAAAAGCATATTTCTAATAATAATAAGTGACCATTTATCGCCTAAGACATCCAAGCCAGTGGCTATAGAACAAATGGAGCGAAATTTAGTTTTTAACATGGATGAATATTTTAATAAAGTTAATTCAATACCTGTAGTTTCAATTTATTGTGGAGTCATTTACATGAATGGCTTCAACAGATAATGCAGTAACTACTTGTATATATAGTTTAAAAAATATAAGCGTGAACTATTATGACAATTCTATGACAATAGTCATAGATTAAACTAGATAATTAATAGAGTATAATCTATACTATATTATACTTTACTTGGATTAAGTAGTCCTAATCGGTGGGGCTGGAGATTCCCGCTTAGGTTGAATAGTTGTATCTTCCATCTTAATACAAGCAAAAAATAAGATAGAAATAAGTAGAAATGTTAGGAATAATTTAAATTTACTCATAGGGTTTATTTGAATTTAAAATAAATTATTAGTATCAATTTTCATAACCCAAAATTATAAAAAATTCTTCGCCATGAAAACAAAATTTTTTTTACCCTTTTTAATCTTAACATTTTTTTATAGCCTTTTAATAAGCTGCTCTTCTAGCCCCACTAGCCCTAAAGAAGGTTTTATAGACGTAAAAGGTGGTAAGGTATGGTACCGTATTAATGGCACAGGTACTAAGCCTGCGCTTCTTTTACTACACGGCGGGCCTGGCTCTTCAAGTTATGGCTTAGAAAATTTGAAGGAATTAAGCAATGACCGCCCAATTATTTTTATTGACCAACTGGGCTGTGGCAGGTCTACCAGAATTACCGATACCTCTTTAATGACTATCGAAAATTATGTAGAACAACTTGAACAAATTAGAACTGCTCTACACCTTGAAAATTTTTACTTATACGGCCACTCTTGGGGAACCATGCTAGGCATTGATTATTATATTAAATACCCGAAGCATATAAAGTCAATTATATTTAGTAGTCCTTTATTTAGTACCGAAAGCTGGACCAAGGATGCAGATACCTTAATTGCTTCTTTGCCCGACTCTATTCAAAACAATATTAGAGTGAACGAAAAAAATAAAACCTATGATAACGCTGCTTATCAAGATGCAGTAACACTTTATTATAAGAACTTTTTAAGAAGAACGGAAAGAACAAAAGGACAGGCCGATACTGCTAAATTATTTTCAGGCTCAAATGTATATGAATTTATGTGGGGACCAAGCGAGTTCACTGCCACTGGTAATTTATTAAAGTATGACCGCTTAGCTTTTCTTTCTACCATTAAAGTGCCTACCTTATTAGTAGCAGGCGAATTTGACGAAGCAAGACCAAGTACTATTCAACATTTTCAAACTATGATTCCAGGTGCCGAATTCAAAATGATAAAAAATGCAGGTCATGCAACCATGCAAGATAATAAAGTAGAATACCTTGCAACTTTAAAGGCATTTTTAGATAAGGTGGATAAGTTGCAACAATAAAATTTTTACACTTATTTAATTAATCCGTAAACCAATACCTGACCCGAAAAGGTAGCTAAATAAACACGGCCATTAGCAATTGTGGGTGAGCAAAATTTGGCGAAAGAAGGAACATAGTCCCCTGGATTATTATTACTATTCCATAACTCCTTTGTAATATCATTGGCATCAAAGGCTCTTAGTATTCCTTTCATGGTGCCATTTTCTGCATCACCAGAACTTGCATAAGAAGCCCATACAATGCCAGTTCCAGCTTTTCCATTATCAGATGAGACCGATATCATAGCACCTGTTTGTCCTGAAGGACCAGGGGCAGTAGAAAATGTTTGATTGGTATTAAAACTATTTGCTGCTCTATCAAATTCAATAGCTCTTAACCTATCATTTTCAGACCATACATAAGCGTACTCTTTAGTAGCACCTTTAAAGTATGCAGGCTGCGCATGCAAATTGCCATTAATTCTAATAGTTTGTTTTGCGTTATTAAAATTAGCTGAATAACCACCCATATTGTCTTTGTCCAAAATATATAGGTTGCCATCCTTTGCACCCGTAAAATAAATATTAGAATTAGGTATTAACATAGAACCCAATACACCATAGTCGGCATCGGTTATATTCATTTGAACATAATTAGTAGGTGTAAAATAACTAGTTACTTTTAAAGATGCATTAGTAGAAGGTGTAAGCTTAATAGCACTCTCCGATCTTCCCAATAAATTTTCAGGAAAAATACTTGCAATATTTTCTGCAGTGCCATTGCCTGGTATAATACTATAGGGGCTAGGGGTTCCTACTGTTCCGTTACCTGTTACAATATATAAGTTGCCGCTTTCATCGGCCGCAATGCCCATGCCACTTTCCCATATGCCTCCTTCTTCTCCATCGGGCGTGGTATTATATACATACTGTTGTTGTAAATTTTTTGCATCATAGCCTAAGACCCAGCCATGAAAAGGATTTAAATCGCAATGCGATGCATAAGATATATACACCACTCCTTTCACTAAAGCCAAACCTTGTCTTTGATTATTTCTAAATGGATCAAAAGATACTTTATCATTATTACTTGCATCACCCTTGCCTGCTGTTTGTGCTGTTATCTCTACCGGGCTATTTAATTTTTCATTGCCAGTAACTAAATCAACCGCATGTAAATGTTGTTTGAATATTACACCATCTGTGCTTCTTGCTACAAAATAAATAGTCTTGGTAAGAGAATCAATTACTGGAGATCCAATAATACCAATATTCGCAGTAATATTTAAATAAGGCGTACACCAAGACGATTTTACATCGTTTGCCATAGGGGTTCTCATGCCATTCACTGTATAATTTTTTTTCCAGTATAAATTTCCGTTATCCCCATCAAAGGCATATAAAGTATTACTTACAGTAGCTATGAATACTACATTATGCTTGGCCCCACTTATTTCAAAATTACCCATGACCAAGGGTTGTGCATATACTTCGTCATCTACTAATAAAGAAAAAAGCTTTCTAAATTGAGTAGCATTCACAGTAGTCGTATTTAAAACTGTTTCACTACTATTATGACCGGTTCTACCATTATCATTGTGTTGCGTGGTAACAGATATATGTTGTAAATTAGTGTTAGTAATAATATTGGTAGTAGTGTCTACAGGAATTTTTGTAGTAGTGGTATCAGAAAAAGTTTGGATTTTTTTACAACCACCTATAAAAATAAGAACAAGTAGTAAAGAGAGAAAAGAGGAACTATTTTTTAATGAATACATTGTAAAACTTTATTGAAAAATTATTCTAGATATGAAATTAAGAAATTAAATTGCTAATAAATAATTAATACAGTAAATAATTAATACGGTTTAATATGACAAACTCAAGAAGAAATTTTATGAAGCAAGCCGGCGCCTCTATTGGTGCTTTAAGTTTACCTAGTTTATTACAGGCCGCACCTGTAGATAATATAAATAAGAAAAAAATTGTATGTCTAGGGGGCCATCCCGATGACCCGGAAAGTGGCTGTGGTGGTACATTAGCCAAATTAAGAAAGGCGGGGCATGAGGTGACTATTATATATTTAACCACTGGAGAAGCGGGCATACCGGGTACTTCACATGATAAAGCTGCTACTATTAGAAAAGCAGAAGCCATTGCTGCTTGTAAAATATTAGATGCTAAATATATTTTTGCAGGCCAGATAGATGGAGATAGTATGATGAATAATGAATGGGTAGAGAAAATTAAAACTATTATTGCTAATGAAAATCCAGATATTGTTTTTACGCACTGGCCTTTAGATGTGCACAAAGACCATCAAATTGCAAGCTTATTAGGCATACAAGCTTGGGTAGGACTGGGTAAGAAATTTCTTTTATACTTTTTTGAAGTATGTACCGGTGAGCAAACCTTTATATTCCATCCCACCGACTATGTAGATATTACAGAAACCCAAGCACAAAAAAAACAAGCGCTTTATTGTCATCTAAGTCAAGATCCTCCAGGTATTTACCAATGCGGTCATGCAGCCATGGAAGATTTTAGAGGACGTGAAATGGGCGCTACCGCTGCAGAAGCCTTTGTTAGAATGAATGGAAAATTATTTTTATTATAATAGTATTTAAGAATAAGCACTGTATACATAATTATAATTAATTTTACTTATTAAGCAAACGCTATGAGGTTACGTATAATTTTATTGGGGGCTCTTCTTCTATTTAGAGGACTTGATGTGAAAGCACAAACTGCATCAACCGGCTTTACCGTTATTCCATTAGGTGTGAAAGGTGGTCTAGACGAAGCTAACCTCTCTTCCTATTTGGTGGCTGCTAAAGGTGCTAGTAATTATATATGTTTAGACGCAGGTACCATTAATGCTGGTTTACAAAAAGCAGTAGCTAATAAATTATTTACAGAAAACAGTGCTGAAGAAGTTCAAAAAAATAAAATCAAGGCTTATTTTATTTCACATGCACATTTAGACCATGTGGCAGGGCTTATTTTAAATTCGCCTAATGATAGCCCAAAAAATATTTATGGATTTAGCTCGGTATTAGAGATAATGAAAAATAATTATTTTACTGCCAAGAGCTGGGCCAATTTTGGTAGCGAAGGTGACAAACCTATTTTAAATAAGTATACTTATAACTATTTAACCCCTACTAAAGAAATAGAAATTCCGAATACGGAACTATATGTAACGCCTTATATATTGAGTCATGTAAACCCTTATCAGAGCAGTGCTTTTTTAGTACGTAATAATAATAGCTATTTTTTATACTTAGGAGATACAGGTGCCGATGAGGTAGAAAAATCGAATCAATTAGAACAATTATGGAAGGCCGTTGCCGATAAAGTAATGGCGCATACGCTGAAAGCTATATTTATAGAAGTGTCCTTTGATAATGCCATGCCCGATAAAGCCTTGTACGGTCACTTAACACCCCGTTTATTAATGCAAGAAATGAAAGTATTGAATAAGCTGACTAATGGCCAGCTCTCAACTGTGCCTATTTATGTTACCCATATCAAACCTTGTGCTAGCTGTGAAAGCTCCATTAAAAAGGATATTACCCTATCCAATACCGAGGGGCTTACCATTAAGTATGCTCAACAAGGTAAAGCCATACAGCTACCTTAATTTTATTATATATTCCATCTCAAATAAATAAGAACCACTTATCCCTTTTCTTTTATTCTTTAGAAGAATTTGTCTAATTTAATGCTCTCATCAATTAGATCATTTAAAAAGTTTAAATCAAAATATTATGTCAAACAGTAAAAAAAATATTCAAAACAATTCACGTCGTAACTTTCTATACCAAAGTTCTTTGGCTTCATTGGGATTAGTGTTCATGGGTAAAAACGCATTAGCTGCTAATTCTTTGTTTCTAGCGAACCCAAGTTCAAAAATTAAAGGAGTACAAATTGGTGCGATCACTTATTCTTTTAGATCTATGCCAGGCAGTGCAGAACAATTAATTGAATATTTGAAAGAGGCTGGAATTACTGCCATTGAATTAATGGGAGACCCTGCTGAAGCCTATGCAGGAAGCCCAGTAGGTGCAATGCCTCAAATGACTCGTGAAAATTATATGAAGGTAATGGAAGAAAGAAATATAAAAGCAAGAGCTTGGAGAGAAACAGCTTCTATGGATAAATTTGTAGAATTAAGAAAACTATTCAATGATGCAGGAATTAGTATTTATGCATATAAACCAGATGCAGCCTTAGGAGAGAAAAGTACCGATGCAGAAATTGATTACGCCATGCGTGCAGCAAAAGCTTTAGGTGCTAGTTCAGTAAATGTGGAGCTTCCTACCAATGCAGCGCATTCACAAAGATTAGGTGAGTTTGGATTAAAACATAAAGTTTATGTAGGTTATCACGCACATTTACAAGCCACCGATACCGCATGGGACTTGGCTTTAAGCCAGTCTCCTTACAATGCTATGAACCTTGACTGCGGCCATTATATAGCTGCAGGTGGGGCGAATACCACAGCCACTTTATTAGCCTTAATAGAAGCAAAGCACGATCGTATTTCAAGTATGCATATTAAAGACCGTAAGAACAAAGTAAATGGCACAAAGAATATGCCATGGGGAGAAGGCGATACACCTCTTAAAGAAGTGCTTACTTTACTAAAAACTAAGAAATATAAAATACCAGCTTCTATTGAATTAGAATATGATATTCCAGCAGGATCAGATGCAGTAAAAGAAACTAAAAAATGTTTCGAGTATGCTAAAGCTATTTTAGAAGGATAATATTTTAAATTTTATGAACCAGAATATTGCCAAAAACATTTTTGTACATCATGTACTTTTTTATTTAAAAAACCCTACGTCCGCTGCTGATAAAAATAAATTATTAGAGGGACTTCAAAAATTAGCAACTATTGAATGTATTCGTTTTTCAGATATTGGAACGCCAGCTGCCACTAACAGGTCGGTGATTGAAAGAGATTATACTTATTCTTGGTTATGCATTTTCAATACAGCTGAAGAAGAAGTAGTTTATCAAGGGCATCCAATTCATGATGAATTTAGAAATAACTATGCCCATTTATGGGAGAAAGTAGTTATTTACGACTCAACCACCAATACACAGGAAAACCAGTAGCAATAAGGCTTAGGCCCCAAATGGCTTCATAGGGTTTATTCAAGATAGTAATGACGAACAAGGCTGCGCAGAATAATAAAAATAAGCCTGGCACAAAAGGGTATCCAATAACCTTATACTTTCTTTCGTATTCCGGATGCTTTACTCTTAATATTATAACACCTAAAGCCGTGCTTCCATAAAATATAAAGGAAGCAAATACTAGCATATCGGTTAATTGATCAAAGCTACCCGAGAACACCAAGGCAATGGCCCAAAAAGCTTGAATGAATAAAGCAATATCAGGGGTATTGTATTTGGGATGTACGTTCGCCGCTTTGTAAAAAAACAATTTATCTCTTGCCATTGCATACATCATTCTAGCAGAAGTTAAAATGGTGCTATTAGTGGCATTCAAAGTAGTCACTACTATTAAACTAGCTACAAGTACCATTCCAATAGGTCCACTTAATTTACCAGCTACTTCAACTGCCGCAATTTTATTAGGAGTGAGTTGTATAAAATAATCAATGGGTAAAATATATACAAACACAATATTTAATAAAACATAAGCAGTCATGACTATTAAAGTACCAATGCCTAAGGCTAGTGGTAAATTTCTTTTTGGATTTTTTATTTCCTCTCCAATATAAGCAATTCCATTCCAGCCTTCATAACCCCAAAAAGCGCCCAAACTAGCTACAAATAAGGCTTTCAGCAAACTAAAGCCATGTAAATCGGGGGCATTTGGTAATTGGCTAGGGGTTGTAATATTTGAAATACTTCCTTGTGAAGAACCAAATCCAATAGCTAAAAAAGCGACAATGCTTGTTAACATTAAATAGGTAAGTACTGTACTTAATTTACTTGCAAACTGTGCACCCCTATAATTTAATAAAGTAAGTGCTATAATTAAAAAGGAAGCGACTAATTTAATAAATAAAGCCTGTGTAATAGCGATACCTAAAAAGCTAATACTGTCTCCTAGCATAGGAAGCGGAAATAAACTTGTTAAAGACTGCGCAAAAATATAAGCTAGTGCTGCAATGGAAGCGGTTTTAATAACAGTGAAACTGGCCCATCCATACATAAAAGAAAAAAAGCGACCATATACTTTTTGAAAATAAAAATATTCTCCTCCTGAATTGGGAAACATACTTACCATCTCAGCAGTGGACAAAGCGCCTGCTAAACTAATAAGGCCAGCAACTACCCAACAAAGAATCACTAATACGGGAGAACCTAATTCCTGAGACATGGGCGCCAACTTCTTAAATACACCCGAACCAATAATTACACTCACTACTAAAAAAGTAGCAGTGCTTACTCCTATTTTGGGTTTTAATACTTCCATTCTACAATTTAAGGTATTCTATATAAAGTCTATTATTTCTAATAGGAAGTTCACTATAGTTTTGTAACCCCAAAACCTGGCTGGCTATTAATATGCATATAGCCGTCCTTTAATTCGAAGCCTCCTGTAACCAAATCCTCCGCTAAATCAAAGCTGCCATCTAAATCGATATACTTAGTATTAGAACAGCAGTAAGCGGCATGAAGCGCCGCGGTAATACTTATAATACTCTCATCATTACATCCCCAGAATAAATTAATATTCGCATTTTTGGCAATAGTGGCAATTTCCATAGCGCCCATAATACCACCGCATTTCATTAATTTAATATTGTATACACCGAAAGGTTTGCTAATAGCATATTCCAATGCAGCTTGTGGGTCTTTCAACGATTCATCGCCCATTAAAATTGCACGAAAAGCAGGATCAACTTTTAATAATTCTAATTCTTTACCAACGGGTAAGGGTTGCTCTATTAATTCAACACCTACTTTTTTAGTAGCCTCAATGAATTTATTTAAATCGGCTAAGCTATAGCCCTGATTTGGATCTACTCTTATTATATATTCACTAGGATATTTTTCATGTAGCTTAAGCACTTTTTCAATATCCTCCTCTACATTCAATCCTAGTTTTACTTTTAATACTTTAAAACCTAGGCTTAAAAAACCTGCAGCATCTTCTAAAGTTTCTTCTACGCTTTTAATACCAATAGTAATAGAGGTAGGTAAGGCTTTTATTTTTTGTCCATAAAATTCAGCCACTGAAATACCCATGAATTTTCCAAAGGCATCATGCAGGGCTATATCAATAGCGGCCTGTGTTCCAGGTAGGTGGTCAAAGTGTTGCCTTGCTTCATAAATCATTTGTTGAAAATGACGAATGTCTCTGCCTACAAAATTTTTAACAAATTCGGTTTCTAAATTAACAGCAGTTTGCGCAGTCGTCTCTCCTACTACTTCTCCTGCTGGGCTTCCACAACCATAGCCCACCATACCATTGGCTAACTCTACTTCAAAAAAAGCTAAACTCACATCGGAGAAAGTACTATAAGCAATAGTATAAGGCTTGGTTAAAGCCATTTTTTTTAAATAAGATCTTAGGGCTACTATTTTCATTGGATACTAATTATTTATTTTTGATTTTTTATTTACACTATTGTATAAATATTTTACTAATACTAAACAGACTATTTTTTTAAAGCTTTTAAAGTAGGTAATATTTTATCTACTCCTTCTTGTATAGGTAATAATACAGGTATGTTTAATTTTTGCTCATACTGTTTTTGAAAAGCAAAGGCTTCTTCAGTGGTACAGTCTTCGGTATGAATACCAACAGCGATTACTTTTGAACCTAGTTTTTCTATAATCTCAATTTCCGATTCAACACTAGGAATAGATCCCCATTTTTCATCGTGGTCAAAATATTTACGCTTAGGGGCAAATAATAATATGACATGTTTAGCATTTCCAGATATCAATAACTCAATACCACAAGGACCACTTGGGTTTCTTAAAGAGGATTGCCCTTCTAAGAAAATAAAATCAGGTTGCGTTTCTTTCCAACAAGTAACAATGGCATTTTCTAATTCCCCAGAAACAAAATCATTTAGTGTTGAATCAAAAACAAATCCATACTTACCGCCTTGCAACCAACCTGTTTGTCCTGTGTAAATCATATGGGCCTTGAGCCCGTCTGCTTCACAGGCCTGTCTTAACATTCTAGCAGTAGTTCTTTTGCCCATGGCGCAGTCCATACCTATCACGGCTATGATGGGGGCTGTTACTTTATAAATATCTCCAGTCCAAAAGCTAAGTTGCTCTCTGGTTTTTGGTTTTCTTACATCAATTAATTGAACCCCCTTTTCTTTGGCAAGCGCCACTATCTCTGGCTTCTCATTTAAATATTCATGTAAGCCATTTACAATAGATAACCCTGCATGAATAGCTTCAATAATAGTAGTTAACATATTACCAGGTAACCTTCCACCAACTGTAGCCACTCCAATTACTAAAAATTGAATATCAGTAAGCGCCTTAACCGCTTCTTGTAAATTTTCAAAAACGGGTATATTTCTATTTTTACCATCTAGTAAAGTACCCGCATCTTGTCCAGCAGTATCTGCGCAATCTACCACGCCTTTAATGGTAAAGCGTTCAGTACCTCTAATAAGTCCGTGGGCTGTTTTCGCATCTAGTGCTTTCAATAATCCATTTGTTAATA
>Ga0214919_10010217_pt1 | contig 11945 bp, 14 predicted proteins | sample LL1503_MetaG_FD_177994 | JGI IMG/M metagenome (GOLD analysis project Ga0214919, IMG submission 177994) | Freshwater microbial communities from Lake Lanier, Atlanta, Georgia, United States - LL-1503 | ecosystem: Environmental > Aquatic > Freshwater > Lake | place: USA: Georgia | collected...
CATATCTGATCTACCTAATAAGTTACCTGAAGGAACATGGAAATCAACTGCACAAGATTATAGTGTAAAAAATGGAATATTGCAAAGTGAATTATTAAATACTCAAGGTGTATATGTTAAAAGTAATACTATTATTACACCAAATTCTAATATAATAAATAATAATGGATCCTTCTTGCCAACTAATCCTGTACCAAATGGATATACTAATCCATGTTGTTATATGGTTAATTTAGATAAAAAACAATTTTATCAAGTACCTTCAAATAACTCATCTCCTAATTCTAAAACAAAGACTCTAAATACGACTAATTTAAGTGGATTAACATATATGGGACAATTATCAACTAGTTTAAATTATTCTAAACCATCATTAGTATTGTATCTAAATGGTACACAAATTTTAACTGAACAATTAAAATCATTCCCACAATTTAATTCAGGTAGTATATTATCAACTGAAAATACAAATAATACTTTCTATACTTTAACTGGACAAATGATAACTTGAAATATCTAAATATTCAGATATCTGAATATTCAGATATCTGAATATTCAGTTAATTAAATGTCAGTTAATTAAATGTCAGTTAATTAAATGTCAATAAATATAAAAATCTGTTGACAATTACTAATATTTCATCTCTAATATTATTAAAATCATTACTGTGATTTTTTAAATCAATTAATATTATTTTGAATTCTTTCATATATTTTATAATTTTAAATTTTGAAATAATACTATTTATTTTTATATTAAATGATAATCCTGTTATTCTTTTATTTAATTCACCTTGATATATTTCTAAAAGAGTATCATATAAATCATCAAATTTATTAATAAATTCATCTGATGCTTTATGTTCTGAATATGTTTTACATTGGAAATGATATAATTTAACAGTTTCTCTTATTTCTGTTAAATATTGATATAATTTATTTAGCTTTGTGATATTTATATCCATATATATATATAACAAAGTAAATTAATTAAGTTAATTTAACTTAAATTAACTTAAATCATTTTTAATTCATTAATTAAATAATTACAAATCGAATAAATTTCTCCTTTATCAGATTTTAATATATTTTTTATAAATTTATTATAAGTTGGATCATTTGTTGATGTAAAATTAATTATTAGCTCGTTATTATCAGAAGTTGATCTAATAATTCGAAATTCATTATTTAATAAATTAACATTTGAATTGACAGGAGTTTGTTTAAGTATATATTTATAACATGGTTTTTCTCCATCATATGCATTTAATTTAGTTAGATATAATTCATTATTATATTCTTCTAACTTTGAAAAATGTAATTCATAACATACAAAAGGATCTTCTGTTATTCCTAAAGCAACTATACAAGCTTTTATACCATTAATAGTATTAATAAAATCATCATATTTAATTTTCCCATTAAATATAAGTCCTAAAGGTTCAAAATAATCTTTAATTGAAATATATAATCTAGATCCAGAATCTGTATCTAAAAATTTTAATTTTAGATATGTTTCGTATAATTCTATTTTATTAGATTTTCATTTTCTAAATCAAAAAGATAATTAATATATCTATCTTTATTGTTACTAATTATATATTCAATATACAATTTAGTTGCTTTATTTAAATTATTTGTATTAATTAAAATTGGTTGTAGATCACCATATGCGGTTGATATTTCATGAAATACAAACATTTAAAAAAACTAATATTAAATTTAATTTAATTAAATTAAATTAAATCAATTTAATTTAATTAAATTAAATTAAATTGATTTAATTCATTACTAATTAATTTAATTCAAAGTTAAGATAAATCTTAATTTACATAAATTTATGTATATAATAATTAATATAAACATCTTTATTATATCCATATCTATTATATCTATAAAATATAGGCCCTTCCTTAATACCTAAACATGAATAGAAACATTCAAATGCTTGTTTAAATTCATTTTCATTTAATAAAGTTTCACTTTGTTTAAAAATTATATCTTCATTTTTATTTCTGGAATTAATTAATTTATTAAAGAAACCTATTACTGTTTCTCTTTGATTATAAGTTAATTTATTGACACAATCCATTAAATTAAATTAATTAAATTAATTTAATTAATTTAAATTAATCAAATCAATTTTTTATGTGGAATTGATTTAAAATGTCATTATTAAGATGCCAAGATATAACTATTATTTAATATACATTTAACTCCTTTTATGCATTTTTCATCATTCATATCTAATTTTTTATAGGTAGTACTATGTATTTCTTTTAATAATATCATATCACCTTGACAATAAGTATTTTCTAATCTATCTATAAATTCTTTTTTATAAATTATTCTTTGAGTATTATCTAATTTAATAAATTCTCCAAAATCAAGAAAATATAATATATTATTTTTATCATAATATGATTCAACATCTTTAATATCATATCCACACTCATCAACTATAAATTTAAAAAAATTTCCAAAAATAGTACAATCTTTTTCTTCTAATCTAAAATTTTTTGCAAAATATTTTTCTGTTTCAAAATCTACTAATTCCATAACATAACTAACATTATTACCCAAAAGATTATTTGTTCTATAAATTAATGGTATTTTAAATTTATAACGATCATATCCTCAAGTTAAATAATATTTATCTATAATATCTAAATGTATTTCTATATCATTATCATCTGTACTATATAAAGTGACTGCATATTTATTACCATTTGAAAATTCAACATGATTTACAGTTTTTTTTATTTCCTGAATGTATAAATTTATTTAATGTTATTGATTCTGTATTAATATCATTAATGTATCTATTAAAATTATAATATTTATTTAGATTTTTTTCATATTTATTATACAAGTCATTATAATATTCTTCTGTTTTCTCAATATAATCATCATCAAATACTAATTCCATATATATATTTAAATTAAATCCATTTAATTTAAATTAAATCCATTTAATTTACGTATTTTCATAAGCATAATATTTATTACATTTTCCACAACTATATCTTAAAATATTACTACATAGACTATGTATATTAATTTTATCAATTGGTACAAATAATGATATTTCAATATCAGCTTTTACATTTATTAAAGTACATGAGGATTCAGGTGAAAAATGATCTAATGATATATCATTATATTTAATATTACTATCAAAAGGAATATATAATAAATTTGGAGATATTATAACTGTATACAACTGAAGCATTAATGAATTATAATTAAATTTTTCTTTACAATTTAATTTTAATTTAATATTTGATATGTTTGATATGTTATTACATTCAATAAATAACCCTTTTGATGAAGCCTCAAATTCTAATGTTTGCTTTATTTCTTTATGTGATGTATCTAATTTAACTATTAATGTTTCAAATTCTTGAATGAATATTTCATATGGTGAACTTGCCATATCAAATCTATAATTATTTTCATTCAAATATGTTAATTCGCATGCCAATTGTACATTATCAATTATACTATTAATACAATTAGAAATATTTAATTCAATTAAAACCTCATCATATTGTAATTTTAATAAATAAATTGAACCAAACGTCATATTATATGGAATAGTAATTATAATTGTATTTTTTATTATTTTTAATGGATTTAAATTAGAATATAATGACAATAAATTATTTACTATAATATTATTTCCAAATAATAATTTAAAATTTGACATTTCTAAACAATTAATAAAATCATTAATTGATATATTTGATTTTAAATTAAATATTAGATATTGAGGTATTATTGTATTACATAATTTAAGTGAATTTAATTTGAACTGTCCATCTATATCTGATTTAGAAAATGTAAATGATTCATTACTAAAACATTTTTTATTTAAACTACCCATATTTCTATGATTATTCATAAAAATATGTGACATTTATTTATGCCAATTAATAAATATTTATTTATATATGAATAAATAAATTTATTTATATATAAATAAATTTATTTATATATCATTTATATAAATAACATAATAAGACCAATTAGTTCTACACATAGGACATGAATGAGTTGCTCTAGAATCAAACCAAATTAATAAATTTTTATATAATATATTATATTTACATTGTTTACATTCACAATATCTGTCATTTATTTTTATTTCTTCATATGTGATAGGACATTCTATATTTCTACTATTTTCTGAAATTAGTTTATTTTTAGATTTCCAAGATATTAAATTTTTTTTTAACATACGATTAAATCCATTAAAATTAGATATATTAATATTAGTATTATAAGAATATCTTTGTATACCCGTTCCATATTCATACATCATTTGATTGTAACGTATGCTATATATATTAATATTATTATCAGGTATAATAAAAGTTATTGTAATATCACAAACATCAAAATAATCGAAATTTATTCCAGAATAAAAACTTTCAATAGATCTATCAGTATATCTAATATTATTATCAAATAGTATATAAATTAAATTATCTGATATTTTAACTGTATATAATTCTAACATATTTTTATTATAATCTATTCTGTTAAAACCATTAAAACATATTTTAATATTGCATATATTCGATATATTATTATTTTCAACAAATATACCTTTTGATGCAGATCCAAAATTTAATGTATTCATTATTTGAAGTTCTGGTATATCTAATTTAATTACTAATGATTCAAATTCTTGAATGTTTGTTCTAAATTCATCTTGAATAATTGATGTCCTATTAATATATGTAAGTTCGCATGATAATTGTACATTATCAATTAAATCATTTAAATATTGACAAATATTTAATTTAAATCTTATTTGATGTGAATATAATCTAATTATATCGATACAACCAAATGTTGTATCAAATGAAATAGTAATTATAACAGAACATGAATTTGAATAAGAAATTATTTTTACAGGATTTAAATTAGCATATAATGATAATAAAATATTTACTATAATATTATTTTCAACATTTAATTTAAAATTCGACATTTCTAAATTATTAATAAATTCATTAATTGATATATTTGATTTTAAATTAAATATTAGATATTGAGGTAGCAATGTGTTCAATTTTCTCAATGAATTATCTTCTTTAGGTACAAGTAATTCTTTATGTCCATTTCTATTAACTTCATCAAAAGTATATATTTTTTTTTCAGAATGAGATTCTGACATTTAATCTAATTAATTTAATTTAATTTAATTTAATTAAATTAATTTTAATTCAAAGTTAATTAAATATTTAGTTTTCAAAACTCAGTTATACTAGAAATATTTATATGATTAAAATCATAATTGATAAAATTATCAATTATGATGTTGTTTAAAAATCATAATTGATAAAATTAAATCGTAAACTATGTATAATAACATCATTTGTTGGTATATCAAAAGTTATAACTATATTAGAATAACTAAAATCTTAACCAGAAGAAAAATTATTAATAGTAAAATTATTATTATTATCGAATGGTATATAAATTAAATTAGGTGATACTACAGTTGTATATAATTTTATTGTACTTATATATTTTTGTACCATTAAAATTTAATTCAATATTAGATATATTTATTGAAAATAAATATATCTTTTGATACAGATTGAAATGGTAATGTATTTTTGATTTCATAAACAGGATTATCTAATTTAATTACTAATGATTCAAACTCTTGAATTCCTATATTAGAATAATTTTTTCTATCATTTAAATTTAAATATGTAAGTTTACAAGATATTTGTACATTATCAATTAAACTATTTAAATATTTGTCAATATTTAATTCAAATCTTATTCCACGTGAATATAATTGATAGAACCTAATGTCATATCAAATGGAATAGTAATTATAACAGAACATACATTCGAATCAGATACTAGTTTTAATGTATTTAAATTATCATACAATGATAATAAATTATCTAATTTTAAAATATCAATTAATAATATTATTATTAATTGATATTTTAAAATTAGATAATTCTAAATAATCTATAAATTTATCTGTATAATTATCTAACTTAAAATTAAATATTAGATATTGAGGTACTAATATATCAGCTTTTGATAATAAATCTATATTTTTACATCCATTAATAGAATCATTATTAAATTGATATATTTCATTTTCAATATGTGTTTTAATTAAATTAATATTTAATGACATAATTTAATTTAATTAAATTAAATTAAATTAAATTAAATACAAAGTTTGTTTAAATAAATAATTATTATTTGTTTTAAATAATAATTATTTATTTAAACAAATGTTTTAAATAATAATTTATTATTTTTTAATAACTTGATATAATGAGGATAATATCCATTTGTTATACAAATATTTCTCAAATAAGAAACACTATTATCTTTCATATGGAAATTAATATAAAATGTTTCTAATGTCATATATCCATGTGTTTTATTATTTTTATCAATAAACTTATCGTGGTCTGAATTAATACTAACGGTAATATAAGCTAAATTTTCAATATTATCAATATTACCGAATATTTTGTTACTAAATTGTTCACAACATAATTGATCAGTATTAACTGATATATCATATATGTCATTATTGTTTGTAAATAACTTAATTTTACTTACATTTCCAATAGAATCATATGATATATCAATATTATTGAATACATCATAAATCTTATCTAATTTTTGAGGATCTGATGTAGCAGACATATATATTTAATTAATTAAATATATATATTTAATTAAATATATATTTATATATAATTATAAAATCAATTTTAACATGGATTTGACTTAATAATCTATTAAAATTTAGAGTTAGGTTTAGATTTAGGGTTAGATTTAGATTTACTCCAAATTGTAGTTTGTTGATTTCCTCTTGATGTTGGTTTTGGGTTTGGGTTTTTTGGTTTAACAAATGTAAATCCTGCTTGTTCAGTTTCTTTTCTTTCTTCTTTTTCTTTTTCAAGTTTTATCCTTTTTTGTTCTTCTTCTTCTTCTCTATCTCTTTCTTCGATTCTTTCATCACATAGTTCTTCCATAATTTCATTTACAATATAAAGATATTGTAAAATATTATTTATATAAATAAAGTCACCCTTTCTTTTTTTCTGAGTATTATTAGTAATAATAATTGATTTATTATTTAATATATTAGTATTTGGTATAAATATCATATCAAAAAATTTACACATATTTTGAAAAAATATGTCATTAACTAACAATAATTTTATTTCATTTAATAATGAAATAATACGAATTTTATATTCAGATTTAAATGTTTCTGTATTATCATCATCTAATCGTGTTATACGTTCTATAATACGATTAAGATTAAAATTATACTTACATATAAAATCATGTAATCTATGTTCATTAACTTCACTAAAAAATATATTTAACTCAGCTATATCTATACCTTCTTGACTACTTAAAATAAATTTTATATTTTCAACAACAGCAAAAATTGATGTAATTGCATAGGAATAATTATAAAATTCATATAATATTAAATATAATATATAAAAAAGTCCTTTAATTATAGATCTATGTTTACTGGTTTCCCTCTCACTATCAAATGTAGATGCAGATGCAGATGCATCTGCTGGATTTAATCTACTTCTTGATTCAGATCTATTTATATTAATTTTATTAAAATGTTTACCAAAACTTGATATACATCTTTGTACTATACATGTAATTAATTTAAATAAAATTATTTGTATAAATAATTGTTTGTCAATATTAAAATATTTTTCATTATAATATTTACATGTTATATAATAATAGAAAAAATTTAACAATAACATTTCTGTAAATCCCTCTATATCTATAAGTGAAGCAACAGTACTACAAGATAAATATGAATGATATATATTTGATTTACCAAAAAGATCTTTTAAGCCATTAAGTTTAATACTATCTTCTTCAGTTAAGTCTAATCTATCTATATTAAAAACATCAGACTCATATGTAAAAGTTTGTAAAAAACTATCAAAAATAGATGATAAATATATTATATTATAATAATTAAGTTCTTTTGATATTAAATCTGATATATAAGTTTTATATACAGTAGGATGTGCAGAAATATCAGAAATAGTTAACATATAATGTCCCAAATCTAATATATTTTTTTTTATAAATTCATTAGAATTTAGGGATTCAAGAGTCTTATCTTCAATCAAATCATCATTATATTTATAATATAAATTATTATATACATCTTCATTTAATAGATCTCGATTTAATCTATTAGTTTGACAATTATAAATTTTGTTAAAGCCTAATGGATTTGAGGTAGCAGATGCAGCAGATGCAGCATATCTTGGAGGCCTACCAGATGTAGCAGATGTAGCAGATGTAGCAGATGTTGAAAATCTTGGAGGCCAAGTAGATGCAGGAGCTTTCCATACAGTAGCTCTTTGTGTGGGTTTTGCTACAGTAGCTGTAGCAGATGCTGAATATCTTAGAGGTGTAGTAGATTTTGAAGATGAAGAAGAGTTATATACAGTAGATTTTTCTACAGTAGGTAATTTTGATGCACTTGAAGGTGATTGTAAAGGTTTTACAATAGTAGGTGTAGTAGATGCAGAAGATGCAGCAGATGTAGCAGATGTAGCAGATGTAGCAGATATTGGAGGTACAGAAGGCTTATATTCAGTACTTCTCGGTTTTGAACCCTCTTTATTCATTTATATATATATATATATATATATTAATTTTGTATAGTGACTGATAATTGTGTATAAATACTTCGAATAAATAACTTATTTATTTAATAAAGTAAATATTTATAAATATACTTTGTAAATGATACAAAGTATTCAATTTATTCAATTTATTCAATTTATTCAATTTATTCAATTTATTCAATTTATTTATAGTAGTTTCTGTGTGAATTTATAATGTGTATGACTGCTTGAGTTTATACAATCCGAGTTGCTATAAAACGTAGTTCGATAAGCAAGTTATATATTTTATACACAATCCTTGTGATTATCAGTGTACAGAAGATAACCTAAATGCCATTAGGTTTAATTATCAAGTGTCCCACACTGACAATTAAATAACTAAATACTGTTAATATCATTTTTCTAAGAGGTCCTTTTACATACAGTGGAATATTTAATAAATCTAATATACATGGATAAAATATTAATATTCCAGATACAATAATAAGTAATGTTCTAAAAACTATCTTTTTAATACTAAATTCTTCAGGAAAAGACTTAGCTTCTATATATCCAGCAATTAATATACCTATTAGCATTAAACTAAATACACCTAATTTTTTAATTATATTTTCACCAGCTTTAGGTAAATTTATAATTAACATAATTAAAGCAATAATACTTATAGTTTTCCAAAACGGATTGTCAACACCTGAATCAAATAATGATCCAATTAAAATAATAAATGATAAATAAAAATCATTAAAACATGTCAATGTCATAAATAAAATAATTAATGATTTTAATGATTCCATAACAAAAGGAGATTTACCCATATTCATATCTGTAAAATCATCATACAATTTTGTAACTATACCTAGTGCAATAGGATTAATTGTATCCATATATATATATATATATCCAAAGTATATATATTTATATTTATTTAATCAAGATATATTAATATTTTTTAAATAAGATTCACTGTTTTTACATTGTTTTTCATCGATATCTATTCCTAAGAATGACATATTTAATTCTAATGTACATTTACCAACTGTACCTCTACCCACAAATGGGTCTACAATATCATATTCACCTTCTGGTGCACGTTTTTTATTAACTGTTTTTATGTATTCTGCACATCTATTGCATGCATTATCAGGTGTAGCATTTGCATATAATTTATTTCCAACAGGAAATACATCATTGAAACTAGCCCCGGGTTTACCTTTTTTCGTATAACATAATACGTGAGAATATGTAGGTCTATGTAAATCAGTTTTTGATACATCTCTTTGTAAAACAATTTTATGCCAAATTAATTTCATACCATTTTTATAAGCTACATCAGTTAAATGATAACTTTTATCAATCCACTGACCTTCAAATTTACGATCAGTTTGAATAAAAATAGCATATCCTGTTTCTTTTAATCTTGTAAATATTAATTCTGCCATATTTCTAAAGAATTTTAGATATTCGTCAATATTTTTTATATTTAATTCATCCATATCTGGTAATCCGGTTAATACATTATGTAATGTATTAATTGGTTGTTTATTAAACCAATTAACACTATCGTCACAAACAATAGAAAACATTAATTTAATTATATTAAATTAATTTAAATTAAATTTAATTTCAATTTGAAAAATTGAAATTTCAATTTTTCAAATTGAAATGAACAAAGTTTATATATATATATATATCTATTTTACATTAAACCAATATGTTACAAGATCAGGATCATCGATACACATTAATGAAGTTTGTACATGAACATCATTAGTTCTATATTCTACTAAATGATATAGTTTTTTTTGATATTTAATAACATATGTATATTCCATTGTTACTGGTTTAATATCATCATTAATATTTTCTTTATTATACCAATAAGATACTGTATATGGATAGTATAAATATTTTACTTGAGAATTATCGTCATAATCTGCATTATGAGAAACATCATGACATTCAGACATATTATTATTTAAATTATAATCTTCAACAAAATTATCATAAGGAGTATTTATTTTAACATCATTATTATTAATCCTATTTAATAGTATTTCTAAAAACTTTAATACATAATTCTTTGAATGTCTTATTAATATTGAATGTTCTTGTGTATTAATTTGAAAATCTGACATTACTGATTTAAATTAATTTAATTTAATTTAATTTAATTAAATCAATTTTTTATTTACTCGTTCCATTTATGTAACGAATAAAAATCTTTAACATCTTTATTTAATACTATACAATTTATATCTCTTAATCTTAAATCATAATTTATATAAGTATTTGTTTTTAATAATTCTTCAAATGCATTAGTTATATTAGTATTAATATAAGTTACATTTGAATTTGCATTTGAATTTGCATTTGAATTTGCATTTGAATTTGCATTTGAATTTGCATTTGAATTTGAATTTGCACTTACATTTGAACTAGGTAAATTAACATTTTTATTAATTAATTCTAATAATTTAAAATAATTTTTTTTGCTAGAATGTTCTATAAAATGTTTTCCCATAATTTTTTTCCACAATGGTAAATATTTATTATTATTATTAAAATAATCAGTTCTAATATTCCATGTAAATAATACAAATCTTATATTTTCATCAAGAACATGCATTAATGAATAACTATATGGTATTTTTTCAATTAATATAATTTCTTTAATATATTTTACTAAAAATATTTCATCAATTCCATAAACGAATTTTGAATGTTTATTAATAGTAAATTTACTTTTTACCAAATTATTTTGCAATTTAATAAATTCATTTACAAAATCACATTTTATTAATTTCGTTTTAAATTTATTATCATTTATACAATTTAAAAATTCATCTAGATAATTAATATCAAATTTAACTTTTGATACAATTGTACCTGCTAATATTGATTCTTCATATCTTATTAAATCATCATCAGATAAAATATTAAATCTTCTATTTAATAATGAACATGAATATGTTTTAAAGTGAAATTTAGTTTTATTTACTTTCATATAGGTTAATATTTCAGGTATATTATTAATAATATATGGTGTTGAATCAGGTGCATCTATATCAGTAACAATAACTACATTTGCGTTATCAATATCGACATTAAATAATGGTAATAATCTAATTACTGTTCCTAATAATCCATCATGATAAATTCCATTTTTATATTCAACTATTTCAAAATGAACAAGTTGAATATATTTATTTTTTTTCATTTCTTCAAATAATGGTATCCAATTATTAATAATATCGTTGTCTA
>Ga0214919_10010218_pt1 | contig 11944 bp, 10 predicted proteins | sample LL1503_MetaG_FD_177994 | JGI IMG/M metagenome (GOLD analysis project Ga0214919, IMG submission 177994) | Freshwater microbial communities from Lake Lanier, Atlanta, Georgia, United States - LL-1503 | ecosystem: Environmental > Aquatic > Freshwater > Lake | place: USA: Georgia | collected...
CAACATCTCCAACGCCGCGCTCAATGCCCGCTACGAAGTGTTTTTGGATAGCGGCAGATGGTCATGAACAAAGGGCCTGGTGTGTCTACAATGTAGACACATTCAAGGAGTTTTATATGGAAGCCGTCATCCGCAAATGGGGCAACAGTCCGGCACTGCGTCTGCCCAGCGCGGCTTTGAAAGAGGCCGGCTATGCACTTGAGCAAAAAGTAGAGTTGGTTGTTTCACGCGGTCGCATTGTGATCCAGCCCTCTGAGAACGTGAGTTACAACTTAGACGACTTGGTGTCGGGCATCACCGCAGACAATGCGCACGGTGAGGTCAGCGTGGGCAAGCCGGTTGGCAAAGAGGCCATGTGATGGCCACGCGCGGCTATGTCCCGGATGCCGGTGATGTGGTCTGGCTCATGTTTGACCCACAAGCAGGGCATGAGCAAGCAGGTCATCGACCGGCTTTGGTGATCAGCTCAGCCATTTACAACGGAAAAACTGGGCTGATGGTTTGCTGCCCCATGACCACCAAAATCAAAGGTCACCCCTTCGAAGTGGTGACCCAAGTCGACGGTGTTGACTGTGCAGTACTGTCCGACCAAATCAAATCAATGGATTGGAAGGTGCGCAAAGCCAAGAAAAAAGCCATCGCGCCAGCGGACGTGATGTCGCATGTGAGAGCCAAATTAAAAGCCTTGTTATTGATGTCTTGATCTAAACGGTGTGATCACTGCCACCAGCAACGCTGACTTATCAGTTTGGCATGGCTGTGCACCCCGCCGCCTACAATCGGCAACCCTGTTCCAGAACCCTTGATGCACGAGGGTAAAGAGCAGCCCCCACGGAGAACCGCATGCCCCCAACCCCATCCGCCCAATCCGCCGTTTCCCAAGACGAGGCGCGCAAAGAGTTGCGGCGCGCGGCGCTGGATTACCACGAGTTTCCCACCCCGGGCAAAGTGGCCATCCATGCCACCAAGCAGTTGGTCAACCAACACGATTTGGCACTGGCTTATTCGCCCGGTGTGGCCGCCCCGTGTGAAGAGATTGCCAAGGACCCCAACGCCGCGTTTCGTTACACCAACCGCGGCAACCTGGTGGCGGTGATCACCAATGGCACGGCCGTGCTGGGTTTGGGTGACATTGGCCCCTTGGCCTCCAAACCGGTGATGGAGGGCAAGGCGGTCTTGTTCAAAAAGTTTGCCGGCATTGATGTGTTTGACATCGAGATCAACGAGAAGAACCTGGACAAACTGGTCGACACCATTGCCTCCTTGGAGCCAACGTTTGGCGGCATCAACTTAGAAGACATCAAAGCGCCCGATTGTTTTTATGTCGAGCGCAAGTTGCGCGAGCGCATGAAGATTCCGGTCTTTCACGACGACCAGCACGGCACTGCGATCGTGGTGGGCGCGGCCATCATGAACGGCTTGCGCGTGGTGGGCAAAGACTTGCAGCACGTCAAGCTGGTGACGTCTGGCGCGGGCGCTGCGGCCTTGGCGTGTTTGAATTTGTTGGTCAAGCTGGGCCTGCCCAAAAAGAACATTTTTGTCACCGACTTGGCTGGTGTGGTTTACACCGGTCGCACCGAGTTGATGGACGAGGACAAGATCGGCTTTTCACAAGACACCAAGGCCCGCACGCTGGGAGACGTGATGAAAGATGCCGACATCTTCTTGGGCTTGTCCGCTGGCGGTGTGCTCAAGCCCGAGATGGTCAAGGGCATGGCGGCCAAGCCGCTGATCTTGGCGCTGGCCAACCCCACGCCTGAAATTTCCCCCGAAGAGGTGAAGGCTGTGCGCGACGACGCCATCATGGCCACCGGACGCACCGACTATCACAACCAGGTCAACAACGTTTTGTGTTTCCCCTATATTTTTCGCGGCGCGCTGGACGCGGGTGCATCGACCATCACCGACGAGATGGAGATTGCCGCCGTTCACGCGATTGCCGAGTTGGCCCAGGCTGAACAAAGCGACGTAGTGGCCGCGGCTTATTCGGGCGAGCAATTGGCCTTTGGCCCGGAATACCTGATCCCCAAGCCCTTTGACCCGCGCTTGATGATGAAGATCGCGCCCGCCGTGGCCCAAGCCGCGGCCGACAGCGGCGTGGCCCTGCGGCCCATTGCCGACATGGACGCTTACCGCGAGCGCTTGCAAAGCTTTGTATACGCTTCAGGCACCACCATGCGCCCCATTTACGCGGCGGCCAAGCGCGCCAGCAAAAAACGTGTGGCTTATGCCGAGGGAGAAGACGAACGCGTGCTGCGGGCGGTGCAAATTGTGCTTGACGAGGGCTTGGCCCAACCCACCTTGATCGGTCGCCCCGCCGTCATCGCCCAACGCATTGAGCGTTTTGGCCTGCGCTTGCGTGAAGGCGTGGATTACCAAGTCGTCAATGTCGAGAACGACCCCCGCTACCGCGATTTTTGGCAAACCTACCACCGCATGACAGCGCGCAAGGGCGTCACGGCCGAGCTGGCCAAGATCGACATGCGGCGGCGTTTGTCATTGATCGGCACCATGCTGCTGCACAAAGGCGACGTGGACGGCATGATTTGCGGCACCTGGAGCCGCCCAGACACCCACTTGATTTATGTCGACCAAGTCATTGGCAACCGCCCCGGCGTGAGCACCTATGCCTGCATGAACGGTTTGCTGCTGCCCGATCGGCAATTGTTTTTGGTCGACACCCACCTGAATTTGGACCCAACCGCTGAGCAACTGGCCGAGATCACCATCATGGCGGCCGAAGAAATGCGCCGCTTTGGCATTGCCCCCAAGGCGGCCTTGTTGTCGCACTCCAACTTTGGCAGCAGCTTGGAAGACAGCGCCGCCAAGATGCGCCGCACCCTGGCGCTGGTGCAGCAGCGCGCCCCATGGCTGGAAATTGACGGTGAAATGCACGGCGATGTCGCTTTGGATGGCGCGCTGCGCGCCGAGCAAATGCCCCACAGCACACTCAGCGGTAACGCCAATTTGCTGGTTTTTCCCAATTTGGACGCGGCCAATATCTCCTACAACCTGCTGAAAACAGCTGCGGGCGGCAATATTGCCATTGGCCCGGTGCTGTTGGGCGCCGCCAAGCCGGTGCACATCCTCACGGCCAGCGCCACCGTGCGCCGCATTGTGAACATGACGGCGCTGACCGTGGCCGATGCAAATGCCGTCAGGTCTTGATTTTTCGGAAAGTTAGCGCCCGCCATTTTTTGATAAAACCCCATTGCAAGGGTGCTTGAGGTTCTGGGCTATTGCCTTGGCGGTGCTTTTCCGTCATAATTCGGCTCGAAAGTTCTTTCGGGTTATCCCGGGGCTTTGGTTGACCGGCGGAGGCTCAAAAGTTAGGGCTTGCAAACGTCAAATTTCCAATTTTCACTTGTTTTTTTGAGGACTTCAGCGAGGATGGATATGCCACTTCGTACCGTCAAAACCAACATCGTGCAGTCGATCCGCGCCCACCGGGTACTGGATTTGCACGCTGCTGCGCAGCAATTGGGGCATCATTTTTTATATGCCAACTTGGCTGTCGCACAAAGCAAGCAAGATGTGCTGGACATGATCGCCCAGCAATTCACCTTTCCGCCCCAAACCAGCAAAAATTTCGATGCTTTGTTTGACGGCATGACCGACCCATTGCACAAGTCTGGCCCCCAGCCTGGGTTTGTGGTGGTGCTGGAGCAAGTGCCCGCCCATGCCAAATTTGACAAAGAAGCCCGCGAACAACTGCTGGACATCTTCCGTGAAGCCTCAGATTACTGGGCCGAACGCAAAATCCCGTTCCGCTGTTTTTACTCCTTCTCTGTGGCCCGTGCGCCGGTGGTGGCCCTTGAAAGCGACGGCACGGTCAGCCTGGCGCCCAGCGGCATTGATCTGACCGATGGCGGCGAAAAAATGCCCACCGATAAACTGGTGGACATCTCCCCCCTGGCTTTGCGCATGAGCAGCCCCTTCAATGCGGGTTACTGGTTGACCGCGGCCTGATTGCCAGCGATTCGGCCCACCTCAACAAAGCCCGCTCTAGCGGGCTTTGTTACTTTTAGGCTTGTGGACCCTGTGTTTTACTGGCGCTGCCCTTGGCAGTGCTTTGCCAATGCCACAAACTCCGCCACCGACACCTCTTGGGCGCGCCGCTGCACATCAAAGTCGGTGACCACTCCTTTTTGCTGCAACCAGGCACCCAAGGTGTGGCGCAGCAATTTGCGCCGCTGACCAAAGGCCACCCGCACCAACTCCGACAACAAGGGCCAGGGCACATCGGGCACATCGGTCAAAGGCAACATGCGCACCACCGCACTGTCCACTTTGGGCGGGGGGTGAAAAGCGTCGGGCGCCACATCCAACACCTTTTCCATTTGATAGCGCGCTTGAAGCATGACACTCAGTCGCCCATAGTCTGCGCTGTGGGGGGCGGCCACCATGCGCTCGACCACCTCTTTTTGCAGCATGAAGTGCTGGTCTTGCACCACCGCCACATGGTCAAGCAAATGAAACAAGATGGGCGTTGATATGTTGTAGGGCAAGTTGCCCACCACCCTCAGTTTGGGGGCATTGAGGCTTTGCGCCAACTCGGTGAAGTTGACTTGCAGCACATCGGCCTCGGTCACGCTCAATTGGCTGTGTGCGCGCAACTCGCGGGCCAAGTCGCGGTCGATTTCGATCACCTGCAAATGCCCCAGGCGCTCCACCAGCGGTTGCGTCAACGCCGCCCAACCGGGGCCGATTTCGACCATGGCTTGACCGGCGCGGGGATCGATGGCGCTGACGATGTCATCAATGACCACCCGGTCGGTCAGAAAGTGTTGACCAAAGCGCTTGCGCGGCGCGTTCGGGTGCGCCATGCTCAAAGCGGGTCGTCGCGGTATTCGACGTAAGAGCGCCCGCGGGTTTCTTGGGCCCAGGCACGGTAGCTGTCCTCGAGTTTTTGTTCGCGCAAGATGTTGCGTGCCAAGTCGCGCTGTTCTTTCACGCTCAACTCTGCCTGGCGCCGCTCCATGACTTGGATGAGGTGTACGCCAAAGCGTGTGACCACCGGCGGCGAGGTTTGCCCAGGTGCCAGCTTGTTCATCGCCTCTTCAAACTCGGGCACAAACATGCCCGGGCCGGCCCAGCCCAAATCGCCCCCGGCAGAGGCACTGCCGTCTTGTGAGTGCAAGCGTGCCATGGTGGCAAATTCGGCGCGACCGCTGTCGATTTGCGACTTGAACTCCAGCATGCGGGCACGTGCTGCATTGGGGCTGAGTTGATCGCCCGGGCGCAACAAGATGTGGCGCGCGCGGGTTTGTGGCACGGTCAAGGTGGTGGCCTGGGGTTGGCGCCGCTCAACGAGTTTGAGGATGTGAAAGCCCGCGCCTGAGGGCACGGGGCCAGTCAGTTGACCCACTGCCAAGCCTTTGACCGCGTCCATGAATAAGCTGGGGTAGCGTTGCGCCGGGCGCAGACCCATCATGCCGCCCGTGGCTTTATCGGCCGCATCAGAGTTTTCACGCGCCACGCTGGCAAAGTCTGCGCCACCCTTGATTTGCTCGATAAGGACGAGCGCGCGCGCGCGCACCGCTTGCTTTTGGGCTTCGCTGGCACCCTCAGGCACGGCCAGCAAAATATGGCCCAAGGCCAACACCGGCTCGGCCTCTTGGCTGGTTTTGATCCGCTCGGCCAGCAACTTATCGATTTCGGGCTCGGTGATGCGGATGCGCGCATTGACCTCGCGCTCGCGCAATCGCTGCAAGGTCAGTTGCTGGCGCAAATCGGCGCGAAATTGAACCAAGCTCATGCCTTGCTGCGCCAGCCGCTCGCGAAAGGCCTCCAAGCCCACACCATTTTGGGTGGCCATGCCCAGCTCGGCTTGCTCCAGCACACTGTCTTCGATGCGGATGCCCAATTCTTGGGCCAGACGCAACTGGGCCCGCTCATCGATCAAACGCTCCAACACTTGGCGCACCAGCTGCTCGCGCCGAGGCACAAAACTCCCTTGCTGTTGCTGCATTTGTTGCGCCGTTTGCTCGACTTGCTGCTGCAGCTCTTGATTGGTGATCGGCTCAGAGTCGACCACCGCCACAATGAAGTCTGAAGAACGCGCGCCCGTGGTCGTGGGGCTTGCAGAAGGGGTGAGCACCGGGCCGAGCAAGGGGCCTGCCGGACGCAAGCCCTGCGCCCACGATCCCGTGTTGGCGCACAAAAGAGCGACGCACGCGGCACGCAACAGTACCCCCATGGGCTGGAACATCGATTCACTCATATTGGCCAAATCGGCTTGGAAAGCCCCCGTTGTCGCGCAAATTTTGATAGCGTGGCACGTAATCCTTGAACACGCCGGTGATATTGGAGCCCACTCGGGACATGCCTGAAAACTCCATTTGGAACATGACGCGCTGCACCGATCTTTCAGCGGTCAATTGATAGCGGTCCAGCGCGATGCGGGTCAACCAACATCCCGCGTCGTACTCCAAACCCACCAACGCATCGACCAAGCGCGACTCCTGCTGGTTGTAGTTCAAGCGCCCCACAGTGTACCAACGGCCCTCACTGGAGCCCAAAGCGTTATCGGCGGATCCCCCCGCCGTCAACAGGTTTTGCAAAGGCCACTGCCAACTGGTATCCACAAATTCACCCCCCGCTGCGCCCACTGCGTCCGCTTTGAATTTGTAAGCCAGGTTCAACACCCGGTATGGGCCAGGCCGGTAGCGCCCGCCCACCGTGGAGCGCACCATGCGCATCGCGTCTGGGCTGTACTGCAAAGCCGAGTCCACCGACCAGGCGTTGGCCAGTTGCAAGTTGGTGCCGGCCAAGGTGTCACTGAGCTGCTCGGTGGCGGCCGTGCCGCCGGGCAACACCACCTCTTGCGCGCGCAAACGATAGCGCTGGGCCAAGACCACGCGGGCGCGCTCGGCCCCCGATTGCGGGTCTAAAAACCGCGATGTGGCCCCGGTGGTCACCTGGTGGCTGTCGGATATGCGGTCATAGCCCGTGAAGGCGTTTTCGGTGAAGATGGTCGCAATATTGAAGTCGTAGCTGGCCGAGTCGTAATTGGGCAAACTGTTTTGGTCTTTGTACGGTGTGTTGACGTAAAAAATACGCGGCTCCAAGGTCTGCACCCAATTTTTGGCCAGCAATTGGGTGGGGCGCTCAAACACCGCCCCCGCATCCACGCTGTAACCGGGGATCACGACCGATGCAGAGCGCGAACCCGTGGCCGCCAAGGCCTGATCAAACTGGTAGCTGCGGGCATGCAGCATCAGCTTTGGGGTGACGGATCCATAGGGGGTGATCCACGATTGGGCCACCAGGGCTTGGCTGACCATGCGTTGGCCGTTTTCGTTGCTCAAGCCCAAAAAGTCTCGGTTGGACTGAAAGCGTGTCATCTCTCCAAGCAACACCACATCCAGCCCCGACGGGTAAGCCCATCGGTATTGCCCGCCGACCTTGGGCACCATGTCATAAGGCGGCGTGATGGGGGTGGTGGCGTCTTGCAAGGTCTGCCAGCGCAAGGTGCGCAACTGCGAGGTAAAGCCACCACTGGTGTAGCCCAAGGTGGCATCGGCAGGCAGCAAGCGCAAAGCCCCGTTGACGTTGTTGCGCGGAAAGTCTTTCCAATAGTTGTCGTCGCTCACCCGGCTGATGTTCAAGCCCAGTTGCATCGGCCCCAAGCGCGCCGATCGGGTGTCTAACGTGCCTTGGTGCACCAACGATGTGCCCCAGCGCGTGGTGCCCGTGAGCCGATCATCGGGCATGAGGTCCAGCTTGGCCGTGCCCTGAACGGGGGGCGACACGCTCTCCAAATACCGAAACTCGGTCGACAAGTTCAGGCCACGCGAAGTCATCAGGCGCGGTGTGATCAACACATCCCGGTTGGGTGCCAAGTTCCAGTAATACGGCTGCGAGTAGGTCAGCCCGTCCACGCTGTTGGTTTCGATGGTTGGCGGCAACAAGCCCGAGCGGCGCTGGCTGGTCATGGGAAAGGCAAACGAGGGCACGCGCACCACCGCGGTGTCTTTGAAGTACAGGGCCCCGTTTTTGACCTCGGCGTCCCCGGTGTCGCTGTCCAAGGTCAGCTGATCGGCGCGAATCAACCAATCGGGCAGCCAGCTGGGCCCCGGTTTGCGGGCACACGTGGTGTAGTCGCCTTGATGGATCACGGCGCGTTTTTCGCTTAAAAAATCCACCCGCCTGGCCTGCCCATGCCCTTGGCTGCGCAACAACTGATAGCTCGGCGCGGTGATGCTGCCCTCAAAGGATTCAATTTTCAAGTCGAGGTCGGGCCCCTCAAACACATTGCCCGCTTGGTTGATGCGCACATTGCCGCGTGCGCGCGCCAAATCGGTGGGCTGAAAATAGTCAATCCGCTCGGCCCGGATCAAGGTATCGGCGCGGCGCAGTTGCACATTGCCCAGCAGCAGCAAGTCCAAATCCGGCCGCCCCGAGATTTGATCGGCCTGGATGAACAAAGGCAAGGCCACCCGACCCTGGGCCGGCAACAAAGGCGGCAACAAGCTGCTGGGCTTGAGGACAGGCGCACCAGGAGCGGGCGCTGCGGTGGTTTGTGCCACAGCCAATGTCAAGCAAAACAGGCCCGCCCCACCGATGGCGGTGGTGCGCAGGCAATGGGTAATGAGTGAGGGAATGGCGTTCATGGGGGTACAGCCAAACCCGGGACAGCCACATGTGCCGCCAAGGAATGGGGCCCATCACGCAACACCGGTACAGGTTTGTAGAATGGATTATCCATGAGCACCCCCCAACCCGCCCCCGGCCTCGGCCCGGACCACGCTGCACTGGTGCCGTGGACAGACCCCACCCGCCAAGCCCACTTTGGGCAATGGCTGCAGCAGTTGCAGCCCACCCATGGCCTGCACCTCGACAGCTTGCGCGTGGCCTCGGCCGATGCCAGTTTTCGGCGTTACTTTCGCATCCAAACCGAGCGCCACAGCTTGATCGTGGTCGATGCCCCGCCAGCGCATGAAAACTGTGCCGCTTTTGTCAAGGTTGCCCAATTGATGCTGGACGCCGGTTTGAACGTCCCTCAAGTGCTCGATTGGCAACGTGAGCACGGCTTCATGCTGCTCACCGATTTGGGCCAGCACACCTTGATGCATCAACTCGATGCCAGCCAACCTGCGCAGCACCAAGCTGACTTTTTGCGCGCCCTCGACGCCTTGCTCGACTGGCAATGCGCCAGCCAAGGCCAGGTGCTGCCGGCCTATGACAAGCCCCTGCTGATGCGCGAGTTGCAGTTGTTTCCCGACTGGTATGTGGCACAACACCGTGGCATCGCATTGACCCCTGCGCAACAACAAAGCTTGGCGCAAGCGTTTGAGACCATCGTCACACGCAACCTGTCGGTGCCCCAGGTGTATGTGCACCGCGACTTCATGCCACGCAATTTAATGGTCTCCCAAGACCCCAACGAGCTGCGACTGGGGGTGCTGGACTTTCAAGACGCCGTGCACGGCCCCATCACCTATGACATCGCCAGTTTGATGCGCGACGCCTTCATCAGCTGGGACGAGGCCTTTGTGATCGACATCACCGTGCGCTATTGGGAGCGCGCTCGCCTGCGCGGGTTGCTGGGAGAAGGCGAGCTGGCCAGCGACTTTGGCCTGTTTTGGCGCGAGGTCGAGTGGATGGGGCTGCAGCGTCACCTCAAAGTGGCAGGCATCTTCGCCCGACTGGGCTTGCGCGACCACAAACCCAAATACCTGGCCGACACGCCCCGCTTCTTGAGCTACATCCGCGCCACCGCCAGCCGGTACCGCGAACTGTTCCCGCTGCTGCGCTTGATCGAGCGCATCGAAGGCCAGACCACTGTCAGCGGCTACGCTTTTGGCCGGGTCTGAAGCCCGCACCCCTTAGATTGCACCTTGTGCCCCGCTTTTTTCACACCGGCCCTTTGACCACCGACACCAGCGTCATGCTCAGCCCAGCGGCCGCGCGCCACGCGCAAGTGCTGCGCTTGCAGCCCGAAGAGCTGGTGTGCTTGTTCAACGGCAAGGGCGGCGAATGGTCGGCACGCATTGAACAAATGGGCCGCAAAGATGTGCAAGTGCGCGTAGGGGCGCACCATGCCATCGAGCGTGAAGCAAAAAACCAAGTGGTGTTGGCCATCGGCATGCCCGCCAACGAACGCATGGACTGGTTGGTGGAAAAAGCCACCGAGTTGGGCGTCACCCGCTTGGTCCCCTTGATGACCGAGCGCAGCGTGTTGCGCTTGCATGCAGATCGCGCGCTCAAGCGCCAATTCCATTGGCAAGCCATGGCACATGCCGCTTGTGAACAATGCGGGCGCAACCGCCCCCCCGTGATTGAGTTGCCACAAAGCTTGACCCAATGGTTACAGCAAGACCACGGCAGCACCCAAAAACGCCTGTTGTCCCTGTCCCCGGGCACAGCGCCCACCGGTTTGGTTCAAGGCCATGTGACCGTGCTCAGCGGGCCTGAGGGCGGGCTGAGCAGCGCAGAAGAGGCCCTTGCCGTGGGGGCTGGTTTTGCACCCTGGCAATTGGGGCCACGCACCTTGCGGGCCGAAACAGCGGCGCTGGCCGCGCTGACTTTGTGCGCCGAATCCGTGCCGCCTTGATACAAACCACACACCTTTTTCCCTCGCCTGGTCCAACCAACAACGAAAGAACCTATGAACCGACAACTGTGGCTGCTGACCTTGGCGCAAGGCTTGTTTTTCACCAACAACGTGACCTTCATCGCCATCAATGGCTTGGTGGGGCTGAGCCTGGCACCGGTGGGTTGGATGGCCACCTTGCCTGTGATGGGCTATGTGGTGGGCAGTGCGTTGAGCGCGGCGCTGGTCTCGCGCACCCAAGCGCAGTGGGGCCGCAAAAAATCGTTTCAAACCGGTTTGGTGGTGGCTTTCTTTTCCTGTGCGTTGGCCCTGTGGGCGCTGATGCACCAGTGGTTTTGGTTGCTGGTGGCGGCCACTTTCATCGCCGGTTACTACAGCGCCAATGCCCAGTTGTACCGGTTCGCCGCCGCAGAGTTGGCGCCCGCCCAAGGGCGCGAGAAAGCCGTGTCATGGGTGATGGCCGGAGGGCTGATGGGCGCCATCATTGGCCCGAACTTGGCCAATCAAACCAAAGATGTGCTGGGCGTGCCTTTTGCGGGTGCGTATCTCAGTTTGATGGGGGTGGCTGTGTTGGCTTGGCTGGTGATCTCCAGCATCGACTTTGGCCCCACACCTGCCGCCCCGCCTGCGGGCCAAGCACAGCGCAGCTGGGGCAGCTTGATGCGCCAACCCGTCTTTTTTGTTGCAGCTTTGAGCGCGGCCTTGGGTTATGGGGTGATGAACCTGTTGATGGCGGCCACACCGCTGGCCATGCAAACCTGTGGCATTGGGTTCAGTGACACGGCCTTGGTATTGGAGTGGCACGTGATCGGCATGTTCGCCCCTGGGTTCTTCACCGGCCACCTGATCAAGCGCTTTGGCGCTTTGCCCGTGATGGGCGTGGGTGTGTTGCTCAATGCCATTTGTGTGGCCATCGCTTTGAGCGGCATTGAAGTGCAGCAATTTTTGATCGCCCTCTTGCTGTTGGGCGTGGGATGGAATTTTTTGTTCACCGGCAGCACCACTTTGTCGATGCAAGGTTATGCACCACAAGACAAGCACCGGGCACAGGCGGTGTTGAACTTCTGTGTGTTCGCCACCATGGCCGTGACGTCATTTGCCTCGGGCGCCTTGGTCACTACCTCGGGTTGGGATTGGCTCAACCTGGGCTCTTTGCTGCCCATTGGCGTGACCGGCGTGGCGCTGCTGTGGTTGGCGCGCCACCTGCAACTGAACCCGCCCAAAGCGGCATAAGGCGCCAGCGCTGCGCCTGCCTTCGCTTCAGGGTAGCGCTGCCATCACCTGGGCCATGGCAGCGGTGAGTTTGCGCGCATAGGGCAGGTGTAAAAACTCATTGGGCCCATGGGCATTGGACTGCGGCCCCAACACACCACACACCACCATTTG
>Ga0214919_10010219_pt1 | contig 11944 bp, 13 predicted proteins | sample LL1503_MetaG_FD_177994 | JGI IMG/M metagenome (GOLD analysis project Ga0214919, IMG submission 177994) | Freshwater microbial communities from Lake Lanier, Atlanta, Georgia, United States - LL-1503 | ecosystem: Environmental > Aquatic > Freshwater > Lake | place: USA: Georgia | collected...
TGGCTCTGGTCTATTTGTCCAAAGATGATCCCATGGTTCAAATGGCCCATCCAGAATTTGATCCCTACTCAGCCTCTGCCAAAGATGCTATGTTCATCTTAGATGAATTGATTAAAACAGGCAGTCCGATTTCCATGACAAAATCATAGTTTTTATCAACTGCTCTTGGTTGGTCACATAGAAATATTCACAGAGATACCTACGGCTGCAAGACCTAACTTGCTGTGAATGATTGACCAAGACTAGCTTGCGAAGTCATTAACAAAAATTAACACTGCTTGAACATTCAGACAAGACTCTTTGAAGCGTCATCCCCCTAGACCGAATGCTCGGTAGCTCTCTTCCACCACCTCTCGCGGCAAATCGCGCGTGATGAATACGATTCGCGAACTATGTTGTGTGTTGGGCCATGCCCTTAGAGCCACAGGTGGGTGAAAGGTGTGGTGAATGCCGTGAATCGCTATGGGCCGCGACTCTCCCACAAGGTTGAGCACTCCCTTAATTCGGAGTAGCTTTTCGCCCATCCTGCCGGAAAGGTCTGAAAGCCATTCGGCGACCGTCAACCAGTCCAGTGGTTCGTCAAAACTCAGGCAGAAGTGCTTAATGCTACTGTCGTGACAAAGTGAGACTGGTACTCGGTCGGTAGGCTCATGAAAGTGTGCTGAGCCATGATGTGCATCGCCAACGACAGGTCCTAGCCACTGCGTTATAGCCTCAGCAGAACTGCCGTACCGCGTGGGATCTGCATTAAAAAGTCGACTCGCATCAATATGCCCATGTAGTACTCGGTACTGCGTTGCAGACGGATTTAGTGTTGCGATGCGTGCCTCCAAATGGTTCAATGTCTCTTTTGAAACCAAGTCTGTCTTGGTCAGTAAAATACGATCCGACAGTGCTGCTTGCTTGACCGACTCTGGGTTCTCGTCCAGTTGACGATCGCCGTTCACCGCATCCACTGTCGCTACCACTGCATCGAGCTTAAAATACCGCTGGATCATCGGACTCGTCAGCGCAAGTTGAAGGATGGGCGCGGGGTCAGCCAAGCCGGTGGTCTCGATCAATACGCGGTTGAAGCGGGGAATCACTTTTCGCTCACGTTGGTCAATCAACTTCTGGAGTGCCTGCTCTAGGTCGCCTCTTAGAGAACAACAGATGCAGCCAGACTGCAAGAGACAAACTTCGCCTTCGATGCGCTCGACTAGGATGTGGTCTAGGCCCACCTCGCCTAGTTCGTTAACGATCACTGCGCTCATGCCCATTTCCGGCTGGCGCAGCAATTGGCCGAGTAGCGTACTCTTACCGCTGCCCAGAAAGCCGGTAATGACCGACATCGGTAGTAACTCGCCTGGGAATGCGGGAGCAAATGCGTCCATGGCCCGCCCTTTCTTCTTTCTAATGAAGTTTTACATTCTGTTCAAATATCAACGAGCATTGGAGTTGAAAAATCATTCAAAGTTCATTCAGAACAGATCACTCAACTAGCGGACATGCTTTGGCCCACGAGATACGGGCACAGGCATGCCATACGACCTTACCAACCCCAGATTGGCAAAGTGCGTCTTAAAGCCAGGTAACATGGGATCGCTCGCTCTCTCAAGAAAGTAAGGAATAAGCGGTTTGTACCAGTCATATATCCGTCGCAGATCTGCGACTGGTTCTTGCGAAATATCCGACCGCAAATCGCAACGCGAGAATGTCTCCTTACCAAACGTCAGCAGTGAAGCCGAGGTCTGCCCCTCCTCCTGCCCACCTGCGTCGCGACCGGCTTCGATGGCGCGTACCAAGCGTTCTTCAAGCTCTTCGCTTTCACTTTCAAGAAACACCTCTGCGATGGCAGCCACCACTTCAGGGCCTCGCAACAAGTTGCCCATGGCGACGTAGTTTAGTCCGTTCAGCTGCCCTGCCCATTCAGCGTTGGCATCGCCAGTGAAAGCTGCACTTCGGCCATCGATGTCCACAATACCAATCTGTCGCTTAGCAGGCCAATCATCGCTCGTAATAATCTCACTGATGATCTTTCTTGGCGAATAACCCCCTTCAAGCAGGCGGAGTCCCAGAATACCCAAGCGCGGCTCCGCGATTGCTTGCATACCGACAGCGCCATCTCGCGATACAAATGAACAGCGGTTGCCAACAGCCGGCGAACTCGTTGCCATGCAGATACCGGTAACACCGGTGCGTGCGCATCGGCCGACAATCGTAAACGTCATGTCGTAACACCCATGAATCGAGCAGCTGTATTACCAAGAAAGAACGCCTTGTCGGTTTCGCTCATGTAATGCGCATGCTTAAGCACAGAGTTGACCGACTGCTGGTACTTGAAACGGTCCTCAAACCAGGGCCAGTCCGTACCCCACATTACCCGATCCGCACCAACAGCCTGCACAAGCGTCTTAATGCGACCCTGCCAGTTAGCATAGGGATACTCAGTCCCATCGTCCCATACTTCGCCGCAATAGCCGGTGGACAGGTAGCAGTTCTTAAAGCGCCGCACAAGATCCAGCACTGGCTCTATCTCAGCCTTGAGAGGATCCACGCAGCCAGCTTGCATCAGCGCTATATTCACCTGGGGGAAACGGGTCAAAATTTCAGCAGCTTCCTCGATGTAGGTAGCAAATGGAATCTTGCCATCTCGCCAGCTTTGCAGCGAGACGAGTGCCCGCCCATTGTGCTGGCGGACCGTCTCGAACACTTTGATAAGACCCGGGTCGTTTAAATGACATTGAATGTAACAGGGGAAAAGCTTGATACCCACCGCACCATCGGCAAAGTCCTGAGCCACTTTGGCCGCTGCATCGTAGCGATTGGGGTCCTTGACCGTATTGAACCACCAGAAACGATCAGGGAACTGGCGCAGACCGCGCAAGCTGTACTTGCGGCCCCCAGCATAGTCCTCCAACGTGTAGCCCTTGGTTTCCTCAGGAAACTGAATGTCCTCTGAGTCATAGCTGATGAGAAAGGCCTTGTCCACTCCTGTGTTGTCCATCTCCGCTACCAGCAATTCGGGAGAATGCTCGCACCAAGTGTAGTGCTTGATAAGCATTTTGTTGCCGTTATTTGGAGCGTACCTACCAAACAGCATAGGGTGAGTTTCTGTATCGACGATCATGTCTGTGCTTCCTCAGGTTGCAGATGTGGGTCACGCGCCAGAACAAGCGCGTCTTCGGTTTGCCAGCCAATGTCAATAGCATCACCAGGCGAGAACAGTAGGGTGCCGGGAAAGTCCACGAGCAAGAGAAGCGGCACCGCGCCTGGTCCTGCGGCAATTTGGATACCCGCCCGAGTGACTGATCCGAGAAACGACTTTTCCATCAGCACGCCGCGATGGCGGTTTGGCATTGCAGCGGAATCCGGACCAATGCGAATAGCTTCGGGGCGAATGGCCACAGACACTACCTCGCCAGGCGCCGCAATCCTAGTGCGAGACAAGCGCGCCGGCAAATCACCCAAGACCGAACTCACTCGAGCCACGCCGCCCACGGCGGACAGCAAGGTGGCCGACAGCAGATTGGTCGCACCAATGAAGTCAGCCACGTAAGAGGTAGCTGGGTTGCGGTAAATTTCTTCTGGGGTACCTACCTGCACGATTCGCCCGTGGTCCATCACGACGATCTTGTCGGAGAGGTTCATCGCCTCTTCCTGGTCATGTGTCACGTAGATAAATGTGATGCCCACATCGCGTTGCAGTTGCTTTAACTCGTTTTGCATTCGTTTGCGCATCTTCAGATCTAGAGCGCCAAGTGGCTCATCCAATAGAAGAACGTGCGGCTGTGTGACCAAAGCACGAGCCAAGGCCACGCGTTGCTGCTGACCTCCCGACATTTGATGAGGAAACTTGCCAGCATGGTCGGCAAGACCAAGCTTGAGCAGTATGGCGGTTACACGTGCCTCAATTTTGTCTTGTGGCAGGCGCTCCATACGCAGACCAAACGAGACGTTCTGAACTACGGTCATGTGCGGAAATAGCGCGTAACTTTGAAATACCATGCGCGTTCTTTTGGGGCCAGTATCAATAGGCTGCCCACCAATGAAAATACTGCCTTCGTCTGCTTCCTCAAACCCTCCAATCATGCGCAAAGTTGTGGTCTTGCCGCAACCACTCGGGCCGAGTAAGGTCAAGAACTGGCCACGCTCAACCTCTAGGTCGATCGCATTGACAGCAGTAAAGCTGCCAAAGCGCTTGGTAACAGCGCGCAGCTGAACATCAAACTGCGGCTGACCCGATTCCACGACTTTTTCTTCCAGGGATAAGTCCGCAGCTCTGGTCATCACGCGGCCTTAACTTCGTTCCAGATTTCTTCCCAACGCGGCTTGTTCGGCGGAATTTCCTTGAACACCACGCGGTCAACCTTAGTGGAATCGATACCAAGATCCTTCACTAACTGCGGCTCTAGACGTTCCACTGACGCCTTCGAAGTTGGCGCATAACGGGTGGTACGTGCCAAGAACTCGCCAAATTCTGGGCTCAGTGTGAAATTGGCGTATTCCTGCACCAGCTTGATATTCTTAGTGCCTTTGACAGCAGAGATTGCCTCCTGAAAGCCTAGGGCACCTTCCTTGGGCCAAACCCAACCAGCGTCGATGCCAGCCTTTCGAAGTGGAGCGATCACTGCAAGGAAAGTCCAGGCGACAACCACCTCTCCAGAAGCCAGCATATTCTGAACATCTGCAAAATTCTTCCAGTAGGCGCGCACCAGAGGCTTTTGCGAGATAAGCAACTTCTTAACCTCCTGCAGCTCCTTCTCTCCCATAGAGAAGGGCTTCTTGATGCCAAGCCTCAGTGCACCCAAACCAAGGCTGTCCTCGGCCTCATCGCGCATCGCTATACGGCCCTTAAACTTAGGATTGAACAGCACATCCATGTTATCTATGTCGCCCGTCTCCTTGCGGTTGAAAGCGAGCGCATTCGCGCCCCAAACAAATGGTACGCCATAGATCTTGCCATCCACGGTCCAGTGCCGAGACGCCTGGAACTCAGGGAATAACGTCTTGGTATTGGGTAACGAAGCAGGGTCGAGCGGCTCAATCAGACCGGCTCTGACCGATGGCTCCACGTAGCTTTGAACTGGCACGATCATGTCGTAGATGCGTGTGCCACCTCCGCGTAACTTGGCCATCATTTCGTCTGAACTGCTGTAAAAAGTAGGCTTGAGTTCAAGGCCAATTTTCTTCTTGGCATCATCTACGAACTCCTGCACGCCAAAAGCGGACCAAGTGAAATAGTTCAAAGCTCTGGTCTGAGCAAGCGCTTCGGAAATTCCTAACTGCCCCGCTGCACCGCCAAATCCAGCCGTGCCGGCCAGCAGCTGAATAACACTGCGGCGCGAGATGCCCCTTGGAAGGAGTATGTTGATAGATGGATTGCTCATGGTAATTCCTTATCTGAAGTTGATTGATGGAAAAAAAGGGATGGCTAGCTCGCAACGAATTTTCATGGTGCTGCTGCGCTTTTCGTCTGAGCCTTGCGAATGGACATCTCGCCTACGAACGCGAGCACCATACTCACGACAAGCGTCAGCGTGGCAACAGCATTGATCTCTGGGGTCATGCCAAAGCGCAGCATTGACCAAATCATCATGGGAAGGGTGTTGGCGGTTCCAGTGGTGAAGAACGTTACAACGACCTCGTCAAAAGACAGAGTGAACGACATCAGCGCGCTGCCCACAATGGCAGGACGCAAAAGTGGCAGCGTGATCTCTCGCAACACAGTGAAGGTACCAGCGCCCAAATCTCGCGCTGCCTCCTCCAGCGAATCATCAAAACCTACCAGACGAGCCGAGACAATGAGCACAACATAGGGCAACGCTATGACGACATGGCCGAAAATAACGGTAACGAGCGACAGGTCAGTATCTAGCATGTTGTAGAACGTCAGCAGCGCAATACCCAGGATCAAGCGAGGCACCATCATTGGCATGGTTCCCAGCGCCCGCGCAGTACCCTTGAATCTACCCGCGTAACTGCGAATCCCAGTGGCCGCGATGATGCCCAACGAAGTGGCAATCACCACAGTGAATCCAGCAACGATCAAACTATTTAGAAGCGCCTCCTTGAAGGCGTTGTTATTGAACATCTGGACGTACCACTTGAGAGTAAGTTCCTTGATCGGAAAGACGCTGATTTCCGACGCATTGAATGAGAAAATGGCAACAACGAACAACGGAGCGAACAGAAAAACCAGTACCGTGCCCGTCCATATTCCAAACACCCACTGTGACATTTTGTCCTGGTGCATCACGCGCTACCTGCAGGACGACCAAACCGAAGGGCAACCACGGTAAACAGCAAAATGATCGCCATCAAAACGAGAGACATGGCTGACCCAAACGGGTACTGAAAAGACACGCCAAATTGCTGGCTAATGATGCTACCTATCATGATGCTGCGCGTTCCACCAAGGAGCTCTGGCGTGACGAAGGCACCCATGGAAGGTATGAATACGAACAGGCACCCTGTCGCTATCCCCGGTAGGCTGAGTGGGAGCGTGATATGCCAGAAGGTGCGCCAACGTCCACCCCCCAGATCCCTTGCGGCCTCAATCAAATTTCCGTCCATCTTCTCAAGCACCGCAAACAAGGGAAGGATGAGATAGGGCATATAGATGTGCACAAGAGCAATGGTCACTGCAAAGTCGCTGTACAGCAGCCATGTGATGGGTTGGTCAATAAGCCCCAAGCCGCGCAGCGACTGGTTGATAACACCATTGGTGCCAAGAATGAGCATCCATGCGTAGGTGCGAACAAGGTAACTGGTCCACAGTGGCAACACCAGCAGCATCAGTAGCGTGAGCCTAAATTGCTTGACTTTGCGTGCAAGGAAATAGGCAACAGGATAGCCGAGGAGCAGAGATATAAGCGTCACGTAGGAAGAAATTCGCAAAGTACGCCAGAACACGTTTACATAAAGCGATCCTGTCAGTCGCTCGTAATTTTCAAGCGTGAAAGTAGCGACAAATTTGTAGTCAACTGTTCTCCACACACTGAAGATCACCATCGATAGCATCGGTAAAATGAAGAATATGAGCAACCACACACCTGGTGGCGCAAGAAAGCTGGAACCATCCAGAAGGCGGCGTTGTTTCATAACGTTCGGCGTAGATGCAGCGTCAGACGTTGGCCGATTCAGTCATAAAGGCATCGTAGTCCAAGGATTTGCTGTTGTGCGTAAGACGTTCGCACCCGCTGGTGGTCACTACCAGAGTGTCTTCACACAGATACCCCTCCACACCCTGAATGTAGTATCCCGCCTCTATGTTGAGTGACATATTAGGCTCCAAACCGCTGTCGGTCACGGGCATCAAAAATGCCGACGCAGATGGGTCCGAAAGCGTGACTATGGGTGGGTCATAAACGCTGATGCCAATGCCATGACCGCAATGAAATCGGTCGAAATTATCAAGGCCCAGCTTTTGCGCTGGCGCCATCGCGGCGCGGTAGATGTCCTTCACGTCTGCGCCGGGCTTGACCAGGGCGATCGCATCCTCAATACCACGCGCGAAGGCATCATAAATTCTCCGCTGCCGATCAGTCGGGTTACCCAACGAGATGACCCGAGCATTGTCTGAATGATAAAAGTCGTAGGTGCAGCCGATGTCATAACGCATCAGATCGCCCGCCTCCATCACACGGTCTGACACCAGCATGTGGGGATATGAGGTGCGCGGCCCTGTACCGAAAAGCATGAAGGTCGGCTTACCACCCATAGCCGCGATCTGTCGGTTGTATTCGTTGACAACGACACTTTCTTTGGTACCAGGTCGCGCAAGCCTCAACGCGGCATTGACTGCCCGCTCGGTAATACGCGAAGCTTTGCGCAGGCGATCAATTTCGTCTGGCGTCTTGACCATTCGAATTTCCCACCATATTGCATTGCCATAGACGATCTCGCAATTGGGCAGGCGTTGCTTGATAGCCGACCACAAAAGAGGTGAAATGCCGCTCTCATCAATCGCAACTCGTCCATTTTCAAGCCCCCTAGCCTCCACTGCCGCCACCAGCCCGTCAATAGCCCGACCAACGATATGAGCGCTCTCCAGCAGAGCCTTTCCCTGGCTGCCAACTCGGTCCATTTCCTCGCCATTGTTGGGGCCGCGCGGAAAACCTGAAAAGATGTAGATATCGTCGATCCAGACCTTGCCGTCGACGATAGCTTCCAGTTCTAAGCTGGGGGCAATCAACGATGCAACAGGGGTGTGGCCAGGCGTAAAGACCGAATAAACCTGAAAGCCTTTATTGATCCAGTGAGTGATGCATTCATAGTCACTGGCGTACATGACGTTGTCGGGTGACGATGCAACCAAAGCGTCAAGTCCATGTTTCTGCATTACCTTCTCAGCTCGAGCATGATTGAAAAGCATTGTGATCTTCCAGATATGAAGGTGAATTTCAAATTAATGATAGTTGAAACTCTTCTCATTGTCTGTACGTAAATACCCTGTAGATAACTTCATGGACTGATTTTTTAACTAAGCTGAATAATTACCTCTTTGCATTTGTATTTGTGCCGGTTAGACTTAAAAAAATATTTTTTTACTTAATTGAGAGGAATGCCAAAGAGACTTTTTCCTAATACTCTGATACTGTAAGAATGTCTTAGGGATCAATTTAATTAAGTTTGAATCCTTTAGACTCAGGCTCTTACACTTCAATTAAAAAATTGCATTGAAAGTTAAAATGAATATTATTCGTCACAACCCTGGTAAAGTTTTATCGGATGCTGTTGAGTATGGAAACATAGTCTTCCTTGCAGGCATTACAGCAACAAACCTCGATCTAAATGTAACTGGGCAAACAAGAGAAATACTATCTCAGATAGATGAATTACTTGCAAAAGCGAACACTGACAAATCAAAAATTCTTTCAGTTAATATTTGGTTAACAGATATCCGAAATAGAGACTCAATGAATGAGGAATGGTTGAAATGGGTTGATAAGACAAATCTGCCAGCGCGTGCAACTGTAGAAGCAAAATTAGCAGATCCGCGGAATTTGGTTGAGATCGCAATAATCGCCGCAAAATAATTCAGAAACGACTGTGCGTATCAGTGTCCACGCCAGAAACTCCACTGCGATAGGTACCACTGAAGCAGTTCACGCTCGCAGCCGATGTTCAGGCGCTGGTAAGCTCGTCTCCGGTAGGTCTTCACGCTTGCCTCGCCGATACCCAGATCCAGAGAGATTCCTATTGATGAAAGGCCGTAAAGGATTCGCGCGCAAACTTCCAGTTCGCGACGTGGCAACAGCTTCTGAGCGTGTAGGCAGGTCTCGATTTCTTGCAAATCTGTTAAAGCAGAAGCTATGCTCGGTCGGGTCATGAGCACGCTAACATGTTTGGCCATCGCTGACAGCAGGGTGTCTGATAGGTCAGCCAGGTGATTTATGGCCCCTATCTTAAATTCAGGACTAGGATCGCTGCGCGCCACACTCAGCCGAAATTCAATGTTGTCACGACGTCCACACAACAGTAACCGATCGCTCACCTGCGGGTAAATGTAAGGCTGTAGGTCGTCGTAGCCCCGGTCGTTGAGATCCACGTGGATCAGGCTGTCACAGGATACGTTTGAATGGACAAGTGTCTTGGTGAGGGGCAGATCCTTGCTCCAGCGAACTTCGCGTACATAGCTTTCAACCATAAGAATGCGCGACTGAGCAGGATCGAAGCTGCTAAAGGCTAGGGTACTGATGCTGTCGCTGCCTAGCTGAAACGCTGCGCAGTGGTCTGCGTCACACACGTCGTGCAACAGCCCTACAAGGCCTAAGCCGAATTGCTCGGTGCCGATTCCGTCGACGAAACCCGAGAGGCTGGATCGCTGGTGGCCGGAATGCGTTTGCTGTTGAATGACAATGCCCATTGTTTGTCTCCAACCCTCCGTCTGTTAACGCCCGAAATCGGGATCGGACGCTTGAGGGCTTAATATTTCATTACGCTGAATTGACGGATTTCTTGCAGGGCCAACATTGTTGGCGTCAGCCTTAGCAAGCGCAGTGGCTACATTAGACTGAAAGATATACACCCTTCGCTCTTCAGGTAAGGGGTTATCGTTTCAGATCCTGAAATAGAACCCTATCGGAAACAGGAAGGGCGAGATGCAAAGACACCGCCCTTCTGGAGAGCCTCTGCTTCGAACGCCAGAATTGAAGGGGTCTCACTAGGTCGAAGATCGCGACTGACTGAATAGGCGGCGTAGACCTTATTGATTTCGAAAAGTCGTCGCATCTCGTGAACTGCACTGTTGTGCATATCGACTCGCAAATCAATCAATCGCATCGCTCGATCCTCACAACTGCCCAGCACACACAGTGAAGCAGATCGTTCCGCGATCGGGATTCCATCAGGTGTTGCCTGACCACCCATGTCCCTTCCGGCCTCCAAGGCGAGCAGCAGCCGCTCGCCTAGATCATATTGATCAGAGGAACGAAAAGCCTCGGCCATTGATTGAATGACATGTTCACCAGCCAAAACGTTACCTGCCACGATGAAGTCTGCACCAATCAAGTGGCCCGACCATGGACGGCAGTTGACACCTGAAAAAGCAGACATCTCTCCATCTCGCCGCAAAATAAGCAACTGACGGTAGTCAATGTCTAAGTCACGAACCTTCGCAACATCAATGGCCTCGCATGCGGTTTTTCCTGCCTCGATCGCCCGGAACATCAAGTCACCATCTCCTTTGGAGGCGAAGGCCTGACTCGAAATAATATCGCCGCCGGAAGTAAACCAAGGGCAAAGCCCGCCAACAGCAAGTGACACGGTTGCCATTGCCATACCCGCTTCACCGCTTCTCATACAACGCGCTGCGATTGTGAATGTCATTTTGGCCCCTTAACTTTGATCAAATAAACCACCGGTCTCACTGTTGACGACAACAGAAAATTCACGAAGTCATCTTTATTGCAGTCAAAATTTCGTTCGCTTTTTTTCTGTTGAATTCATGTGAACGTCCCTTCGTCGTAAACCAATCAATGATGTACAGAATTCCGCAACCACCCAATGTAAGAAGTTTGAGAATCCCCATTCCCATGTCACCCAACATAAAGCGATCAATTCCAGAAACACCAAATAGCACTGACAAAACCAAAATCATGCCAGGATCTTTTTTAGAAGAATCGTACTGTGATGAAAACAGCATCTTTTGAGTGTCAGATAAATCTTTAATCAAGATCATTTGTTCAGCAGGTGTAAATTCAATGGACATTTTTTTTCCTATTTTTTGCAGTAAAGTAGATTTCTTTAAGTGATATAAAAGTGATTAGACATAAAACGACAAGTCCAAATCGATGAAAACTGAAGGAGCGAGAAAAATCGCCATGCAATAAAGCAATGATCGATCTCGTCATTCCACACCCCCAGCATTCAATATCAAAAAGTTCTCGGAAAATACAAGGAACTCCATTAGTACTGAGTTCGGGAAAGAATTCAGAGGAATATGAAACACCTAATACTATCGGTAGCATTAGGATTTTGAGTAACTTTTCCATCGTCACTAGTTTCTCAGCGTTACACCGCATTTATCAATCATTCCGTGACAACATCGATTGATGGAAATTCAATGATTCAAGTACTAACAACACAAATACGATTGCGATTGCGATTGCGATTGTCATATCAATTTTCACTCCAAGTTTCTAGTTGCCGAGAAAACACCAAGAAGCTATTTAGACTCACTGTTCTTCAATGAGACATCCAATGGATCATTTAGAACCTTATTTATGTTTTATCTACTGGTAATTACCTTGTGCGTGATTGTTGACGTTAATGTTATAGAAATAATAATTAATATTCAAGCGCATGCTTATCTGAACGGAACTTTCACCAGTGTCAGAGCCTGAAGCCTTTTCGGCTTCAGAGCAATCTGATTACTTTCTACCGGTCGATCTCAATTGTGAAACCGTGTACTTGAAATTCGACCACCACCACCATGGACCTTCATAGTAGTTGTTGGCCG
>Ga0214919_10010220_pt1 | contig 11944 bp, 2 predicted proteins | sample LL1503_MetaG_FD_177994 | JGI IMG/M metagenome (GOLD analysis project Ga0214919, IMG submission 177994) | Freshwater microbial communities from Lake Lanier, Atlanta, Georgia, United States - LL-1503 | ecosystem: Environmental > Aquatic > Freshwater > Lake | place: USA: Georgia | collected 2015-03-15
AACAATTAACCCACTTCCAAACCTAACCGCAAGCGCATCTAGCATGGTGGTATGTGTCGATGATGCAAACGTAACATTGACAGGTACACCAACAGGTGGCACATGGAGTGGCCCAGGTGTAACAGGCTCAAACTTAAATCCTGCAATAGCAGGTGTAGGAGCTCAAACAGCGAGCTATGCCTATACTGACGCTAATGGATGTTCAAACATTGCCACTGTAGTTGTTCAGGTCAACGCGTGTGTAGGATTTGTGGAGCACACGCTTGCCAATGGAGTAAGTGTTTATCCAAATCCAAACAACGGCAGCTTCACACTTAGTGTAAATGCAAATGTTGGTGATTTGACAATCAAAATTACCGATATGCAAGGTCGTGTTGTGTACGCTTCAGTTGAAAATAACGTGAATGCTGGATTTGTAAAACAAATCAGTTTAGACACACAATCATCTGGAATGTATTTGATGCACATTATTGCAAACGGAGAGCAAAGAACAGAGAAGATTGCTGTACAGAAATAAAGAATAAAGAAATAAAACAAAATAAAAACAGGCCTCATTGGTGAGGTCTGTTTTTTTAGTTCGTGATTTGTTATAGATTTAAAATTAAGTGGTAGATTTCGGCTTAAAATAAAGATGAATTAATTTTATCAACTATTTTCCCCTATAGAAAAACGAATAAAAATAAGTATAAAATGAAAAAAATTTACGCAATCACTTTTGCTTTTTTGGTGTCAGTTCAATTTTTAACTGCACAAACTGTACAGACATTTAATTATACTGGATCGCAACAAACTTTTACCGTACCAGCTTGTGTGACTTCCATCTCCATTCAGGCAAAAGGTGCACAGGGTGCAAATTCTAACGATAGACTTCCAAGCAATACTTCAGGTGGCTTAGGTGGAACAGCGTCCGGTACATTAAGTGTTAACCCTGGTGATGTGTTATATATTTATGTTGGAGGTCAAGGAAATATTAATGGAAATGGTGGCTTTAATGGCGGTGCTTCCGGTGGTTATGGCAATGCAGGTAGCAGCTGTATTGGTGGGCCAGCTGGTGGTGGTGGTGGTGCATCTGATGTCCGAATTACTGGTTCAGCATGGAATAATATTGTTATACTTGGTGGTGGCGGTGGTGGTTCAGGAAGAGATTATTGTAACGGATGGTGTCAGCCATGTGGATGTGGTGGGGCTAGTGGAGGCGGTGGTGGAACAAATGGAGTAAATGGAGGTGCTGCAACTAATTGTGGCTACGGATATGGAGGAAGTGGTATTAATGGAGGATATGGCGGATCCCAATCAAGTGGAGGAACAGGAGGTACAGGTGATGGTGGCGGACCAGCTGGAACAGGTGGTGGGCAGTTGGCTGGTGGCACAGGTGCGAATGGGCAGTATGATGTTGCTGGTGGTGGTGGCGGCGGTGGATATTATGGCGGCGGCGGCGGCGGCTCAGCAAGTAGTGGCTCAGGCGTTGGTGGTGGAGGTGGTGGTGGTGGAGCATCTTACATAGGCGGTGTCACTTCTGGCACTACATCTTCAGCGATTCAAACAGGCGACGGCGTTGTAATACTTACTTACACATCTTCTACTCCATCCACCCCTGGTGTTATCACAGGTAGCGCCAGCATTTGCGCGAACGCTTCTGGTAATTATTCTATTGTTTCAATTCCAGGAGCCACAACTTATACTTGGACCGTTCCTACTGGATCAACAATTAATTCTGGACAGGGCACAACATCGATCAATTTAACAGCAGGTAGTACCTCTGGTAATATTTCTGTGACGGTAACTGTTCCTTGTGGCACAAGTGCGCCAAGCACGTTTGTGCTGACCATAAGTCCATCGCCGGTAATTACTGTTGGCAGCAATCCTGCCTCAGTTTGTTCTGGCGGCACTTCCACATTAACTGCTTCTGGCGGCTTAACTTATGCCTGGATGCCAGGGAATTTAACGGGCGCTTCGGTGGTGGTTACTCCGCTCATAACAACAACTTACACAGTGACAGGTACCAATGTGCAAGGTTGTAGCAGCACAGCTACCACCACGGTTACCATCAATGCCACGCCAACAGTAACGGCTATCATTGCAGCGCCTATTTTATTTACCGAGCCCTTCACAAGCTCCTTGGGGCAGATGACCACTAACGCAAGTTCCAATGGTTCGTGGGCTTTTAACAATACCTGCCCTGGCGCTATTCAGTCAGGACACACAACACCAGGCACGGCAATGTTTATTGGCTCGAGCTGTGTTTATGGCAATGGCGCTTTAACAGTTTCAGGGAACATGGATTCTCCAACGATCGCCATTAATTCATCAGGAGCGACGCTCACCTTTAAGTACCGCATCAATACCGAGTGCGGCGCTTCTACTTGCCCTTACGATGTGGTGACTGTTCAAGGTTCAATCAATAATTTTGTCACCTCCAGCACACTTGCCACCACTACCAATGCTAGCTTAACTCCCAACGGAACAATTTGGGGCACAGCCACAGTTTCTCTTGCCGCGTTTGCGAACACGAGCATGAAGCTGCGTTTCAACTACAACAGTATTGATGGCTCAACCAACAACATCGATGGCGTTTACATTGATGACATCACAGTGCTTGGTGTTCCCTCTACCATTTGTGCAGGCAGCAGCGTAACCATTAATGCTACCGGTGCGAGCACTTACGCTTGGATGCCGGGTAACTTAACGGGCTCCTCAGTTGTTGTTTCTCCTTTTAGTACCACTACATATACAGTTACAGGCACAAGCGCTCAAGGTTGCACCGGCACCTCTACCATAACGGTAACGGTCAACCCAAGTCCAATCATAATGACGAGCATCACCCTTCCTACGATTTGTGTTGGTGGCAGCACTACAATTACCGCTAGCGGCGCGGCAAGCTACGCTTGGATGCCAGGCAACTTGACGGGAAGTTCAGTAACAGTTTCTCCAACAGCAACAACAACTTATACCGTCACAGGCACCAACTCACAAGGATGCAGCAACAACTCAAGCGCAACGGTCACGGTCAATGCCCTACCAGTAGTAAGCGCTAGCAGTAATCCATCCTCAATTTGTATTGGTAATAGCACAAGCATTAGCGCAACAGGGGCAAGCACCTACGCCTGGATGCCGGGTAATTTATCCGGTTCGCCTGTGAGCGTTTCTCCGACAAGTACTACCACTTACACCGTAACAGGAAGTGATGCCAATGGCTGCACCAACACAGCCAGTACTACCATAACGGTAAACACGCTTCCTACCCTTAGCACCAGCGCAACGGCCTCTACTATTTGTCTTGGCGCGAGCACTACCATCACCGCTAGTGGCGCTACCAGCTATGCCTGGGTTCCTGGTAATTTAACAGGTAATTCCATTACCGTAACGCCAAGCGTTACCACTACTTATACCATCACAGGTACCAATGGAAGTGGTTGTGTAAACACAACAACAGTAACCATAACAGTTAACGCCCTTCCGTTAGTTAGCGCAAGCAGCAGCCCATCATCGATTTGTGCAGGTAACAGCGTAACCTTAACAGGAATCGGCGCTACATCGTACGCCTGGATGCCGGGTAATTTATCCGGTTCGCCAGTAAGTGTTTCTCCAATGGTAACTACCACTTATAGTTTGACCGGCACGGATGCTAATGGTTGTGTTAATACAGCACTTACAACGGTAACTGTTAATCCAACACCAGCAATCAGCGCCACTGCCACAGCAATGGTTATTTGTGCAGGTGCAAGCGTATCCATCGCTGCCGCTGGAGCATTAAGCTACAGCTGGATGCCAGGAAACTTATCGGGTATTTTGGTTAACGTTTCACCAAGCGTAACCACCACTTATACCATAACGGGCACCAACGCGCAAGGCTGCCTGAGCACTACCACCATCACCATCACAGTTCACCCACTTCCAGTTGTAACAGCAAATAGTAGCTCAGCAATTATTTGTACAGGCGGCAGTGTGACGCTAAGCGGTGGTGGAGCGAGTACTTATGTGTGGAGCAACAATGTGATCGATGGCATTTCATTTGTGCCGAGTGTAACAACCACCTACATGGTAACAGGTACGGATGCAAATGGTTGTGTTAACACCGCCACCACTACGGTTACAGTTAACCAAAGTGTGTCTGTAACCGTAGTCAATACCAATCCTGTAATTTGTGTTGGAGGCAGCTCCACGCTTATCGCTAGCGGAGCTACAAGCTACAGCTGGATGCCGGGCAATTTAACCACTCCAAGCATTGTCGTTTCACCAACGAGTACTACCACTTATACCGTTACGGGTACCAATCCCCAAGGTTGTACAAGCATTATGAGCACAACAATAACAGTCAGCGCTACCCCGGTGCTTACGGTGAGCAGCAGCTCCTTGGCCGTTTGTGCAGGCACGAGCATCACCTTGAGCGCCACTGGTGCCACAAGCTTTGTGTGGTCAAACAACGTAACGAACGCAGTTCCTTTTGTACCAAGCGCCACCACCACATATACAGTAACAGGCTCGGATCCTAACGGATGCAGCGCTACGGCGAGCATCACCGTGACGGTTAATGCCAATCCGGTAGTTGCTCTTGGAGCCGATATCGTGTTGTGTTCTGGCACAACCGTTCTTAATGCCGGTAATATTGGTTCTACTTACTTATGGAATAATGCGAGTACCACGCAAACCATTACTGTTACAGCCAGTGGCAGCTATTCAGTTGTGGTGACCAACGTGAACGGCTGCAGCGGCTCTGATGTTATTCAGGTAAGCATCAATCCCTCTTTGGTTGTTGCTCTTGGTCCTGATGTGATGCAGTGCGGAGGCACAGCAACGCTCAACGCGCTCAACAACGGTTCTACGTATGTGTGGAGTAATGCGAGCACCACGCAGTCCATTACGGTTGCCTCTTCAGGAACATTTATTGTTGTGGTGACAGACATAAACGGCTGCATGGGAACTGACACGGTTAACGTAACTATTTATGCGCTTCCAAACGTTACAGCAAGTGCATCAAGCTTGCTTGTTTGTGTTGATGATGCGAGCGTAATATTGAGCGGATTACCTTCAGGAGGTGTTTGGAGCGGCCCTGGGGTGACGGCAAGTTTATTGAGTCCAACGGCTGCAGGTGTTGGCATGCACACGGCTTATTATTCGTACACGGATGTGAATGGATGTGAAGGCATGGCGAGTGTCAATGTGCAGGTCAACGCGTGTGTAGGATTTGTGGAGCACACGCTTGCCAATGGAGTAAGTGTTTATCCAAATCCCAACAACGGCAGCTTCACACTTAGTGTAAATGCAAATGTTGGTGATCTAACAATAAAAATTACCGATATGCAAGGTCGTGTTGTGTACGCTTCAGTTGAAAATAACGTGAACGCTGGATTTGTAAAACAAATTAGTTTAGACACACAATCATCCGGAATGTATTTGATGCATATCTCAGCTAATGGAGAGCAAAGAACAGAGAAGATTACTGTTCAGAAATAAATATTAAAAAAAATTAAAAACAGGTTCCATTATCGGAGCCTGTTTTTTTTATTAGTTATTTGTTGTAGATTTAAAATTAAGTGGTAGATTTCAGCTTAAAATAACGATGATTTATTTTTAATAAATAAATTTTCTTTTTATTTTTTTTTAAGATTTAAAATAAATTTTGATATGAAAAGATTATACGCGATTATCATTTTGATTTTAGTGTCAGCAAATTTTTTAACTGCACAAACTACGGTCTTTACATTTAACTCTAGTACTAATTGGACTGTTCCATCTGGAGTTACTTTAATTAATATAAAGGTATACGGTGGTGCTGGCGGCAACGGTGGAAGAGATTGTGGAAATAATTGTTCAAATCAACCAACAGGTCCTGTAGGTTATGTAGATGCTGATTATACTGTAACACCAGGAGATGTTATTGGTGTTTACCCAGGGGGAATTGGAGGGGCAGGAACAAATGATATTAGTGGTGGAGGTTCTGGTGCAGCAGGAGTCTCCTCATTTAGTAATTTATTTAATGGAGGGTCAGGCGGCAATACTGGTCCGCAAGGTTCCTCTGGAGGAGGAGGTGGTGGCGGTGCGTGTTCACTTGTTCAAAAAAATAATAATACAATAATAATTGCTGGCGGAGCTGGTGGTGGTGGCGGTGCAGGAAATTCGGCAAATACAGCTACACCGGGAAATATTAATACATCGCAAAATAATTCAAATACTTTTGGTGGGGTTGGTGCAAATGGTGGATCTTGTGGATCTTCTGATGGTGGCGGTGGTGGCGGTGGTGGTGGTGGAAATCCTGGTTCTGTTGGTGGTAATGTTTTTTTATCTCAGGGAGAGTGTCATGGGTATGGAGGTTATAGAGGTGCAAGTACCGTAACAGGTGCAAATATTATTTTAACCAACAATTATACAACATGGAATGTAGGAGGACAGATTCAGATTTCTTATTCAGTAATGGCAGGTACTGCTACCTCAAATCAAACTATTTGTTCGGGCCTTTCTCCAGCTGCCATTACTCTAACAGGTTTTTTAGGTTCAATTCAATGGCAGTCATCGCCAAATAATAGTACGTGGACTAATATTTTAGGCGCTACAACATCTACCCTTTCAAGTATTCAAATGGGTGTGCTAACATCAACTTATTATTACAGGGCTTTTGTGTCTAATTTAGTTTATTCAAATATAGTTACAGTTACAGTCAATCTATTACCAGTTGTAACAGCAAGCAGTACTGCAGCTGCAGTTTGTGCGGGAGCTAGCGTAACACTTACCGGTGGCGGAGCATCTACATACGCTTGGTCAGGCGGTGTTACAAATGCAGTTTCTTTCGTTCCTATATCAACACTTACTTATACTGTCACTGGAACAAGTGCTGCTGGTTGTGTAAATACAGCAACAACAACTGTAACAGTGAACCCACTTCCAACAGTTACTGCGAGTAGTTCTCCAGGAACTATTTGTGTTGGAGGTAACTCCACCATCACGGCAAACGGCGCAACAACATACGCTTGGATGCCGGGTAATTTAACTGGTGCATCAATAACAGTTTCTCCAACAGCAACAACAACTTATACCGTCACAGGAACAAATGCGAATGGTTGTATAAATACTGCAACCAGAACTATTACTGTTAATCCATTACCAATTGTAACAGCTACGAGTACATCTGCAGCAGTTTGTACAGGAGCTAGTGTAACACTAACAGGCGGTGGCGCATCAACTTATTCTTGGTCGGGCGGAGTTACGAATGCCGTAAGTTTTATTCCAACGGCAACAACAACTTATACTGTAACAGGAACTAACGCAAATGGTTGTTTGAATACGGCTACAATTACAATTACCGTAAATTCATTACCAGTAGTAACAACTACAACAACAGCTGTAACAATTTGTATTGGAGCAAGTACCACTATTACGGCAAGCGGTGCAACAACATACGCTTGGATGCCGGGTAATTTAACCGGGGTAACAGTAACAGTTTCTCCAATAGCAACAACAACTTATACGGTAACAGGAACGAATGCTAACGGTTGTATAAATACTACAACAAGAATTATTACTGTAAATCCATTACCAGTGGTAACAGCTACGAGTACAGCAGCAGCAGTTTGTGCAGGAGCTAGTGTAACGTTAACCGGTGGTGGTGCTACTTCTTATTCTTGGTCGGGCGGTGTTACTGATGCTGTAAGTTTTATTCCAACAGCAACAGCTACTTATACCGTCACAGGAACGAATGTGAATGGTTGTGTAAATACAGCTACAATTACAGTAACAGTAAATCCGTTGCCAGTGGTAACAGCTACAAGTACATCAGCAGCAGTTTGCACTGGCGGTAGTGTAACGCTTACAGGCGGCGGAGCAGTAACCTATGCTTGGTCGGGCGGTGTTACCAATGCAGTAAGTTTTATTCCATCGGCAACTACTACTTATACAGTAACAGGAACGAATTCGAATGGTTGTGTAAATACAGCCACAACAACGGTAACAGTTAATCCATTACCAGCTGTAACAGCAAATAGCAGCGCAGCATCAGTTTGTGCAGGCGGTAGTGTAACGCTTACCGGCGGTGGCGCTGCAACTTATTCATGGTCTAACAACGTAATGAATGCTGTAAGTTTTATTCCAAATTCAACAGCAACATATACCGTAACAGGTACAGATGCTAACGGATGTATAAATACAGCTGTAATAATGGTTACTGTAAGTACACTTCCAACAGTAACAGCTACGAGTACCGCAGCGGCAGTTTGTGCAGGAGCTAGCGTAACACTTACGGGTGGTGGCGCTGCAACTTATTCATGGACTAACAACGTTACCGATGCTGTAAGTTTCATTCCAACACAAACAATTACTTATACTGTTACAGGAACAAGTTCAGCTGGTTGCGTAAATACCACAACAATAACTGTAACTGTGAATCCATTACCAGTAGTCACAGCTACTAGTACAGCTGCAGCAGTTTGTGCCGGATCTAGTGTAATTCTTTCGGGTGGCGGGGCAGCAACTTATTCTTGGTCGGGTGGTGTTACCAATGCAGTAAGTTTTATTCCAACGGCAACTACTACATATACCGTCACAGGAACGAATTTGAATGGTTGTGTCAATACAGCTATGATAACCGTAACTGTAAATCCGTTGCCAATAGTCACAGCTACAAGTACGGCAGCTGCAGTTTGTATAGGAGGTAGCGTAACACTTACTGGTGGTGGGGCAGCAACTTATTCATGGGACAATAATGTAATTGATGCTGTTACTTTTGTACCAAGCGCAACCATGACTTATGTTGTTACAGGAACTGATTTGAATGCTTGTATTAATACTGCAACAATAACCGTAACAGTAAATCCATTACCAGTTGTAACAGCTACAAGCACAGCAGCGGCTGTTTGTGCAGGAGCTAGCGTAACACTTACAGGTAGTGGCGCATCAACATATGTATGGGATAATAATGTAATTGATGCAGTTACTTTTGTTCCTGTCGCAACAGCTACATACAATGTAATTGGAACTGATTTAAATGGTTGTGTTAATATTTCGAGTATAACTGTAACGGTAAATATATCTCCGATTGTATCTCTTGGTCCCGATGTAATTCAGTGTGGGGGTACCGTAACTTTGAATGCAGGAAACACCGGCTCTACTTATTTGTGGAGTAATTTAAATACCATTCAGTCAATTACTGTTTCTACATCTGGTATTTATTCAGTTGTGGTAACAAACACAAACGGATGTATAGGGTCTGATCTAGTGAATGTAATTATAAATGTTCTTCCGGTTGTGACGGGTAGTGTATCAGCTAATGTGGTATGTGTTGATGACGCAGTTCTATCCTTGGTGGGTACGCCAATTGGAGGTGTATGGAGCGGACCAGGTGTAAATGGTTTATTCTTGAGTCCACTGGCAGCAGGTGTTGGATCGCACATAGCTATTTATTCTTATACCGATTCAAACGGATGTGAAGGCATGGCGAGTGTCAATGTGCAGGTCAACGCGTGTGTAGGATTTGTGGAGCACACGCTTGCTAATGGAGTAAGTGTTTATCCAAATCCAAACAACGGCAGCTTCACACTTAGTGTAAATGCAAATGTTGCTGATCTAATAATCAAAATTACCGATATGCAAGGTCGTGTTGTGTACGCTTCAGTTGAAAATAACGTGAATGCTGGATTTGTAAAACAAATTAGTTTAGACACACAATCATCCGGAATGTATTTGATGCATATCTTAGCTAATGGAGAGCAAAGAACAGAGAAGATTACTGTTCAGAAATAAATATTAAAAAAATTAAAAACAGGTTCCATTATCGGAGCCTGTTTTTTTTATTATATATATGATATTGCGCTGTTGTTTTTGTTTACCCTAGATTTTAAAACTAATAAATATCTATTTATATTGTTTTATTCTTACTAATTTTATACAATTAATATAAGTACTAAAAATAATTTTAAATGAAACGAATTCTATTTATCTTTTTTCTATGCTTGTTTTTTGTTGATGTAAAAACACAGACAAATCCAGGTGATACGATTGTCGTTCAAGCATTCACATTTGGATCACCTCAAAATGCATGGTTTGTTTTTCCATCTGATACGATGCAATATGAGAAAGTAATAATGAAATACAAACTAAAGTGTAATCCTGCTCAAAATCCTGCCTGTGGCGAATGGGATTACCTCACGAATACTTATGTTTATGATCATACTGGACTTTTAGATTCTTCGTTAATTGTACAAGCAGGTGTATCCGTCAATAACACCTTTCCTGATAGCGTTTGTTATAGTAATACACCAACTTATGTGTATGATACTTTGTGGCAATATTATGTAGTGCACACGTCTCAAACATCGTTGACCAATTCGGTAATTGGTATAGGAAACACCTCCTCAACTAATCCTTTTTCCGCAAGCAATTCGGTTTCAAGAAGTCAGTATTTATGGAAAGCTTCTGAATTAACTGGTGCAGGTATGGTTGCAGGACCAATTAGTGGATTGCAATTTTTTTTACAAGCACTCGGCGGACAAATGCGAAACCTAACAATCCGTATTCAAGCAACAAGTTTAGATTCATTAACTAATGCAACGTTTGCTGGATTAGGATTCACAAATGTATATTCTCAAAACACGCAATTTTCAAATTTAGGATGGAATAGTTTACAACTCACAACGCCATTCAATTGGAATGGAACATCAAATTTATTAATTGAAATTACGTATGATAATTTACAACCATCAATAGATAATTTAATAGCAGCTGATACTACAACTGCTTTTAAATCGGGTTTAATTCAATCGGGAAATGACCGCGCTGTTTCTGCAATTCCTGGAGGGCATATTGATCTTCCATTAAATTCTATGGTTGCAGCAATCGATTCATTTATCACAGTTGCCTATTGGGCATTTGGCGATACATTATTGCAGCCACAAAACGGAACATGCTTCGAGGCGAATGATTCTATTGGACAACGCGTGTTGAATGCGCACATGCCTTGGAGCGATAGCCAAGTTTATTGGGACGCTGGGAATGTTGGAGGAAGTTACGATCGCATCAATTTAATTTCAACCACAAACCAAATGCAAGGTCAATGGAATTACTGGGCATTTACCAAAAATGTTGCGACAGGATCAATGAAGGTATATTGTAATGGTAATTTGTTTCATAGCGGAACAGGACTTGTGAGACGTATGAGAAATATTAAAACATTCCGACTTGAACAAGGACATTGGGGTGGTTCCAATTCTTATGCTGGAAGGATGGATGAATTCACCGTATTTAATAAAGAATTAAGTCAGTTGGAAATTCAGGCTTACATGAATCAAGCAATTATCCCTACCGATCCGAATTTTAATAATCTTGCACTTTACTATAGTTTTGACGATGGTAATAATGTTACTTGTATTGATTCTGCTTTAGGAAATCATGGCCCAGCAATTTTAGCAAGTGTTCAAAATGAATTAAAGCCATCTTTTGAATTGATAACTAATTTTATTGAAACTAAAATTCGTCCTCAAATTACATTTGAGCAAGGAATATATGTGTCGTATATTGATTCTATGCAGGTGCTTGATTCAATCTTGAGCGTACCATTTCAAATTATTGTCTTTAATGATTCTATTATTAATCCTGGAATTGCAACGGACACAATTTTAGGTTGGCCTGTTGCCACTTATGCAATGGCAGATAGTACAATTTATCAATCTCAGTATGGTTGGTACACTATTTTTCCGGAAGTGAACCGATATGAATTAGCACGATATATTACTCCCTATGGAAATGGCTTGAGTTTAGGAAATGGTTGGACATGGACATTTGATGTTAGTGATTACGTAACACTTTTACACGATTCAGTACATTTAGCTGCAGGAAATTGGCAGGAATTACTGGATGTAAAATTCTTAATGGTACTAGGTACACCATCTCGCGATGTACTCGACATTCAGAATCTTTATAATGGTAATTTTAATTATGGATCAACTGGAGACCCTATAGA
>Ga0214919_10010221_pt1 | contig 11944 bp, 9 predicted proteins | sample LL1503_MetaG_FD_177994 | JGI IMG/M metagenome (GOLD analysis project Ga0214919, IMG submission 177994) | Freshwater microbial communities from Lake Lanier, Atlanta, Georgia, United States - LL-1503 | ecosystem: Environmental > Aquatic > Freshwater > Lake | place: USA: Georgia | collected 2015-03-15
GCGAGTAATAATCCAGCAAGTGCTGCAGCGCAGCGCAATCGCGGTTTTTTCGTCGCCGGTGATCGAGTGCAACTCACCGATCAAAAGGGAAAGATTTATAGCATCACAATCACACCTGGAAAAGAGTGGCATACGCATAAAGGCTGGATCATCCACGATGATTTAATCGGACTCCCTGAAGGTTCGGTCGTTAGCACAAGTGCCGGGCTAAAGTTCACCGCCTTCATTCCACTTCTAACCGATTACGTTCTCTCGATGCCACGTGGTGCAACGATCGTCTATCCCAAAGATTCAGCCATGATCGTCGGATTTGCCGATATTTTTCCGGGCGCCCGAGTACTTGAAGCGGGCGTTGGAAGCGGAGCGCTTACGCTATCCCTACTACGCGCAGTTGGAAGCGCCGGACATGTCCACTCGGTTGAACGGCGCGAAGACTTTGCAGAAAACGCTAAACAGAATATTGAAAACTATTTTGGTCAAACACCTGATAACTGGTCACTTGATATCGGTTCGGTGCAAGAGAAAGTCTTTGAAGAAGATTTTGATCGCGTTATTTTAGATATGTTGGCACCTTGGGAATGTATTGAACTAGCGGCAAAAGTATTACGTCCCGGCGGCGTCTTTATGGCATATGTAGCAACCACAACGCAATTATCGGCAACTGCCGAAGCGCTCAAGGATGATGGCCACTTTACTGAACCAGAGAGTTTCGAAAGCATGGTCCGTGGCTGGCATCACGAAGGACTTGCCGTTCGCCCACAGCAGCGCATGATTGGCCATACTGGATTCTTGATATTTGCACGACGGATGGCCCCTGGTGTTGAGGTGTTAGCGCGACGAAGACGTCCGGCGAAGGGTTCATACGGTGTCGCGGAAGACTGAGCGGTTAGTTAATTTAACTATCGCCCTTCTAGCAACCAAGCGCTACATAACTAAATCAGAGATCTTTCGTACCGTCGATGGATACGAAGGTAGCGATGAGAGCAAAGAGCGAATGTTCGAGCGCGATAAAGATGATCTACGTAATCTCGGAATTGATATAGAGGTTGGTACCTTTGATCCACTCTTTGAAGATGAGTCTGGCTATCGCATAAAGCCTGAGAACTATCAATTCCAATTGGGTGAGGTAAATGCGCAGGAAATAGCTCTCTTATCCATGGCAGCACAAGCTTGGCGAGGTGCAACTCTTGGTGCATCAGCGTTAAGTGCGCTAAATAAACTACATGCCATCGGCATCGAAAGTGATACCGAACTACTTCCGGACCTCGCTCCTTCGATCGTCAGCGAAGATAAAAATCTTCCAATAGCGATCGCTGCCATCACTTCACGGACTGCGCTCTCATTTCAATACTTAAATGAAGATCTCTTAGCCGAGAATAGAGTCTTGGAACCCTATGCGGTCCTCGCCCGTTATGGACATTGGTATCTAGTTGGAAATGACTTAGATCGAAAATCCCAACGTAATTTCCGCTTAGATCGGATTTCTGGCGAAGCCAAGTTGCAAGGCAGGGCTGGGGGATATGAAATACCTAAAGAGTTAGATATTGACACGGTATTTGGGGTTGAAAAGAGCGCCGAGACTGCTTCGCTGCTTCTCAGAGACGGCCGAGCGCTAAATCTTCGAACACGCTGTAATCCAGATACCAACGCCCAGCAAACTGATGGTTGGCAGGCGGTACAGATTGCTTTCAAGGATCGTGAGCGCTTCATAGAAGAGATCCTTTGGTATGGCAGCGACGTTATTGTCATTGAACCGTCCTCCTTGCGATCACAGATAATCGATTTACTGAAGAAGGGGGTTAGTCAATATGGCTAGAGCGCAAGCAACTCCGGTCGAGAGAGCAGCCCGCCTACTTGATTTAGTTCCCTTTATATCTACCCATCAAGGGATCTCTGTAAAAGATTTAGCTCGCGAGTTTGAGTTGACCGAAAATGAATTACTCACTGATTTAAATACTCTTTGGATGTGTGGTCTACCGGGCTATACGCCACTGGAATTGATAGATCTAGAGTTCGAATCTGGTTATGTGAGTATCCGTAACGCAGAGATTTTGCAACGAGTACGCCTTTTAACGAAGCAGGAGCTAGTAATTATCCTGCTCGGATTAGATATATTGAAGGAGTCCTTCGACAAACCGCGACCAGATTTAAATAATTCTGTCGATAGCTTAGTTGCGAAAATAAAGGCCATCGTAGGAAATGTTGCAATGGCTGCGCCGATTGTCGATTCCAGCCATCGAGCGATAATCGCCCAAGCCATCCAAAGCCGTCGGGATTTAGAGATCTCATATCTTTCAACGATAAAAGATGCGGTTACCGAACGAAGAATTACGCCAATAGATATATCGGTTGATTTGGGATTTGAAGTTTTAAACGCATATTGTCACTCTGCCTGCGCATTTAGAACTTTCCGCTTGGATAATATGAAATCTGTTGAACTTAGTGAGTTAACTTCAGCGACGCCGACCGAAACTAGGCAAGATGGCTTTGAATGGCAGCTTCGCATCAATGCACGGCTACGGACTTCACTAGAACGTTTCCGGCAAACCCCTAACGTCCGCGAAGGGGTCAAGGAGATCAGCGTGAGCGTAAATTCTTTTAGCCAAGATTGGCTCCTGCGGAGCGCGATGAGCACCTTGGGTTCGGCAGAAGTATTGGGACCACCGCAGGCTCGCTCTGCTCTGGCCAAAGCATGTGAATCAGCCTTAGAACTCTATAAGTAGCCAAAGTCTTAGGATGCGTGCGGGCGCTGCGATGCGCTACCGTTTAGCCATGCCTTTCTTACGCGAACCTAGCCATATTCTGATCTTACTTATAGTAATTGTTGTTCTCTTTGGCGCTAAGCGATTGCCGGATTCTGCCCGTTCTCTTGGCCGATCACTACGAATCTTCAAGAGCGAGATGAAAGATATGAAAGAAGACGGTAACGAAAAGAAAGATGGCACTGACGGCGCTGCCGGTCAATAGTATTTATGGCGACCTCCGTCGGCGGTCGTATGCCGCTCATCGAACATCTGCGTGAATTTCGCAAACGCATAGTTCGCTCCTCTATAGCAATCTCTCTTGGATCAATTGTCGGCTGGTTTTTCTACAACGAGATAATCACCAAATTAGCCGAACCGGTCTGCGACTTAAGGGCCGCGCAAGCAAGTGGTGCCAATAATTGCGGAGCTTTGTATATAAATGGAGTTTTAGGACCGTTAAATCTACAGATTAAGGTCGCGATACTTACCGGAGTAATTTTGAGCGCCCCGATTTGGCTCTATCAACTTTGGGCATTTATAGCACCGGCTCTCCACCGAAGAGAGAAGCGGTATTCAGTTCTCTTTCTGGTTGCGGCAACTCCATTCTTCGCAGCAGGCACCTACCTCGGCTATTCAATCTTGCCTGTCGCTGTCCGGGTACTCTTTGGATTCACACCAGATGCGCTAAACAATCTGGTGAAATTTGATGACTATCTCGATTTTGTGATGAGAGCGATATTGCTCTTTGGAATAGCCTTTGAGCTTCCGGTCTTCCTCGTGACATTTAATTTAATTGGCTTCTTAAGCGGGGTTGCGATTTTGAAACCTTGGCGAATTTGGATCTTCGCCATAACGCTCTTCGTTGCAGGTTTTACACCGAGCGCGGATCCGCTATCGATGGTCTTACTTGCGCTCCCTCTGATCGGACTTTATTTACTTGCTGGTGTTTTTGCTCTATTCAACGATAAGCGACGCGCTAAAAAGAACGCCTTAACTGAAGAGATTTAGCTAGATGTGGGCAATAGTTATCAATCCAGTCTCAGGATCCGGTCGCGGCGCAGTTCTGGGTCGGGAAGTCGCGGGCTATTTCGCAAGCAAGAAGTTGAGTTACCGCATCATTACGGCAACTTCTGCGCAGAAATTACGGCAGAACTTATCGGAATATCTAGATACTAACGGCAATGACTGCGAAGGCGTTATCTCTGTTGGGGGAGATGGCCTGGCTCATTTAGTCCTACAGTTGGTGGTGCCGCGTAAAGTTCCATTTACCGTAGTAGCAGCAGGCACAGGTAATGATTTTCTGCGCGCTTTGGGTTGGCAATTAGATGGCTTAACGGCGCAGTTGGATGCGGTTACTTCACGTAAGCCAACTCCAGTAGATCTAGGTTTAGTTGATTCTGAATGGTTCGGTGCGATTCTATCTACTGGCTTTGATTCGATCGTAAACGAGAAAGCTAATACTTTAAGATGGCCGAAGGGGCCGATGAAATATAATTTGGCAATCGCCATGGAGCTACCGAAATTCAGACCACTTGGTTATCAGATAGAAATCGATGGTCAGATTATTGAAACCGAAGCTATGTTGATAGCTATCGGCAACGGAAATAGCTACGGTGGCGGGATGAAGGTCTGTCCAGATGCCGATATGTCTGATGGGCTATTTGATGTGATGGTGCTTCGTCCAGTTAGTAAGTTTGAGTTTTTGCGAGTCTTCCCAAAAGTCTTTACTGGCCAACACATCCACCACCCGAAAGTCGATATCTATCGGGCAGCAAAGGTTTCGCTCAACGCCGAGGCAGTTGCATATGCAGATGGTGAAAGGGTCGGCGGGCTACCAGTTCGTGCTGAATGTATGGCAGGGGCTGGACTATCGTGGACCCCGTGACCACCCCAGCTGCCAAATATACCGCGGCGAAGTCTCGAAAAGCTCACCCAGTCACCGAGGAATTTATCTCCCAGTTTGAATTTCCCTTTGATCAATTTCAGATCGATGCCTGTCACGCTGTGGAAGGCGGCCATGGCGTATTGGTAGCCGCACCTACCGGAGCTGGTAAAACCGTGGTCGGTGAATTTGCCGCGTATCTAGCTCTGAGTAAAGGTAAGAAGTGTTTCTACACAACACCTATCAAAGCGCTTTCTAACCAGAAGTTTCAGGAGTTTGTTTCACGTTTCGGTGAAGAGCGAGTTGGTTTGTTGACTGGTGATACCAACATAAATTCCGAGGCCGATATCTTGGTTATGACCACGGAAGTCCTCAGAAATATGTTGTATGCAAATTCAAATACTTTAGTAAATCTTGGTTCTGTAGTTATGGATGAGGTTCATTATTTAGCCGATAAGTTCCGTGGGGCAGTCTGGGAGGAAGTGCTGATCCATCTAATGGAGTCCGTGCAAGTTATCTCGCTTTCGGCAACCGTCTCTAATGCAGAGGAGTTCGGTGAATGGTTAGGGGAGGTACGCGGTCAGACTGAAGTAATCCTCAGTGAGCACCGGCCAATTCCGCTTTATCAACATGTTTTGATTAACTCCAACCTAGTCGATCTCTTTAGCCAACCTGGAAAAATAAATCCGGAGATATTGGCGCTCGAGCGCGAAGCGCTTCGCAAAGTGCGGATACCGAGAAATCGCCGCGAACAATGGGGAGCTCAAGATCCACGATTATCGCGTCCGGAGATAATTGAGAAACTAAATCGCGAAGATATGTTGCCCGCGATCACCTTTATCTTCTCACGCATGGGTTGCGATGCTGCCGTCAAACAATGTCTTTCCGCCGGAATTAAGTTAACCAATACCGAAGAACGGGCCGAGATTCTGGCAACTGCAGAACGTTTTACCGCGAATCTGCCCGAAGAAGATCTAGAAGTCTTGGGTTATCGCGAATGGATAACCGCTTTAGAGCGGGGAATCGCAGCCCACCATGCGGGACTTCTGCCTAGCTTTAAAAACGCGGTGGAAGATCTATTTCAACGCGGATTGGTAAAAGCGGTATTTGCTACTGAAACTTTAGCGTTGGGCATCAACATGCCAGCGCGCACCGTGGTGCTGGAGAAGTTAACTAAATGGAATGGCGAAGCCCATGTTCCAATTACTCCGGGGGAGTACACCCAGTTGACCGGTCGTGCTGGTCGTCGTGGTATCGACATCGAAGGAAATGCTGTTGTGCAATGGTCTCCCACAGTTGATTCGGCAACTGCCGCAGGTTTGGCTTCGACGCGAACTTATCCATTGCGATCTTCATTCACGCCCACATACAACATGGCGATTAATTTAATTGCCCGCTTCGGCCGCGAACGCGCCCATGGCAGCCTGGAGTCATCATTTGCACAATTCCAAGCAGATCGCGCTGTGGTTGGTTTAGTTCGGCAGATAAAGAAGAACGATGCTGCTCGGAATGAATTACTGGAGAGCGCAAAATGCCATCTTGGTGATTTTGAAAGCTATGCCTTGACGCGCTCTGAAATAAAGGAGTTAGAAAAACTCCTCTCTAAGCGCGATGGACGAAAGACATTTGATAATCGCCAAAGGAGCCATATGGAAGGTGAGATCGATAATTTACGTCGCAGCATGCGAAACCATGCCTGTCACTCGTGTAATGATCGTGAAACCCATGCCCGCTTCGCCGAGAGAGCCGAGCGTTTAGTCCGAGAGTCAGATGGCTTACGCGCGCGAGTCGAAAATCGCACCCACGTTATTGCAAAAACTTTCGATCGAATCTGTGATGTCTTGACGCACCTTGGATATATCGAAGGTGAAAAGCCACTTGCACAGGGAAAGATCTTGGCAAAAATCTATGCCGAATCCGATCTACTTCTGACCGAAACAATCAGAGCAGGTATCCTAGATAACCTCACCGCCCCAGAGCTGCTTGCAACAGTTTCTTCAATGATCTTCCAATCAAGATCCCGTGATGAGTACGCACCTAAGATGCCACATCAGAACGTAGCGAACGCTTTAGCTGAGATAACGAAGTTGTGGGCCAAGCTAGAAGATATTGAAAATGAGTTTGATGTAAAGACACAGAAAGAACCTGACTTTGGATTTGCCTATATTTCCTATCGTTGGGCACAAGGTAATTCGCTGACCAACGTTTTAAAGGGAAGCGACATGTCAGTGGGGGATTTTGTGCGCTCTGTTAAACAGTTGATGGATTTAATGGTGCAGATTGGCGGAGCTAGCGAATCTCTACGTCCTGCTTGCCGAGAAGCAATCAAGCGTTTAGATCGTGGAGTTGTCTCATATATGGTGGACGAACTATGACTTTAATGCTTCTCGATAGCGCTTCTCTTTGGTATCGCGCTTATTACGGTATGCCTGACACGATGTTGGCTCCAGATGGAACCCCAGTAAATGCGATTCGTGGTTATCTCGATATGACGGCTCGCCTAATCACGATGTATTCACGGAAACGCATCGTTGCGTGTATTGAAGGGGATTGGCGTCCTTCCTGGCGAGTAGAACTCTGGCCCGATTACAAAGCCAATCGCCTAGAAGAAGATGGCGAAGGCGAAGAAGAGCCAGATTTACTAACTCCGCAGATTCCGATTCTCTTAGATTTACTCGATGAATTCGCAATCCCAATGGTTGGTGTAGATGATTACGAGGCCGACGATGTGATGGCCACCTTTGCCGTTAAGGAGAAGGGGCCGATTCGAATTGTCACTGGCGATCGTGATCTCTTTCAATTAGTTGATGATAAACGAGATGTAAAGGTTGTTTACTTAGCAAAGGGTCTATCGCAACACGAACTTGTAGATATCTCTTGGGTGGCTCGTAAGTACGCGATTCCGGGAGATCGTTACGCACTATTTGCCATGTTCCGCGGTGATCCATCGGATGGACTTCCGGGCGTGCGTGGAATCGGAGAGAAAGGTGCAGCTGTAATCGCTAACCACTTTGTAGATGTTGATCAGGCGCTGCAAGGGGCAAAAGAATCTCACCCAGCACTTACTCCGGCGCTAGCCAAGAAGATTATTGCTGGCGCGGATTATCTGAAGATTGCGCCTACTTTGGTGCACTGTGCAAAAGATGTTGCACTTCCGTCATTAGATATCTCTCTTCCTAAAGCACCACAAGATTTATCGAAGATTTACGAGATGAAAGAACGTTACGGTCTGGGGGCAAGCGTAGATAGGTTGATAGCAGCTTTGAAATGGTAGTCATTGTCTTAGCGGCCTTCCTGGCAAGCGCCGCATTTGCACCGATCGGAATCTGGTATTTCGCAGTTCTTGGCTACGCTCTTTTACTACGAAAATTATCTTCTACTATCAAACCGATCTGGTTATCGTTGCTATTTGGTTTGGTCTATAACGCGATAGTCCTAAATTGGTCAGGAAAATTCGTGGGAGTGTTACCTTGGTTGCTTTTGTCTTTACTGCAATCACTCTTCTATCTACCAGTCGGCATTGTTGCCAAGCGTTTGCGCAATATTTGGTGGATGGCTTTCACTCTTTTGGCCATGGAGCTATTGCGAGCGAACTTTCCTTTCGGAGGTTTTGGCTGGACTCGTATCGCCTTTAGTCAGGTCCAATCACCCGCCGTAAAGGTGGTCTCTTTTGGGGGAGTACTCGCCCTTTCGGCTATAACCCTCGTCTTTGCCGCATTGCTTACTAGGATTTCTATAGCGAATTTACTAAGGGTAACTTTGATTTCCATTGCTTTACTTTTCTTACCACTTAACCCACAGGGGAGTGGTTCGTTAAAGTTGCTGGCCATACAGGGAAACACCCCTTCTATCGGTTTAGATTTTAATTCGCGAGCTAAGGCAGTCTTTGATCTACATCGCGATGCAACTTATCGCTTCGCTAAAGCCAAATATGACGCAATCATTTGGCCAGAGAATGCGATCGATATTGATCCGGGCGCCTATCCAGAAGTTGCGCAAGATATTGCCAATTTAAACTTTAAGACGCAAGCACCACTAATTGCTGGTGTGGTGCTGCAACATAACGGTTCACCGGAAAATGCTTCGGTGATGTACGACAAAAATGGTGACGTCGAAAGCACTTATATAAAGCGGGGGCTAACTCCGTTTGGTGAATATATGCCCCTTCGTGGGTTGGCAGAATTTATCTCTCCTTATGCAAAATCAGTGACAGATTTTAACGCTGGCAAGCTTTTACAGGTGCATAAAATTGCCGCAAATCCAATAGGTCCGGTGATTTGCTATGAAATTATCAACGATCGCTTGGTACGTGAAATGGCGGCAAATTCGAATGGACTAATTGTTCAGACCAATAGCGCCACTTTTGCTGGCACATCAGAGAGTCGCCAACAATTGGCTATAACTAGAATCCGAGCTATTGAAAATTCACGAAGTATTTTAAGTGTTTCCACGATTGGCATCTCGGCTTTAATCGACAATAATGGGCGAGTGGTTAGCCAAACAAAAGAAGATATGCAGGCCTACCTCAAGGCAGATCTGCAGTTAAACACATACTCAACATGGGCCAGTAGACTTGGTTATTTCGCCGATATTTTCGTACTTGGATTTATTGCGCTTTTGGCTTTCCGAAGATCACGCAATGGCCAAAACGTATGAATAGATTAGTAATATTAATTCCTACATATAACGAAGCAGTTTCTATTGTAGAACTCCTAGATAATCTGGCTAAATATCGTCCTGAATCAATTTACCCTTTTGATGTCGTAGTAATTGACGATAATTCACCCGATGGAACTGCGGCAATAGTCGATAATTTGGCGATTAGTTGGGTGACGATTGTGCATCGCCCCGGAAAAGGTGGCCTTGGTGCGGCTTACCGCGCCGGATTTGCTCAGGTACTACAAGATAGCGAATACACACATGTGGTAACTATGGATGCCGATGGCTCACACCGGGTCGCAGACCTGCCGGCAATGTTTGCAGCGATTCAGCCAGGTAGATCGATAACACTTGGAACTCGTTGGATACCTGGAGGCAGCGTCGTAAACTGGCCAAAATCACGTCAATTACTTTCTAAGGCCGGAACTAAATATGCCAAGTTGGCCTTGGGAATCAATCTAAATGATTTAACTGGTGGATTTCGAATATATAGCGTTGAACTATTAAAAGCGTTGCGCCTTAGCGATATGGCAGCTACTGGATATTGTTTTCAAATTGAGATGGCAATGGCAGCAGATCTAGCTGGCGCAGTTGCAACTGAAGTTCCTATTACCTTTGTCGAACGCATCAATGGGGTTTCTAAGATGTCGAATGCGATAGTCGTTGAGGCGCTCACGCAGACGACCCGTTGGGGCCTGGCTCGTAGGCTTAGACCTAACGCCGATAAGTTACATTATGTTAAGTAACTTAAAGTAGCGCCATCCCCGCCTAGAACAAGCGCGATTATGAGCTGTAAGCCTCTATCGGTGCGCACGAACAGACCAGATTGCGATCTCCAAATGCGCCATCAATCCGACCAACAACTGGCCAGTACTTACCTCGAGATCCGATCAACTCGCCTGGAATCAGCCCTGTAATCGTTGCTGGGAAGGCGCCTGCTTCACGAGGGTAATCACGCTCCCAATTAGTGGCGGCAATCGCTCCTATCGTGTGCGGAGCGTTGCGCAGCGGTGACCCCTCAATAGTCTGCTTGCCATCAATAATCTCTTGGATCTCGCCACGGATACCGATCATGGCATCGATAAAGCGGTTCATCTCGAGGATATCTTCTGATTCGGTTGGTTCGATCATCAAAGTTCCAGCAACCGGAAATGACATCGTTGGTGCGTGGAATCCAAAGTCCATCAACCGCTTTGCGATGTCATCGACAGTCACACCCGAAATCTTTGTGATCTCGCGCAAATCCAAGATGCACTCGTGAGCGATTAAGCCTTTGTTGCCGGTGTACAAAATTGGGTACGAGTTCTTTAAACGAGCTGCCATGTAATTCGCATTTAAAATCGCGATCTCAGTTGCATGAGTAAGGCCTTCTCCCCCCATTAAACGTATGTACGCCCAAGAAATTGGCAGAATACTTGCAGAGCCAAATGGTGCTGCAGAGATCGGTCCAGGGCCCGTTGCAGGTCCTGCAGTTGCATCTAACGGATGGTTAGGCAAGAACGGTGCAAGATGAGCTTTAGCGATAACTGGACCAACACCCGGTCCCCCACCACCATGCGGAATGCAGAAAGTCTTATGCAAGTTTAGATGCGAGACATCGGCACCAAATTTTCCAGGCTGCGCAGTGCCAACTAGCGCATTGAGATTTGCACCATCTACATAAACTTGACCGCCTGCATCGTGGATCATCGCGCAAATCTCTGAAATCGCGGATTCAAAGACGCCATGGGTAGATGGATAAGTCACCATCAGCGCCGCAAGTGAATCGGCATTTAAAGCAATTTTTAGCTTTAGATCTTCCAAACTTACATTGCCTTCTTCATCGCATTCGATGACAACAACTGACATTCCGGCCATTACGGCACTTGCCGCGTTTGTTCCGTGGGCACTTGAAGGAATTAAACAGATGTTGCGGCCGAAATCGCCACGCGAATCGTGGTAATTGCGAATAGCCAACAGCCCTGCAAACTCACCCTGACTGCCTGCATTCGGTTGCAACGAAACTGCGTCATAACCAGTTATTTCGACCAACCAATTTGATAACTGCTCGATTAAAAGTCTTGACCCTTTTGACTGATCAGCGGGCGCAAATGGATGAAGGGATGAGAACTCTGGCCAAGTAACGGCTTCCATTTCAGTCGCTGAATTTAACTTCATCGTGCAAGAACCAAGAGGAATCATGGTGCGATCAAGTGCGAGATCGCGGTCTGCCAAAGAACGTAAGTAACGCATCATCGAGGTTTCCGACTTGTATGTATTGAAGACTGGATGCGATAAATACGATGAGGTACGCGCAAACTGCGGCGCAATCTCGCTGGCTTGACCATCTGATAAGCCAAGGATATTTAATACATCGTTGAACGAGGCATCAGTTGTTGTCTCATCGAAGGAGATACGGATCTGCGTATCTGAGATGCGCCCGAAGTTATACTTCTTCGCAACCGCTAATGCATGGATCGCGTTTGCATCCTTTACATCGATAGTTACCGTGTCAAAGATATTTTGATTGCGCGATTTAGAAGCGCTCTGCAGACGGGATGCATAGTTGTGGACCCGCTCGGCGATTGCACGTAAACCGACTGGACCATGCCACATCGCATAAAAGGCGCTCATGTTGGCAAGTAGTACCTGCGCCGTGCAGATATTGCTGGTAGCTTTG
>Ga0214919_10010222_pt1 | contig 11944 bp, 14 predicted proteins | sample LL1503_MetaG_FD_177994 | JGI IMG/M metagenome (GOLD analysis project Ga0214919, IMG submission 177994) | Freshwater microbial communities from Lake Lanier, Atlanta, Georgia, United States - LL-1503 | ecosystem: Environmental > Aquatic > Freshwater > Lake | place: USA: Georgia | collected...
GCCAGAAGTGAAAATGCCAGAAGTGAAAATGCCAGAAGTGAAAGTACCAAATATAAATTATAATATTCCTAATGTCTCTTCATATAGTGACCCAATGAAAAAACTACAAGACAATGCTCAAATGGTTGGTGGACGAATTAAAAAATCACAATTAGAATTTCTATCACCATTTGTAAACAGAGCTCAAATATTTAGACAATATGGTGGAAAATGGAATACAAAAAAGCATAGAACTAGAACTAGAAAGACAACACGTCGAAAGTAAATTATTTATTATTTTTTGTCCATTCAATGTACCCATTACTTTTAACAACATTGAAAGATGATCCTAAATGCTGTATTCCAATAGTATATGCTTGTTTTTCTATTGGGTCTAGATGTTTTAAATACTTAATAATATTTTTTTGAATAAATATATCATATTTTTCAAATGAATTAGGGAGTTCTAATTTTAGTTCAGATTCAATTTCTTGACGGTTCATTTTAGTTAATTATATATGTTCAATATGAATATATAATTAAATCAATTTTTTTAAAATTACATTATCGCATGTAAACGATATTTGGTTGATTCGCTCCATAATACGTTACTGTAAACGCCAAGCGTTTATCAGATAGTTTAATTTCACTTTGATTAAGCATATTAGTTATTTGTGTTTCAATTTGATAACCGTTTGATTGTAAAAATGATATAAGATCAGGGATTTCATCAGGAGTCATTAAATCGCAACCGGAAGTATATTTATTACAACAACCAGTACTAAGACTTTGAAGTGCTAGACCGCATTTTTGAATAGGATTACAAGGACCCTCTCTTTGAAAAGGGGATAGCCTTGGTAATATTAACCTTCTAACAAGTCTAGATAATGGACCTTGGGGTTCTAAATTAACCATCATAATATTTTTATAACATTGATTATATTGATCGTAAAAGGGTTGTGAAGTTATTGTGAATGTTTTTGTTAAATTAGGTAATCTATTCATTTTATATAAAATATGAAATTAATTTATTTTATGAATTTGTATTAATTTGTATAAATTAATCGAAGAGATTCCGCACTTGCTAAAGGTTTATTAAAAAAGTTATCATATCCAAAATTTTTAGCAACATCACGTATTTCCTGTACACCTTTGGTATCATTCCAAAAATCTGTGTGTGTTTTATGTGTTAGTATATAGCATCCAAAATTAGGAGATACAAGTATAGATGTTTCTGGTATAAATAAAGGACTGGCTACTAATATAGTTTGATAATCTTCACTTACGTATAAGATCCAGTAATCGCCATCGAATCCTAAAGATGCAAATGATACAATTCTACAAGTTGGAACATCTTTATTTCTAGCAATTGTAGTACCTTTAACACCTTTTGGTTCAAAATTCTCGCCTAATCCTGTATTATTAACACTAATTATTTTCTTTTCTGAATCAATTAACCTATATACAACCGATACAGAAGAATTCCCTATTCCAGTTCCGAAGAAAGCAGTTGAACGTGTTGTCAAAACTTGATTCCATCTTATATCATTAAACATAAATTTAGGTGAATTAAACCTATCGAGTAATATTTTAAGATTTTCTTTACCGATTATTTCTTTATGTTTTGAAATAATTTCATCATTAATATATTTGGAATAACTATCATTAGATATTTGATTAAAAAAGTTACTGATATTTTTAAAAATATTCATTAATATATAATTTAAATATTCTTATATTTCCCCAAAAAATAATTGTTTTAGAGACGTTAATTCTTCATTTGTTAGTCTAATTGAATTAAATAATTTAGAAAATGCTGTTGCGTCTTCTTTACTGGTATTATATTTTGTTACGTATCCTGATTCGTAAAGGGTAATGATGGTCAGTATATTTATGTATAAATTCGAATTTTGTTTATCAATTGCTAACATTCGTCTTAATTTTTGTTTTATAGTTTGAAATTTTTTAATGCGTTCTTTTTCGTATTCTTTTTCAATAAGTTCTATAATTTTTTTATCTTCTTCATCTTGGAATGCATCAAGATCACTTTTACTTATTTCAATAGCTTTTTCAATTTCTTCATTACAATTTTGGTAATGATTGTAATATTTATAATTTATAGGAGGTTCTTGATAAAAAGAATTACCAATTAATTGTTCTTTTTTTACTGGGTCAGGATCTCTGATATCATTAATATCAGCTCTGCCAAAATCATCCATAATATTACTATTAACATTGATAGTATTATTAGCGTTATTATTATCATCAGTGTTTCCTTTATCATTTTTTATATTATTATTCATTGATAGATTTAATACGATTAAAAGCTTTATTATATTTTTATAATTAAATAATTATAAAAAAAATTGAAATGATAATAAGTATTAGTAAATAATGCAAACGTTGACTACATAAAAAGAAAAAGAAAAATAAAAGATGAGTTTAGAAATACAAAATAGCTGTGGCATTAATATTGATACTATTCTTAGCAATAATAGATCATATGAAATCAATGGGGAAAATATAAATTATGATGAGGAACGTATTAATCGGGAAGAAACAGATAATGAATTGCCTATATTAATTTATAGATTTAAATTTACGGAAGTATTTATGGAGCAACTGTATAACTTTTCAAAAATACATCAATATGATGAAAGAAAGGATTTTAAAGAAGCTTGGAAGACTTGGACTGAAGAAAATGAAACAATTGTTGACGAGGAGATGCGTAGATTATTAAATTTAGGTTATGATGGTGATGTATTAGATAAAATGTTTAAGAGCGCGAGATATTATTTTAGAAAGAAGAGCACAGAAAAAAAAGAGCCAAAACAAAGACGCCAATATATAAGTGTAAATAAAGAACTATTAGATGCAATGGATAAGCATATTGAGGAAAATATTTATAACACAGATTATCAGCCAAAGACAGGGTTCATTAAATTTTGTAATGATAATGAAAAAATATTGAAGGAAACAATATCTAAGATCTTTGAACAAGGTATAAAAGAGTCGCAAATAATTGAAGATAAGATTAAGAAAACTTATAAAAACAGATATTTCATGCTTACAAATAAAACTAAGTAAACAAGTAAGAATTGTATAATTAATTTACTTAGAAATACTAATGAATATTAGCAAGAATAATAAAAATACAGATTTACAAGAAAAATGTGTTTATTATTTTTTCAATAGTAAAAGCTATAATAATGCAAAAATAAAACCAATACACAAAATAAGGAATACAGATTTTTTTCTAATGAATGAACTAACAAATTCAAAAAAGATCCATACAATACAAGATTACAGGTATTATTATTATGTATATGAAACAACTTCAGAATTAAAAATAACGGAATTAGATGAAGATGTGGATTGTGTTAGTTCTGGAGAACACATAAAATCCGATGGAACAGTTTTGTTGAAATTTGATAATAGGGAATTAATATATTTTAAAAACTACTTAAAGGCTTTAAGTAGTTCTACAAAATATATATTTACAATTATTGATTTTTATAAAAGGTTATTAAAATCTGTTGGCTTGTTAGTTAATAAACAAATAGTTCATAATTATATTAATTTCGATAATGTTGTTATCGATAAACGAAGTGAAGTTCCATTATTTTCTGAATTTTCACTTTCTATTGATCTTTCAAATAAAAATATTGAACAATATATTCAGTCTTTTTTTATAGAGTATGATCCCTCTTATTTAGAATGGCCATTGGAAATTCACATTCTTTCTTACCTAATAACTAACAAGTTGACTAGTCCACAAAATTCATTATCTAGTTATAATATTGAAACGATTATATGTAATGTGCTTGAACATAATAATATTTTAAAAACTTTTGGAGATAAGGTTGTTAGTTCATATAAACAAGAAGCTCTAGAATATTTTAAAAAATATGTTAACCAAACTTATGATTATATTTTGACTGATATTCTAAAGTACAGTAATACTTGGGACAATTATTCCTTAAGTATTATGTTTTTGCGTATATTAATTGGAATACATAGATCCATTAAAATACAAAACAAATTCATAATTATGTTTATGAAGTTGTTAGTTTGTAATATTCATCTAAACCCCTTAAAGAGGCTTTCTATTGGTTCAACAACTAACAATTTTAATAGTATATTAGATAGTCTTGAACCGAAAGATTATAAAGAAGTATTAGATAATTTAATATCTGCGTGAAGAACGACGTTGTTGTTGTTGTTGACGACGGCGTTGGGTACGACCGCGTTGTTGTTGCTGTTGTTGGGTACGACCGCGTCTTCTGCCCATAGTTCTTCGCATAGTTCTGCGTCTTTTACCACCCATAAGTTCCATTGAAGGAGTACTTGTCATTGAAGGAGTGCTTGTCATTTCTCCTCCTTGCATAGTTTCACCCATAGTTTCACCCATAGTTTCACCCATAGTTTCACCCATAGTTTCACCCATAGTTTCACCCATAGTTTCTGGACTAGAAGTTTGACCACCCATCATCCATTTCTCACCCTTATCCTTTCTAACTTTAGCACGATGAATTGCATCCTTGTAGCTAAGCTTTTCCTCTTTTTGAACTTTCTTAACAAATGTCACCCAAGCCTTAAGACTTTTGTTGGCCTTACGTTTACCTCCAGTTAAACTCATTTATATATTCTGTGTAGATTATTTTATTAATGCAATGTTTAATTTGCTTAAATAACTTAAAATTGATTTATAAATATTATATTTAAATAATAATAAATAAGTAAACTATAATTATTCAAATCATTAATGTCTAATTTCAATAAAATTAAAGATGATGTATTTACACTTCAGTTGCCAGGTTCAGATCTAGTATTTACGCGATACCTTTATGTAAAAGACGAAGTGCGTATTGCGTTGTTAGTTTCTATTCTAAATAAAAGCGATGATGCTATATTTTGGGCATATGAGCTATATCATAGTGGCTTTAAAAACGAATTGTTTGGTCTAATTTGGAAAATTTATTATGATTTCTTTGCCACTCTAAATCCCACTTTTGAAGCATATCTCCTAAAAAAACACAAAGAGGTTATTATGGCATTTGATAGTAACCAAGATAGGGTTGTTAGTTCAATTATTCAGGATTTACTTTTCCGACCATTTAATACAGATGTCTTCATTATGCGAAATATTTGCGATAACTTTGAACCTGACATCATATATCATCAATGCAAAGACACTTTGTTTATATATAATAATTTTGAAAAATGGATAGAATTAGATGATTACAGATCTATTTCGCATTGGATATTAAATATAAATAAAACAGTGGATTCGGTAGATGTTTATAATGTATGTTTAAATATATTTGAAAAAAATGGGTTGAAACTAACAAAAAACAAATTAGAAAAAGAGTTTGTTTCGGTTATAAATTTGAATATAAACGCAAATATAATTTTATTGGCAAAAATAATGTGTTTATTTTCAAAAAAAGAAGATCTAAAAAAAGGAAGAAGTATTTACATTAATGTCGAGCCTGAAGATGTGGTGCAATATGAAACAATTTCTTCTTTAGAAAATTATAAAGTATTAGAAAACGCGTGTATTTGCGGAATAGATGATTTAAAGCATTTGAGTTTATTTAAGTTGAACAGACAAAAATACAACATTAAAGACGAATATTGGTATAGATGGGAATATCACGCATCATTTTCGCCAATATGGTCTCAAAGAATAAGACAATTTGGAGGCTATCCTGATTATACTCGTCAAAAGATTATATTTAAAGAGGAACCAGACGATGATCAAGTGCAAAACTTTTATAATCTATATGGTTATGAACCAGACGAACAATCTATAACAACTCAATTAAAAAATATAATGGAATTGGAAAAGGTACATAATTGGAAATGGTTTAATGAACAATATCGAAAAAATGGTTTATTTGAGGCTTATGATGAAGAATTGGAGGAATTTGATTTAATTGGAATAATATATTAAATTCGATAATTGATAATTTAACACTAAAATAAAATTGGTAATTTTTTTTTAATTATAAAATAAAATTGAAATAAATATAAAGAGTTAGGTTAATAATAAATACATACATATAATATGGGAAAAAATACTCAAGGTGGATCTAGTCATAAAAAATTTGCCCGCAAGTTTAGTAGCGGAGGTTCTTCTAATAACAATAATATATTGCGTGTTTCAGAAGATAAAGGTGAGATTTACGCAATCGTCATAAAAATGCTTGGAAATGGAATGTTTCATTGTCATTGTCTCGATAATCAAATTAGATTAGGACATATAAGAGGAAAATTCAGTGGAAGAGGAAGACGTGATAATACAGTTGAAGGAGGAAAATGGGTTCTTATAGGTTTAAGAGAATGGGATATTCCTTCTGAAAAGTCGTCAACTATGTTAAAGATCAGTGATAAGATGCAAAAATGTGATTTATTAGAAGTATATTCAGATTCTGATAAATCGCGTCTAAGAGAAACTATTTCAGAAAATTGGCAAGTTCTAGATACAAATGATGTGTCTAGAGATGCAAAAGAGAATTTAAAAAGAGAAGAAGAGGATGGGTTTGTATTTGCAACAGATAGAGAATTTGAGAGAGAAAAGTTAATTACTGAAATGAAATCTTCCACAGCCAAAAAGATAACATTAAATACAACTGAAGAAGAAGAAATTAATTTTGATGATATTTAGGGTTATATTGTTATTAGACTTTAAATAAATAACAACATAAAAAACATTTTTTTATAAAATAGATTATATACAATATATACAAGTCCATAAGCAAAGCGGTCCATAAGCGAAGCGGTCCATAAGCGAAGCAGTCCATATCCCTATAAAATAAATAAGTTAAATAAGAGCATAAAAATGAATAATTAACTATATACTTATCTTTTTTTTTTCACATTTACATTTTTGTAAATTGTGTTTTTTAAATATAAAATATTTATATTTTTGCTGTCTCCTGTAAATATATATATCGTTGTTTTGTTCTAATGGATACTCGAAAATAGATTATTGCTGATAGGAGACAAATATACATAGGAATTTCTCTTTAAGTTATTTACGTCACTATATATTAATAATGATCAGGGGTCTTCTTTAAGTTCATAATTAATATATATATGAAATATACTTAAAGAAAAGTACACAATATAAATTATATTTAGGCCCGTATATTAGCAGAATAGATATATTATGAGTAAAAATCAGTTTTTAAAACATAAAGATAATAATAATAAACCAAAGGATAATAATAAACCAAAGGATAATAATAAACCAAAGGATAACAATAGATTTCAATTTTTGGATAAAACAGATGAAATTAAAGATAACAAAACAGTAAAAAATGATAAAAAATTGGCTGTTTATGATTCGTCTAATAATTCATTTACAAACCCCACTAATAAATTTGATCGTCCTCAAAATAACAGAAGAGACGATAACAGAAGAGACGATAACAGAAGAGACGATAACAGAAGAGACGATAACAGAAGTAAACCGAATTTCAAACCAAGAGAAAGAGAACCCGTTAAAATTCCAGAAATAGTATTGACACCAGAATTATTTCCAGAATTAATTTCAAATAATACAACTAATAACCAATTGTCTGATTCTACTAATTTCAAAGACATATTAAATACCAAGGTAGAAATAGAAATAATTACTAATGAGAATAAGATTGAGCCTGGGTTTATTGAGATTACTGTAGTTAATCGTAAATTTATTACGAATTGTGGTCCGTTAACACCTTCTGATAAAAAATTTAAAGAAGAAGAAGAGAGAGAAAATAATGTTAATTATTGTATGAATAGAGTTGTTGGAGTACTAGACAAACTCTGGAAAAAACATAAAGAAGTTTATGATAGTATTAATGGAGAGGGAACATATGATGAATTATATTATTTACCGCCGGTATACGGTCCAGAATATGACAATGATATAGAAGAAGAAGAAGAAGATATTCCATATGATGAATATAGATATGAAGAGGATCCCATTGAGTAATAAGTTTAAATAGTTAATGTATTATATGAATTAATTATAACACATTATGAATAATGAAAATACAATATTAAATGAGGATTCTAATATTGAAGAATTAGATTCTACATGGTTACAAGAGTTTGAAAACTTAAATAATGAATATAAAAATTATTACACAGAAGAATTATCATTTATAAGAATTCATACTATTTATGTTAATAATGAAAATGATATAGAAAAAATTAGAGAAGAAAAACTATTATTAAAAACACCAGGAATATTACACAAAGAAGAATTAGTGGGAATTATTAAGCATAACTGTTTTTCTAATCAAATTAAATATTCACTTCTTTCTATTTTAAAATTCAATATCGATATAGAACCTATTCATTTGAGCACCTTTTTAAGAAGTAAAAATAAAAATATAGGGTCTCCATTCTTACAATCTGTTAAAAATATTGATACCATTAAGTTCGATAAGTCAATATCTATGTTTCACGATATTAATGATCTACTTATTATTTTTCATAAAAAGAACAATAAATATGGGTCGACTAATTCTACTATGAATAGTTCGTCTGTACTAGCTAAACAATACACAAAAAAAGTATTTATTAATTATAATTCTAAAAAAAAGACGAAACGAAAAGAGCTTAAAGAAATAAATACATAATTTCATATACTAAAGAAATGTCGGCAATCATCTCTGCACTTGATAACTATACTCCTTCTCAAATAGGCGAGAAGGGTAGCATAGAATATAAATGGTCTAATAGTATTAGAGAGAGAATTGTACAATTAAGCTTTCAATTGACCAGATCTAGAGATAAAGAGACTACATATAATTTAGCAAATCAAACCGACAAACTATTAAGAGACCTTTCTTCAGCATATAACACCACTACTATTAGTAAAGAAGAATACATTGAATATATGTCTCTTTTATACCGTATGATTGGACATACTCGTGACATAATTGAGGGAAAGGGTGAATATGCTTTAGCATATATGCTACTAGGTGTCTGGCACACCCATTATCCTGAATTAGCCAAGTTCGCTTTAAAACATTTTGTTATTCCGCCGGACGGTACTACCGATTTTCATCCATATGGTTCGTGGAAGGATATCAAGTATTTATATAATTATACCATTAGTGCTTCTCTTATTGATTACGGTTCAACCCTGCTTATTGAACAATTGAGGGCAGATTCTGTTAGCGAAAATCCTTCATTGGCTGCCAAATGGGTTCCTCGTGAAAAATCTCAGTTTGGTTATTTCTTTAATGATTTAGCGATTGAATATTTTTCCGATTACATTAAAACTGCTAAAACTGGTGATTCTATTGGACGCGCCCATATTAAAGCTAAGATGGACTTCCGTAAGTTAATTTCTTCATTGAATAAGAAACTGGATACTGTACAAATCAAGCAGTGTGGTTTATACTGGGCTGATATTGATCCAGAAAATCAGACTTCTATTACAATGCACAAACAAAAGAAGGCTTTTTTAAATGTAGATAATAAAGGTAACCAACGGAAAGAGAATGAAGACCGCATTTGTTGTGCTAATAAATTCAGAGAATTTGCTCAAAAAGCGTCTAAGGGCGCAGTTGTAGTTAAGGGAAAACGTGTTGGTTTAAATGATTTTACTAAGGAAGCTCTTGATTTGTGTTCAAGAAAGAATTCTGATGAAGCTGCTTTGCTAAATGCACAATGGTTGGATAATTCTAAGCAAACAGGTGTGTTAGGAAAGATGATTGCGATGGTCGATGTTTCCGGATCTATGAGTGGCGATCCTATGAATGCCGCTATTGCTCTAGGAATTAGAGTTGCCGAAAAATCTATACTTGGTAAACGTGTATTAACATTCAGCGCGTCACCTTCTTGGGTGAATTTAACAAATACAAATAATTTTATAGAGATGGTAGACTTAGTTAGAAGAGCTGATTGGGGTATGAATACCAACTTTGATGCTGCTTTAAGAATGATATTAGACGCTATTATTAGTCAGAAGTTGAAGCCGGAAGATGTTGAGGATATGGTATTGGTTATATTCTCTGATATGCAAATGGATCAAGCTGATCAAAAGTCTAATTCTCTTATGGAGAAAATCGAGAAGCAATATGAAGATGCTGGTAAAAGAATTTGGAATAAACCGTTCAAACCACCTCATATTTTATTCTGGAACTTGAGATCAACTTCTGGGTTTCCAACTTTGTCTAGTCAAAAGAATTGTTCAATGATGTCAGGATTTAGTCCAGCACTTCTAAATATGTTTTGTGAAGAGGGTCTCAATGCTCTTCAGAGTTGTACACCATGGTCCCTCTTTGTAAAAAGTTTAGAAAGCGAGAGATATAAAGTTTTAGATAAATTTATTCGTGAGACTATATAAAAATTTATATAATAAGTATAATATTAATATTAATGTTAAATAATTTAAATCAAATTAACACTAATTTAAAAGTAGAAATTCCTTGTAATATATTTCAAACTTGGCAAGATAAAAAATTACCACCTCTAATGTATTTAGCAATAAAACAATTACAAAAACACAATCCAAGATTTAGACATTATTTATTTGATGATAATGAGTGCAGAGAATTTATTAAAAATAATTTTGATTCTGATATTTTAAATGCGTATGATAGATTAATACCTGGAGCATATAAAGCAGATCTATGGAGATACTGTGTCCTTTATAAAAAAGGAGGTATATATTTAGATGTAAAATATACACCAATTAATGGTTTTAGATTTTTTAATTTATTAGATAAAGAATATTTTGTTCTTGATTATGGAGGAGGTGGAATTTATAACGCATTGATGGTTTGTAAAGCAGGAAATCAAATACTTTTAAAAGCAATAAATAAAATTGTTGAAAATGTTAAAAATAGAAATTATGGTAATCATTTCTTAGAACCAACTGGACCTCATTTACTTATAAAGTTTTTTTCTGAAACAGAAAAAAACTCCCTTATTTTAAAACACCAAGTTATAGGTAGCAGTGATAAAGATAAAATTATTACATATAATGGTATACATATTTTAGGTTGTTATCGTGGTTATTTAACTGAGAGACATAATTATTCAATTAAAAAGCATTATTCCGAATTATGGAAAAATAGAATTATTTATAAATAGAACGTTCAGTCCATAATTGATCATATCTTTTTGTATTTAATTTTGAATATATGTGATTTCTTTCATTATTATATTCTGGATATTCTGTTGAAATAACAAATCTATTTTTATATATTATATATCCTCCGTCTTCATAATGTGTTAAATCAACTTTACTAAATAAATTATTATTTCTAACTACGTTACCTAATAAAAGTGGTCCTGTAGGAGCTAATGGATTATTTCCATAAAAACGGGTTTTTACGTTTTCTACAATTCTATAAATACATTTTATTAAAAATGGACTGTTTTTTTGACATACTAATAAGGCATTATATATTGATAAGGGAGGAACTCTATCTCTTACATAATGATTATTTTCTGTTAGTTCTATTAATTTAAAACCATTTATACAATTTAATTTAATATCCATATAAATACCACCATTAATATATAGTACACATAATCTCCATAGGTCAGCTTTATATGCTCCAGGAATTAACGTATCGTAAGCATTTAAAACTTCAAAATCAAAATTATTTTTAATAAATTCTCTACAATCGTTATCATCAAATAAATAATGTGTAAAACGAGGATTTTGCTGTTTGAGTCTTTCAACATTTTCTCTCATTTTTGGGCTTAAATCTTTAGTAGCCCAAGTTTGGAATATATTTAATGGAATAATACTATTATAATATGGTTTAAAAAAAATGTAGGGTCTATTATAAAAACTAAATTTATTCGATTTATTTCTTTTTTTTATTAGTTGAGACTGTATTTTCATGTATTATATAATATGTATAATATTATATTTCATATTTCTGTTTAATACTTATATTTTTGTTTAATAATTATATTTATGTATATATATAATGATTAATCT
>Ga0214919_10010223_pt1 | contig 11943 bp, 3 predicted proteins | sample LL1503_MetaG_FD_177994 | JGI IMG/M metagenome (GOLD analysis project Ga0214919, IMG submission 177994) | Freshwater microbial communities from Lake Lanier, Atlanta, Georgia, United States - LL-1503 | ecosystem: Environmental > Aquatic > Freshwater > Lake | place: USA: Georgia | collected 2015-03-15
ATTTTACTTTCTCCTTCCCTATTGTAACTTATTTAGGATTTGTCCATTTAGCATTTATGAAAATAATTTAAATTAACTTATTTTCATAAATGCCAATTATATGATATTTAATTAAAACTACCTAAATATAAATATAGTATTAGAGCAGTTACTGAAAAATCAGAATTGGTGATGAATTTAAACAATTGTGGTTGATGGGTGGAGAAAATAATGTTATCAAGGATAATGATGTTATTAAAATATCCAGTATTACTTATGAAAAACATCAAAAAAAATATCTAAAATACAAAGAAAAATATTTAGAATTAAAAAAAAAGTTAAATATGTAAACATTTAGAATGATTATCGTAATATGGCGCAGAAGAAAATAAAATTTTATTTTACTTTCTTCTTTGCTATTAGAGGTGATGAAAGTAAGACTTTATCCACCTCCTACATAATTATTTAGTTTCTAATATATTTTTAATATCTATAATATACAGAAAATGTACTTTATTTATTCACACTTTTTATAAAATTTTACTTTATCCTATGCTATTATATGCATGTTACTTTTAGTATATTGATTTTATTTATTATTAGTGTACGTGGATAAAGTAAAAATAATTATTTAAAAATTTATAAAAATAAAATTAATATATTAAAGGTAAACATACCTAATGAAAAAATCTACCTAAAAATAAATCAACTTTTTAAATTAAATGGAAATAAATTTTGATGTTGAAAAAAAAAATAAATCTAAACAATTAGCAGAAGATAAACAAACAGAAGAATATGATAATTTTTATAAAAAAGAAGAATTAAAAGTTTCTTTAATTAATATTGATAGTATGTTTAGAAATAAAAGTCCAAAAAATATATATACTTCCTCTATAAATTATTTACCTAAAGACTCAATAACATTTACAGAAAATTCTCAAATATTAGAAATTAATTATCCTAATCACGGATTTATTGAAAATAATAAAATTATTATACAAAATGTTGAAGCAAAAAGTTATGTTTTAAGTGAAGGAATTTACTTATTTCAAAATTGTTCTTATTGTTTCATTAATATAAATCATGATCTCACAACAAATTATATTAATTTATTAAATAAACTGTATATAGAAATTAGTATAGTTAATTCTGATATAATAAATGATAATAATTTTTATGGTAATATCCCATTAAATTCTTTAATTGGTATATTTGAAATTAATTTACCCTCTATTATTAATCAAACTATTGAAATATCACAAAGTATACTTGATATTTTAAATAGTCCTTCTGTAGAAAATTTAGATTCGTCATATATTTTAATCCAATTACCTTTTAATTATTTCTCTTATGATAATCAATATATTGAAATAACTGATTTCTTTAAAATTTCTTTTAATAATTTGTTTGGATTACCTATTAATGGTATTAACGCAGATTATCCAATTAATTATCAAAAGTTACAAGGATTTCATGAAGTTTTATCAGTATTAAATAAAGATACTTTCACTATAAAAACTGGTTATATTTCTCTTAAAAATGGTATAGGGGGAGGATCTAAAATACAAATGATGAAAATTTTAAATACAGAAGAAGGTTATCCTGATGCAAATAATTATACAATTATGTTAAAAAAAAATTTTAATAATGTAGTACGTATCGAATTAATAAGTACTGAATTCCCTTTTATAGATTATTTAATTAAAAGTTCTGGTTCTAATAAAAATAATAAAATTTATTGGAAACATTTAGATGATGGTAATCATGTTTATTCAGCTGAAATTCCCGAGGGTAATTATGATGGAATAAATTTAATATCAATTTTAACAACTAATATGAATAATATTCCTAGAATTACATCAACAGTTGAACAAAAAATATATAATAATTTTGTAATTGATTATAACTCTTTTACACAAGAAATATCATTTTCTGCATTTAAAACTGAAAATATTCAAAACTCGTTAAAAGTTGATATTATATTAATTAAAAATATTCAATATTTTAGATTAACTGTAAAACATCCAAATAATTTAGTTGAAATAAATGATTCTATAACTATTGCAAATTCTCAAATAATAGGTATTATTTCTACAAATATTATTAATACAACACATATTGTTTTTGAAGTTAACAAAAATAACAGTAGTTATTCTATTCTAATTGGGAGCATTAGTCAACTTTCTTCAAATTCCGATTTAAGAACTACATTAACAGATACTGGAGGTGGTGCTATAACTATAAAAACTAAAGCACGTGTTAGTTTATTATTTAATTATAAAGATACAATTGGTGATGTAATTGGTTTTAAAAATACTGGACAACAAAATGCGATAACTCCTTATAAAAGTCAAATATCAAATTTTGATTCATATTTAAATAATACAAAATTAAATACAGTTGGTAATTTAGTAGAAACATCTTTATTATTAAATTTTACAGGTAGTAATAATTATTATTTATTATATTTAAATGATTTTGAACTAGTTAATAATAACTCGAATCAATTACCTGCTTTTGCTAAAATTTTATTATCAGGCTCTCCTGGTGATATTTTATATAATACTTTTATTAATTATCCATTAGAATTTGACTTTCCTATTTCTAGATTAAATGAAATTAAAATAAAAATAATGTATGGTGATGGTTCTTTACCAGATTTTAGAAATATAGATCATAGCTTTACCTTAAAAATTGTTGAATTAGTAAATTATCCTAAAAATACTGGTATTAATTCAAAGAAAACAAATTTTATTTCAACATTAAAAACAATTAAACAATTAAACTTGTAATACTATCAATTATTCGTCCTTGGTTAATATTGAATTTAAACACATTTTCAATAATTACCAACCAATTTAATATTGTTTTACTAATAAATGTATCAAAGTATGCATTAACATCCTTAATAACCAATGTAAAAAATGGAGACTCTTTTGAAATAGATAATTCTGGATTAATTGTTAGTAAGGCAACAACGGTATCTAATATATCTTTAGTCGTCTGATCTTCAAATAAACGTTCTTCATCTTCATTATCAAAAATTTTAACTGCATTATCTACAAAATCTTTAGAAACTCTGTCATATAATATATTTTTAATCGATTGATTATCGTCATTTAATAATTTATTAGTTAAACAATAATTTACTTTGTCGTAAATATCATTAGGTGAATCATTTGGATATATTGTATTAAAATAAGTTGATAGTGTTTTTCTTAATAACATTAAATATGGATAACATATAAATCTATTTGTCATAAATTTTAATAAATCTTTTGTAAATCTTAATACTTCATTATTATCAGCATAATCACCATATGTAAAATAAATATTACTCAATTCATTTGTGTCTTTATAAAAACTTTTTATGTCATTAAAAACCTCTTTATTTAGCGCTGTAGTTAAATCTATATTTGTATCTTTAAATAATTCTATTTCTTTTTGTATTATTTTAAATGTTACTAAATCTAAAGAATCATTTAATTTATCATATTTAATCATTTTAGATAGTGCTACTGTTGAAATACCTGGTGATGAAAAATATTGTTCATATTCTTCTAAAATTCCTAGTGTGGACTTGTAGTCACTAATTGATTCTATAAAATTGTCACCTAATTTTGATTCCAATTTGGAATTTTCAGATTGAAGTGCTATTTGCTTATTTTTTAAAAAATTTATTGATTTACTATTGGATATTTTCTTAATATTATTTTTAATTTTTTTAATTTCAAGATGATTATTATCAATTATACTTTGTATTATATTATCTTCATCTTCTTTATAAATAAAAAATTCCTCTTTACAAATAATATTATTTAAAAATAAATCAGTTTTTTCTTTATCATTATTTATTTTTTTATAACAGTCGTCATCTATACTCTTACTTAAATATTGATTTGTTATATATGCAACAACATTAAAGGAATCTTCTAAATATTTTGGAACATTATTTTTAAAATTATCATTACTTAATATTAATATTTTTACTTCATTTTTTTGATATAATACAAAATTTTCTAACCAATTTTTAAAATCAGTATCACCATTTGTTAATTTATATGTATGATTATTTAATTCAGATACTAAAAATTTGAATGGATTAATATCATCAAAATTTTTATAGTCTAAACCTAACACTTTTAATTTTTGTATTACTTGCGGTACGTGTATTTTTAATAAAGGATAAATAGGACTCTGACCATTTGAATCTAAAATAAATAGATTTGTATTTTCAAGTAAAGCTTCATAAATACCCTCATTAATAATTAATTCATATTTCATTTTAAGAATTTCAGAATTTGAATATTCGTCAGGATAAACTATAAAAATTTCTTTAGTATCATCTTCTATATTAGAAAATTGATAATTAGATAAAAAATGTATATTTTTTGTAAATTTATTAATATCTATTTTATTCATTGCTAAAGAAAATTCATGAGGAGCTAATATAATATTATTAATTTCTATTGCAACATCTTCACAATTTTCTTCTGTTTTTATACCTTTAATAACTTCTGTTAAAATACGATTAGTTTGTGAATCGATATAATATTCCATTTGTTGTTTAACTAATTCTTGTACTATTTTTGATAAGATAAAATAATTTCTTATTTTTTTATCATTAAATGTATTTTTTTCATCAATATATATATATTCTTCTATACATTCTAATATATTATTTAATTCAATTTTTGTGTATATTTTCTGTAATAATAAGTTAATATTATAATTATAAAATAGATTTAAATAAGATTTAATTGCAGGTGGTAATCTACTAGATTTTGCTTGTTTAAAAGATTCTTTTTTAACTATATATTTTCCTGATATAATATTTTTTTCTATATTTTCCCATACATTTTTATAAATTTTATTTTTAATATTATTATATGTATTACCTTGTTTTTCAATTTTAATATCTTCTGTTAAATTATTATCTTCTAGTAAATTATTATTATCTTTTATATCATTTACTAAATCCAAATTACTATTTTCAGATTTAAAATATAAAAACTGACCTTTTATATTAGGTAACGGTAATTCATAATAATTAAAACTTGGTATTTTATATATTTTTCCAACTGCAAATAAATAATGATATAATAAAAGATGAGCATTATATTTATTAATATCAGTTATAATAGTAGTAATGTCTTGTTTTATTTTTCTATCTTCTGAAAAATCGTGTATAAAACATAAGTATTTATAAATATCTATAAAAGCTTTAGATAATTTTTTATTTGAATCAATAATAGTAAATAAATTAATTTCTGATATAGAAGAATATAATAATATTGATAGCAATTTTTTTATTTTATAATTAAAATAAATTGTTGTATTTTCACATAATCCTTTAATTTCACTATTATCATTTTTAATATTAGTAATAGGTGGTCTATATTTATAAGGTATAAATTTAAAATATTTTAAATCACAATTATTATTGTAATTTAATTTTCTTGACTCTTCAGTCGTATCAGGATTTATATCTTTATTTTTATCATTTTCTTCTTTTATTATACCATCTTTTAGTGTTATTTGTTCTGTTGTTAATGCTGTTGGTATTATAACTAATGCTCTAATTATCGAATCTGCTATATCTTTTGGAATTGGTGGATTATCAAGTGTTTTATTATACGACATTGCAATAATTGCTAAACGAATTGCTTCACCTGTTACACTTATAGCATTTTCTTTTGCTTTATGTGCATCTAAATATACTAATTGTTTTGAATAAATATTTTCATCATTATTTATTTGTATTTGTGCGTGTATATCTGTATGTGCTTCTCCTAGTACTTTTTTTAGTATTGTTCCGTAAATTGCAATATATGGTAATATATGTGTTTCACAATTATCTACACCTGTTTTTATAATATTTAAATTAGTTTGAATCCTTAATAATTTGTCATATAATTCTGTAATTGTAATATTTAAATTTTTTATAGCTTGATTTCCATTGTATATACGATCTGTACTCCGATCTCTACGTGGGTATGTTATATTAATTGTGTTTATGTTTTTATCAATTAAATTGCGTGTTTCAGTATTTAACACGATTGATTTATTAATTAATATTATTTGTTTATCTAATGCAATATCTGGTGATTTATTTATTGATGTTATACTATTTACCATATCATCAACTTTAATTTTTATTGCCTCTACAGATTCAGTAAAAGATGCAATAAAATTATCATAATTTATCTTAGTAAATGGGTTTGCAATATTTTTTATGGAGTTTTTCATATTATCGGATGTATTCTTGTCTATTATTATTTTATTGCGCTTTACATCTTCGCACATATCTAATACATTAATAATATCTTGTTCTATTTTGATATAGTCTTGTAGAATATCTTTATAGTGTGAATTGGATACTTTATCTAAACCCAAGTCTTTTATTATTATTTCAATTACATAATTTGCAACTTCATATACAACAATGTTAGATGTTATAATATGTGTAATAATACGTTTTATAATATTTTTCTTTCTATCTTTGTCATTGATATATGTCATTGATTTATTAATATGATATATTGCTTGATCTATAAGGTACCATATATTATTATTATATGTTATATTATTATTTTCACAACTACATATATATTCTTCCCAGTCTATACTAGCATTAATAATAATCATATTAGGTTGTATAAAATAATTAATTTCGATGTTATTAAGTGGATTAAAAAATATCATTAGGTCTATTGTTGCTAATATAGTATCATATGTATTAGTATTCATTTTATCCATTAACACTAATAGTAAATTATCAATATTTATATCTTCTATTATTTTTTCTATTTTCATTGGTTGTGTTTGTATTGTTTCTAGTGAAATGTCTATAGTATTATCAAATATAAAATTTCCAAAGCCATTTATTTCACTTGTTGTATTCAATACTAATGCTAAATCATCTTTTGGATTTAATTTTGATTCTTTAACTGATTCTAATAAAAAACTTGTCATACGTATTATAATTGGTGAAATTATTTTCACTACATCTATTGTAGAAAGTATACAAAATTCTAGTTCTTTTTTATATGGAGTTTCTATTATTTTATGTATTTTTTTTGCTTCATCTATTACCTTAAATAATTCATCTAGTATATTGTTTACTTCTTCTGTTATTTTTTTTTTATTATTTTGGAATAATGATAATCTTATTAAATCTTTTGCTTTAATTAATGCTTCTTTTTGCTTCTTCTTTATTTCATCTAATATTTTTTTAATATTATCTAAATCTTTTTTTTCCATTTTTGATTCTCTGTTAATTATTTCAGATAATTTAGATACTACTATATTTATATCTACAATTAATGCAGCTGCTACTGTTGTTGCTAATGTTATTACTAATAAAGCTAAATCATCTTTAGTTGTTGATTCTAATGGTGGTATTAAATAATTACCAACTAATGGAATTTGTTCCCATTCAACTAAATTAATTTTATTGTTCTTAAAATTATACAAATGATAAGTTTCTTTAGTTATCTTAAAAATACTATTATTAAATTCAATATTAGGTATGTTTTCATCATAAGGAGCTTGAATTAATCCTTTATAATATAATCCTAAATGTTTAGCTTCTTTTAATTTATTAATAGAGAAATTATAAGTATTGGATTTATATTTTTCGCTAGCTAAATCACGTTCAATCAAAACATTTAAATATGGAATTAAATACATATTATTTTTATTTTTAATTAAATCAAATATATCATTATTATTCTTATTATAATTAGATTGCCGTGTTGGATTAAGTATTGGATTAAATGTTGGATCATTTGTAGGATATAGAGTAGGATTTTCTGCGGGATCTTGTGTAGGATATCGTGTTGGATCTTGTTTAGAATCTGGTGTGGAATCTAGTCTAGATTCTGATATAGAATTTCGTATTAGGTTTAGTGGTAAATCATTGATTTTATAATACTTTATATTTTTAAAATTAGAACAATAGTTACGTAAATAAGTTAATAAAGATACAATGTCTTGTGTTAATGGTTTATTATTCATTTTATTAATTTTTTCTGTGATTAATTTATTTATTTCTAAAAATGCAATATTTATATTTTCATCATCTTTATTATCATGATTATTTTCTACTAGTTCTTCCAATTTACACATTTCATCTTTTAAAAAATTATACTTTTTAAAATATTCATCATCTTCATATGTACAGTCATATTCGGTATATGTAAAATCATCATCTAATAAAATATTAATAGCATATACAATATTATTACACATATTATCTTCAATAAAATATTTTTTCATACATGTTTTAATAGCATTATCTAAATTTTGATTATGAATTTTCAAAGCACTTACTAACATTGGTATTAAACAAGACATTTCACCAGTTAAATTATCGTCACTACTTGAACATGCAGCTTGGCACATAATTGTATAAATTGCAGAAGCTTTATCTTTATTACTTAATAAAGAAGCCCATTTATCAAATAAATCTTGATTAAAACTATCAATTTCTAAAAAGTCATCTAAATTATTTTCAAAAATTTTATTATATGACATTATTATTGCTAATTTAGTTGGTTCATTAAAATTTAGACCTGGATTATTAATATATTCACATAAATTTTTTTCATTAAAAGTAAGATTATTGAGAAAATCAGGAATTAAATCACACAAATCACATAATATATAAAATACTTTTTGTTTAATATCTTTCAAAGCAAAAATATATTTAAGCTTTTTAAAATCATAACTATTTGTAAATGTTATTTCTCTTGATCCTCCCATAAAAGTTAGTTCATCCCAATCAATTATATTATCTGCAAAATCCATTGCATTTTCATGTAAATATTTTACACACTCGTTATTCCATTCATTTTCTTTTTTATAATCAAATTTTTCCTTAACTAAATAAATATTTTTATCATCTTTAAAATAAGATTTAATTTTATTATTATTATTATATATAGCACCTATTGTTTTTAAATTATTACTTTTAATATCTACTGAAACCAATTTTTTATGATTTTCTTTACAAATATTTTTTATCTCGTCTTTTATCTTCTTGATCTCATCTTTAATTTTATCTTTAACATTTGTATTTTTAAGAGTACTTAATTTGGTATCATTAAAAATATAAGAATTTGGCTCAATTGTATGTATTTCAATGTCTTCAGAATCTTTAAAATTTGACCATGTCTTTTTTATAGTTTCTTTAATAATATTTTGAAATACAACTATGTCTTCTTTTACACTTTTTAAATAATTATCTGGTTCATTCTTCATTGCTCTGTCATAAATATTGTTATACACATCGATTGTTTTATTTTTGATAATATCATCACCATATATACTATTCTCAACAGTATTTTTTATTGAATTAATAAAAGGTTCGTCTTTAATTAATTCCCAAATATCTTTTTTAATTTCTAATATTTTTTCTTGTCTTTTTTTATCGACCTTTTTTTGTGGTATAATAAAATCTTTACGAGTTTTATTAGGTTCAATTAATTTAAGTTGTCCTTGTAAAGCATAATGAAATGGTGTTGAACCGTAGTTATCTTGATAATTAAGATTAACTTCTAATGAAATTAAATAGTTAACAATATCTGCATATTGACCTTTACAAGCTAAATGTAAAGGTGTTTGATTTTCTTTATTTGGTTTATCAGGGTTTACATCATTTTGAACTAAAAATTTAATAATATTCAAACGATGAACTTCTTTTTTTAAAATATTATCAATATTAATTGCCTTATGTATTAAATTTTCCCCATTTATATCATTGATATTTAAAGGAATATTATTGACCATTGAAAATTGTTTTATTTGTTGTGTATCCATAAGATTCATTAAAGAAAATAAAGAATCTACTTTTTCTTTTGATGCAGTTATATTAGGTCTATATGGTGCACTATACGGTGGTGTATTTGACGTATCAAATCTTTTTGCCATTAATATAATATATAAAATTTATATTTAATTAAATTTTTGTTAAATAATTTATTTAGAAAGTTACTTATATAATTTATTATTATAATGTTAAAATATGGAGATATATCTGTTATAAATAATGGTAATTCTAAATTATTAGTTCCTAGAAATTTATCATACAGACAAAAAGAATTATTTAAATTTAAAATGTCTGAATCTGAAATTTTATCTGCAATTCAGTTAAATATATTTGATATTCCCAATTTAAAAGTTATAATAAGCGATAGTATTAGTATATCAAAAATAGCTATAGTATATATTGATATAATTAAGAAGAAAACACCTGCAGAAAATCAAATAACAATTAATGATAAATTACTGATAACAGATATTACTGATTTAAAACCAATTCCAACATTTAAATATTTGTTTACAAAAAACGGAAGTTTACAAGCAGAATCTTTAGATATTAAAATACAACATGTAGAAATACAAGATAATGTTATCTATTTAAATTCTAAATTTATTACAAATATGAAAGGTGATATTAATAAAATAAAGTATGATTCAATGATTTCTGGTTTTATATTTCCACAAGTTAATGATCAACCAATATTTAGTGGATATAAAAATTATACAGGCATGCTTTTGATGCCATCTAATTATTATATAAATAAAAGTAACATAGAAGGAAATATTAGTTTTGTTAAATATTTAGATAATAATAATAATCAATATTATTTTCCTGAAAATAAAAATAAATATAAACAAAGTTTAAGATTAATTCGTACTAATTACCAATTTAATAATCAATCAACATCTATATTTGAAAATAAACTTGATGTTATAAAAGATGCAGATATTGTAGATTTAAATTTAACAGATAATTTAGTAAATTTAGAAGTTAATAACATAGCAATGAGAGATGGTAATTTTGTATTGTTAACTAATAAAAGTTTTAATCCAAATGATGGGTCTGTTGAAGGAGCTATTGATTTATCTGCTAATTTTTCATTTTGGAGTTCGGATTTATCTGGATTAAAACAATTAGTTAAAATTACAAATGATACTACAAGTATTATTACTGTTTTAGATTTATCTGCTAATGGTATTATTAAATTTGGATCTAAAAACTTGCATATTAATAATGGTAGTGATGTAGTAGTAATAAGTAATGATATTATTGATTCATCAGCTAATTTAAATTTATTAAATGATACACCATTTATTACTTTGAAAACAGGTAAAGAATTAATTATAAAAGATACAAGTAATTATATTGGATTTATTAATAATAATATTAAAATATATCAACCATTAGATTTATCAACTAATGGTATTATTAAATTTGATATCAATATAAAAATTAATAATGGTATATCTGATGTTATATCTATAAATAGTGCTACTATTGATTCATCGGCTAATATAAATTTATTAAATGATACACCATTTATTACTTTAAAAGCGGGTAAAGAATTAATTATAAAAGATACAAGTAATTATATTGGATTTATTAATAATAATATTAAAATATATCAACCATTAGATTTATCAGCTAATGGTATTATTAAATTTGGTACCAATATAAAAATTAATGATGGTACATATGATGTTATATCTATAAATAGTGCTACTATTGATTCATCAGCTAATATAAATTTATTAAATGATACTCCATTTATTACTTTAAAAACAGGTAAAGAATTAATTATAAAAGATACAAATAATTATATTGGATTTATTAATAATAATATTAAAGTATATCAACCATTAGATTTATCAGCTAATGGTATTATTAAATTTGGTACTAATATAAAAATTAATAATGGTACATTAGATGTTATATCTATAAATAGTGCTACTATTGATTCATCAGCTAATATAAATTTATTAAATGATACGCCATTTATTACTTTAAAAGTAGGTAAAGAATTAATTATAAAAGATACAAATAATTATATTGGATTTATTAATAATAATATTAAAGTATATCAACCATTAGATTTATCAGCTAATGGTATTATTAAATTTGGTACTAATATAAAAATT
>Ga0214919_10010224_pt1 | contig 11942 bp, 12 predicted proteins | sample LL1503_MetaG_FD_177994 | JGI IMG/M metagenome (GOLD analysis project Ga0214919, IMG submission 177994) | Freshwater microbial communities from Lake Lanier, Atlanta, Georgia, United States - LL-1503 | ecosystem: Environmental > Aquatic > Freshwater > Lake | place: USA: Georgia | collected...
GTTACTTCATATTATTTATGGCGTCCTTAAAAACAAAACACCTTTCAATAAAAATGTAAAAACTATATAAATTGATAATTTTAGACAAAAATAATGAAAAAAGTTATTGACAGTCAAGACGGTATCTGAGTTACTGGTAAAATTCATGTGGACGGCATTACTACGCATGGGCTTTAGATACGGTAACATATTAGAACCTGCAGTAGGTACAGGCATATTTTTTGATCATATACCGCTAAGAATACGTCAGGCAAGTAGTATTGATGCAGTAGAAATTGACAGGATTACCTGCAATATTCTAGTGAATAAACACCCTGATATTAATTTAACATGTTCCGGTTTTGAAACGGTTTATTTTGGTAAGAAGAAATATGATTTAATTATCTCTAACCCTCCATACGGCAAGGAAACAATAAATGATATTTTCAATCCTGATCTATCATACCTAATAATCCATCACTGGTTTGTAGCCAAATGTGCGAGAATATTGAAGGAGAAAGGGATAATAGCAATGGTTTTACCGCAGTTTTTTCTTGATAATGTCAAAGATCATGCACGGGATATTATTCATGATTCTGGGGTAGGAATGATAGCTGCTTATAGATTTCCCGATAACCTTTTTAACAATGCTAAAGTGACGGTTGATATAGTATTTCTGCAAAAGGCCGAAACTAATATCAAGTGGTTAAATACCGGAAAAATAACCATCGGTAATGATACAAAACCGCTTAACGAGTATTTTATTAATAACCCTGAACATATATTAGGGGAATTACAGGTGGTTCCCATGTACGATAGAACCGGAATAACCTGTAAAGAAAAAGGCAACCTCAGAGATCACCTTTATAACGCCTGTCTAAAAATTACCAGACTAACCTAAGACTATAAAGCTTGTACCTGCTATTCCTACTAGCGGGTATAAGCTTCTTTTACAATAATTCTTTCGGATAATCAAGCAGTTTAAGCGAGTTCTGCAAATGGATTAGTATCATCTTTTAACAACATTTGCATGTTAACAATAACCTCAGAAATTATTTTCATATTTTCCGGTGTTAAAGGATTATATGCGATATCCCGCAAATGCTGCACATCGTAATTCAAATCTTTAGATGCCACAATATCCAGATATTTGAAATATAACGGTGCAAGGGGATGTTCTGCAAAATTATTGTACGTTTTGTCGTAATCTAAATTTACCATAAAACCTCACAAAATTAGTTGGTAACAAGTTTTAAAAATTTTTTATAAATGTTGTTAAGCTCCTCAGCAGTGATGAACCATGAATCAACTAAAGGTAGTCTCCGAACCCCATATTCTGCATATAATTCATGTAGTTCTAACTTTTGTTGTTCTGTATAAACAGGTTCACCATTATCATTAAATTTAATCTCTCTTAAGCTACTATCCGGTTTTAGGAGCTTATCGAGGTTGTGGTATTTTCCATGTCCTATTTCTTTACAAATAGTGGTTGTTGATGGAGTATCTTCAAAGTCAAGGACAAAGCCAAGAACCAAAAGGCTAATTACTGCTAAACCTACAAACCAGATAAGTATTCCTGTTATATGTTTTTTTAATATGGTCATGATTATTTAATTATTTAACTTATAAACGTTTAAGTAATTGTTCGAATTTGTTTACTTCGTTTGACACAGCGGCTTTCTGCATTTCAATAGCAATTCTAGTTATGATATTACGATTTTCAGGCAAATAATGCCTTTCGGCTATTTTTTCCAGATCTTCCGCTTCTTTCAGAAAGCACCTTGATTTCAAAATATCAATAAATTGATAAAACAAAGGAGCAAGCGGATTGTCTGAAAAATCATTATAACTACGTTCCATAAATTACCTCTCTTGGTTGCTTATCTTTAAAAAACTCTACTAATAAATTGCTGATTTTTTCCTTATCAATATTCAACTGTTAATTGCGGGTATCCTGTTTCATCAATTCTCTACCTAAAGTACGCCATTTGTTAGTTAAAGTAGGGTCAGCCTGCATTCTGTTTTTTGCCTCTAGTAACATACCGTATAGAGTAGCAGGGTCGTGGGGATGAAAATGATCAAGTTCCGCTTTAACAAACAACCCACCAAGCATAATCTTTTTACGTGCATCTTCTTTTCGTGCCTGTTGTGACTGGATTTTCATTTGCATATTAAAATAAAACTTTTTTCTAATTAACCTTTTTAACTCTCTTAAGATTCTGCTATCTGGATTTACTGGGCAATTTTGGTCTTTTACCTAGTTCCTTGAATTCCTTTAAAATAGGGTGGTCTTTATTATCAGGATTCAAGGCGAACATAATAAAGCCTGTAAGCAGGTTATTATCAATTGAGATTGCATTAAAACGGGTAATGATATCAAGTAACTCTTTATTCCGCTGTTTTATGAGTTCCTTTATTCTTAGTTCTGTTTGGTTAATCTTTTCAAGTATTGAAATCTTTTTAGTAGCCATAAATCCATTCTGTTTCAAGTTTATAGTTTTGGTCTATTTTAATATAAAAAACTTTACCAAGTATTCGTTAAAAGCTTTTTTATCAATGTTAAGGTTTTTAGAAAAAGTAATTGTACCGTTTTTCCAAGTCCCAAAAACTTGACCGCTCTCGGATTGTATAAGATCACCTGTTAAATCCTCAAACTTACCGCCAAGTAGAATATTATCGACCAATTGTACAATCCGCCTATTACCCGCCCCTTTTCTGATATCCTCGGCAATTTCAATAAGAGCCGCTTTATGCCGTTCTGATTTATTGGCAATATGCATGATAGTTTCTGCAGATTTAGCAGAGACTTTGGACATATTTGATACTGCTTTCCATATATCGGGCGATATCTTATCAAAGGAAAGAAAGTTTTGCATTTTCCGTTTTGAACATCCAACTACCTCAGCTAGTTGATCCTGGCTTAATTTGTTGTCTTTTTGTAATTTTGCAAAAGCCATCCCTTTAGAATAGTCTGATATTTCAACCTTTTCGTTTTCTTTGATTTGTATAATAGCAGCTTCTTCATCAGATACATTTTTGATGATAGCCTTTAATGGAATGTTCTCACTAAGACAAGCTTTCCATCTTCTGCTTCCGGCTAAGACTTCATAATTAAATTCAGAGTCATTAACGAGTTCTCTAACATAAATCGGTTCAATTTGACCATGTAGTCTAATACTTTCAGCAAGAGCCGAAATGTCACCAAATTCAAAGAAACTCCTATCGGCATATTTCCAACGAGTACACTCACGAGGGTTAATAGTAACAACTTCCATAAAATATAATTAATATAGTAATAATAATATTATATTATATAAAGAATATTATGTAAACTCTAAAAATCCCCCGGGGGGTCAAAATAAATTTAATAGTGTTTAAATGTATCTATTTATTGCTTGGCGAAGGTTATATATGAACTGATTGTATTCATGATTAAGCTCAAAAGCTTTAATCGAAAGGTAAATATCACAATGTTTGCCTGCGACTTTGCGAATATTCTGTTTTTGTATTAAATAATCAGAATTGTTACTACCTAAAACTTCGATAAAGATTTGATATTTATTTTTAATGTGAATAATAAAATCAGGGCGGAATCTTTGTTTATCTTCAGTGAAGATATCAAATAGCGGCTTTTCTATCTCAATATCGGCATATTGTTTACACTGATTGAATAATATTTTATAAATAATTCTTTCATAATTACTTTCTACCGGCATTAAAGAGGCAGTTGAAACAATAGGAAGAGCGAAAGCATCCTTAAATAATATTTTATCATTATTTAGTATGGTGGAAGTTAAAAGAAAATAAGGAGCAGAAGCTTTTTTGTTAATCCAGCCTGAAGTAGTCGATATAATATTATCTACAAAATATTTTTTACCGGATTTTTTAGTAATAAAATAATTATCGGCAATTTCCGTTACAACTGTAGTAAAAAGAACAAAAGGGCAAAGATGATGAGGAAACCTGTTTTGTAATTTCTGTAATATTTCTTTAGCTTGGGCTAAAGTTTCTTCTTTTAATACATATCGATAATATTTTGCAAGCGGTATATCTTTGGTAATAAGTTTATTAGAATCCTGAAAGGCAGTGGTGATGTTAGTTAATTGCTCTAAAATCGATAATTGGTTATCAGGTTTGACAATGACATTTTGACTTTTTTATAGGAATGTTCCCGTAATTTTTTAAGGGATATAGTGATTCTATTTTTGGCAAATATACAATCCATAAGGTGAGAGTGTAGTTCCTTACATCTGATATAAATATTGCCGGCTATGGAACAGATAACAAGTATTGCATTGTCATTGCAAGTACACTTGAGCCAATACTCTTTTTTTAAGGAAAGAAGTTTTTTAATTACTGAAATCTGCTCTTCTTCGTTTGAGACATCCAACTGCTTTATGACTTTCTGCTCATTTTGAGGGATAGGGATAAGCTCAGTTGTTTTTTTATGAATAAAAAACATAATTCGATTGTTATAATTATTATCCTTATCCTAACCAAATCCATTTAATAAATCCATACTGATTAACCGCTACAAATAACCATTGAGTTTTTGAGTTGTAGAGAAGATATAATATCATTTTTAATGTCAGGGGGTGGGATGAGGGGGCAAGCCCCCTAAAACCCCTATTTTTGGTACAAAAAGAGGTAAATATTGAAGAAGAAAAAGAACAAGTGTATAGTCAAGTTCATTTAGTTTAGCTAAATGCGCACTTATCCATAGAAAATAAATTTTCTATGCGTCGCTCAAAGTAAGGGTTTGTAGGTGAGAAATTAATGTATAATAAATAGAAGTAATAAAAGCTAAGATAAATGGCACATTATAGCGTACATGTTAGCACAGTTAAAAGAAGCATTGGGCAAAATGCCGTTGCCTCAGGTGCGTACAATGCCCGTGCTAAACTGGAACTAACTGTATTTGATAAAGCCACAGGTATTACCAGTACATTGATATTTGATTATTCCTCAAAAGGCGGGCTTGCTTACAGTAAAATATATGCGCCCGATCATGCTCCGGAGTGGGTGTATGACAGAGAGAAGTTATGGAATAAATGTGAACAAGCAGAAAACAGGTGTACTGCCGAAACTGCAGGAAAAATTATGGTAGCATTACCAAAAGAGTTTTCAGAAGAGCAGAATATAGCCCTTGCTGAAGAACTTATACGACCAATGATTGATGGTGGGTTGGTAGTAGATGTAAATATTCATAATGATAGAGAAAATAATCCACATTTACATGGTATGCATTCCTTGCGTGAGTTAGTCGAAAATAGATATGGAGAAATGGAATTTTCCAGGTTTAAAAATAGGGAGTTTAGAGGACCAAAGTGGATCAAAGAATACAGGGAGTACGTAGCTGAGACAATCAACAAGCATTATAAAATGAACGGTTTAACGCTAGCTGTGACGCACAAATCGTACAGCGACCTTGATATTGATTTAATTCCCGGAGTACATGAAGGACCGGCACGAAGCATTAAAAATGCAGAACTAAGTGAATTAAATCGCCAGATTGCGCTAGAGAATGCAGAAAAGATCAAAGCAAGACCAAGTATTATTCTTGATGTTTTGGCGGTAAATAATCCGGTATTTACTAAAGAGCAAATTGCTATCGAATTAGAAAAACGACTATATGCAGGGGTAGATTTTACGAGGCATACGGATATTGAATCAATACAAAAAGAGTTATCGGCTACGTTTATCAGGTTATACGAACAGTTACTGGTTTGCCCTGAAATATCACAAGTAATAGAAGTAGATTTAAAAGGAAGAACATTATATACGACTACAAAAAGACTGGAACTTGAAGAGCGATTTACTGAGAATGTTAAATTGATGCATGAGAGAAATAATCATACTTTAGGGGTGGTTGATAGCGATCTTGATCATCTATCTTTTTCTGAAAAGATTGGGGCAAAAGTAAGAGATATTAAGAGTGATGCGATTGATTTTGTTAATGAGAAAACCGGTATTGAGCTTGAGAAGCCGAAACAACCTGTAGTTTTAACAGCGGAGCAGAGAAAGGCGGTAATAAATGTCCTGAACGGATCTGATATTTCAGTACTGGAAGGAATACCGGGATCAGGAAAGACAACGGCCATGAGAGAAATTGTCCGCCAGTATCAGAAGGCGGGGTTTACTGTCATCGGAGTAACGGCTAGCAGTAGTGCAAGCTTGGAACTGGCAAAAGCTACCGGAATAGAATGCAAGAATGCCAGTTTATGGCGTAAGAAGTGGTTAAAGGCACAGGAGAAGGAATTTGATTTAGTACTTCGAGGTGATTATTACAAAGAGGATTTGTATAAGGATAATGACCCATCATTAACCAAGAAGCATGTAATGATTGTTGATGAAGCTTCCATGGTGGAGCTTGCGAATATGGACTATCTGGTAACTGAGGCTCGGATGGCCGGAGCTAAAATACTGTTTGTAGGAGATCGAAACCAGTTATCTCCTGTCGGTTGGGCAGGGGGTCTTGAGAAAACCGTATCCATATGTGGTTCTGAAGTGCTGAACCAATCCCGTCGTCAACAAAATATCAACCATCAACAGGCTACCAAGTTACTAAGTCAATATCGGGTTAGAGAAGCTCTTGATATTTATTGGAAAGAGGGGGTAATTAAAGTAGCTGAGAATGAATCCGAAGCTAACAGTATTGCAGTGCGCAGTTTTGTTAATTCATATATTGAAAAGGCACGGGCTATAGAGAGAGATGATTTAGTATCTGTTCGATCAAAAGCAATTACGGTATTTGAAAACAAAACGAGAGAAATACTCAATAATCAAGTAAGAGAAGAGCTGAAAGAAGCCGGAATATTAAAAGGTATAGAGCAAAGGGTGCTTGTTGGTTCAACTATCAAGGACGGTAAGAAAGAGAAGTACTATTTAAACCTGTGTCAAGGGGAGCAGATAGTATTTACAAGGAATGCCAATCGCCTTGGCAGGGGCGGAATATTTAACGGGGAGGTCGGAACGATATTAAAAATATCCAACCCAAATAAAGATGGCTTAAGTAAGATTGATATTCTAGTACATAGGGCTAATGGAAAAAAGGAGAAAGTAAGATTAGATTTAAACGAAGTTTATCAAAACAGATTTACCGGTAAATATTTTCATGATGGAATTTCTATTGATTACGGCTATGCAATAACATCGCATAAGGTACAGGGTGCAACAATTGAAGATACTATACCTCGTCTTGAAAAGAACTCAGGCTATGAAGTAACAAACGTAATGTTAACCCGCCACAAGAAAGAAATGACAGTCATAGTCAGCAAAGAGGTTCTATATGATGCATTTTATGAAAGTCTCGATAGCACAGCAAGTAAAGCAAGAAACAGGTTTGATTTAGATAGTCCGGAAGAAGAGACCATTTTGAAAGGCGGTTTAGCAAAAATGGTATCGAAGCGGACTAATACGAGTTTTGCAAGTGATTATCGCACTATGGGGTTACTTGAAGAAGATAAGCATATCAAACATTATCTGGATAAGTGTGAGGAAACCATTACAACTATACGCAAGATTACATCTTGGCAGTCAATAGAACAACGCAAGACCGGCAATAAACCGCAAATGTGGGAGAACAAAGAATTATGGGAAGAATTCAAGGAAGCTAGAAGAGAAAGAGCACAAGCTGCTAGTCTGATTGTATCAGGCTACGCAGAAAACGGTAAGTTAGCTATCTTGGCAAAAGCTGATTACGAACATTTATCTTTTGAAGAATTCCATACAAACTGCAAAATAGCTTCTTATGCAAAATTCAAAGATCGTCTCCTGCAGCTTAATATGAATTATGCGACTGTTGAAAAACACGCAAGCCAGATGCTTAAAACTTCCGAGATTGATAAAGTAATAATAAATCAGAAAGCGACAATATTACACGATCAGGATGTTTTTAAACAATTAGTACAAGCTGTAGCCGCTGGTATGAGTGGATATGTACGTAATAGTTATGCTCAGGTCAATCTACATATTGCAGAGACAAGCCTTGCTATTGAAGAAAAGATAGAGGAAGTAAGTGGACTTAAGGATTATAGGCAGGAATTAACTGATGCTACAGAGAAAGAAGAACATTACCGTAAAATCCTGACCCCTGAATATTTAAATCGTATTTATCGTTCTTCCAAAGGTAACCAAGTAGCTGCCGGGGTAAAAAGTTTAAAGCTATATGAGGCACTAATCGCCGAATATGGAGAGGAAAAAGCTACGGATATGGTTGTTAAGAATCCAACAATACTCGGTGAGCTTAAAGGTTATGGGATTGGAAAACTGTTTGGTTTAACTAACGATAGAAAGGGTGCTATAGCCCTTTGTAAGAATCTGGAGAGATATTTAAATGGATTTAACAGGAGTGGAGAAATGGTAAAGCAATATAAAGCGCAGGTACAGGAAGCAAGTTTTAGTGACAAGTTAGTTGCATTGACTGAGGAGATTGAACATTTAAGGTCTTTGTTGCCGGCCGATATTGATAATGAGTTTTTAAAGGAAGTAGAAAACAAATTACAAAAATCTAAAGGCAATAATATTGATTGGCGAGATTTGCAGAAATCTGAATTGTTTGAAGCTGTTATGGCAAATCAGTCCATTAAAAAGGAAAGTAGCATTATTACAAACGTTGATAAAGGGGCTAAGGAAGAACTATCAGCACCTAGTAAACTAGAGGAGAATAAGGAATTAGAAACAGCGGTAAGTGATATTCTCATTGCTGAAGAAATAACAGAGCAACTGGACTTGAAAAAAGCATCCTCAACTAAGCAAACCTCACAAGTTAGCAGAACAAAGCAGAAATCAGAGCAAGTAGAAGTAGCTATAGGAGCAAAACACGTAGTAGAAGCACCCGAGATACCAATAGAAAATATCGATGTTACAAATGCTGAAAAAAGCTCGAGTGAAGAAGTATCCGGTGCTAAGCGGTTAAAGCCTGATAAGGAATTAAAGTACACAGAACAGCTCAATATAGAAGAAAACAAGGCAGCGGCTGGGCAGGAAACAAAAGTAGTAGTAGGAGCAGAAAAACTCAAAAAAACAGAAGCTAACCTTAGTGTAACTCCTGCCAATAATAATAAGCCTAATAAAAAACAGGACACCGCTAAAGAAGCAAGGCTTGATTTTGAAGATGTCAAGAGAGCTGTTAATCCTGTTTTAGTAGAAAGTATTTTTAGACAATACGGTCAGTTATTAAATCCTGACGGCAAGATGGAGAAAAAAGGCAATCAGTTATTCTGCGGTAGCCTGAACATCAACTTGAGAGACGGTAGGTGGTATCGTTTTTCTGACGGATCAAAAGGCGATATCTTTGCCCTAGTTAAGGAAGCTGCGGGAGTTGATACTAAAGGAGCGTTTGAGATAATAGCAGGCCATGCAGGTATTGGGCCAAAAACATCAGCGAGTATTTCTCCATTTAAAGATCCTGATTTAGCACCTCTTAAAAAAGTTAAAACTGAAGCGTTACAGAAAGAAGAGACATGGCGGGTTTTAGATAAAATACCGGAAAATGCGCCTGTATTTAATCCGGAGAAAGACTTATCCCAAACTTTAAAAAAGAACAATTGGCGTCTTGCTGCTACCTATGAATACAGAAACACGGATCGAGAACTACTTGGTTATGTTATTCGGGTTTTAGATAAAGAGGACAAGAAACAGACATTGCCTGTCAGTTATTGCCATAACACCAAACAAAATATTGACAGATGGTGGCTAAAAGGTTTTAACGATAACGGTTATAAACTGATATACGGAGCAGAAAAACTTGGCCAATCACCATTGCAAAGGGTTTTAATCGTTGAAGGCGAAAAGGCAGCTGACGTAGCTACAAAAATCTTTCCGGAACATACTGTAATATCATGGATGGGTGGCTCTGCGGCGGCAAGCAAGGCAAACTGGAAAGCGGCAGGCGGTAGGGAAGTAACCGTTTGGCCTGATAACGACGCAGCAGGAAAAAAGGCAGCTATTGCTATAATTACCGAAATAAACAAAGTAAATGGCTTCAGAGGAGCGGCAAGTATTGTAGATATCGACGCCTTGAATCTACCGCAGAAGTGGGATCTAGCCGATGAATTACCTGCTCATTTAACACGAAAAGATTTAGTTGTAGCCATCAGTAATGCAAAAGTACCAGAGAATGAAAACAGACTCGATAAGGAACTTGCAAGTCAGGTAAGAGCGGTGCTTTGTGATAAGGAATTCGGTGATTATGTCAATTATGGTGTAAAAAGAGGAAAGCTTGACTTGGGACATGATTATCTGGACTTGAAGGATACTCTCTATAGGGAAATGCTGACTGCTTCGGTGGTTTCTTTTATGCAGGAGAAGCATAATACTAAAGAAGCTTTAGAAATAAGTGAGATGCTAATATCGCCGGTTAAAAACATTCCTGAACTTGCGGCTAATATCCTGCAGATTTACGAAAGTAATAGAAATAGCAGAAATATCAGTAATTTTACTGCTAGTAGACAGACTAACTCCAACAGCAAGGAGCTTGCTGAGCTAAGCCATGCCAAGGGCAAGCTTCATGATGAATTAATGCAGGATTTTGTATGGTTACATCAAAAACAGTCAGGAATGGAGTCGTTAAATAAAGTACATCAAGATAAGTTAAGTCAGGATTTAGCAAGAATCATCAAGGGATATAATTTGAGTTACAAGGGCTCTGATAAGGCAATGAGTAATAGTGATCGCAAAATAATAGCAGATAATGCCTATAAGCTTATTAGCAGCAAGGAGTGGCAGGAAGAGCTTAAGAAAGCAGAGCTTGCCTGCAAGGAGGAGACTATCTATAAAGCGCATGAAAAATGTACTATTTTGAATCGTATCAAAGAACTTACCTTGAACAAACAGAAAACCAATAACCCAAAGGATGCACTTATAGCGTTAAAAAGAGAACAGGAATATCTTGCCGAGTTACATGATAAACTGAATCCAAATGAACATAGTAAAGAGCTGATGCACAATATTCAGAAGGCTTATGAAGTAGATCAATCGGGAGCAATAGCAAAATTGTACAAAACCGCATATTATGCTAATCAGCAGAAGATTATATCACCTGAGGAATTAACCGAGCATTTTAAATCCAATAATCCGATAGATAATATTCACCATAATATCAATAGTATCTGTTATAAACATCATTGCGATATTCTTAACGATCATTGTAAGAAACTTGTTGCCGGTCAATCAGTCATGCATCAAGGGCAACAATTTGATTGTGTAGTAGAATATCTGGAACACTGGAAAGATAATGTAAACCACGATATGTTGCCAATTAAAAAAATGGATCATGTTATAGAACAAGTAGAGCGTATAAGAGAACAAGATCATCATTTTATGCCGGAACTTTAATCCATGCACTTCTTTATTGCTTTTGCTATTAAGGTATATTAAACTAGTAGAGTAAACTAGATTAATAGAGTTAAACTATGAGAATAGTAGGAATGTTTAAAACCAAAACCCATCTACCCGAATTGATCAAGGAAGTAGAAAGCGGTGAAGAATTATGTATAACAAACAGGGGGAAAAAAGTAGCTTTTATTATACCGGTAAGGAAATATTATGCCCAAAAATCTAACGATTTGTTTAAAAAATTAAATGCCCTCAAAAAACGCACTTGGATCGGTAAAGCAGATGATATTATCGAACTAAAAAATTTTGGTAGAAAATGAATTTAGTTATAGATTGTTCTTTCATTATGACATCAATTCTACCGGACGAATTACAGCTTAAGGTGGACGAAGTTTATAATCAAATATCAAATAATGTTTTTAATGTGTATGTTCCCGCTGTATTTTACTTGGAATGTAACAATGTTCTTATTTCATCATTGAAAAAACAGCGGATTAATAGGCTCTGTCCAATTGATTGTGTAAATTCTCATAAGTTATAATTAAAAAAATTATAATTTAAGGAGAGATAAATGACTAAAAATATACAAACTGACAAACTAAATGCAGCAATAGATATGCTAATAG
>Ga0214919_10010225_pt1 | contig 11942 bp, 11 predicted proteins | sample LL1503_MetaG_FD_177994 | JGI IMG/M metagenome (GOLD analysis project Ga0214919, IMG submission 177994) | Freshwater microbial communities from Lake Lanier, Atlanta, Georgia, United States - LL-1503 | ecosystem: Environmental > Aquatic > Freshwater > Lake | place: USA: Georgia | collected...
ACTTCTCGTAAGAATGGTTCAACGATATTTCTAAAGTTTGCTCTAGTAAATTCGTCATTGAACTCAAACAACTGAAATTTGGCAGCTGTAGATATTGCTTTTTCTAATATGATAAACAATCTTCTAACATTGATTCTATCAAATGCAGATGGTGATGTCAAGCCGGTTTTATCACCAAAAAGAACCACACCTTGACCAGGAAAATTAACTACTGGGTTAATTCTTGATCTGTAAAGGTCATCTCTTTGATCTTGTGTTGGATTGAACGCCAATTTAACTGCACCTCTAATATTACCTCTGTTGTAACCTGCTGGAGAATACCAAGCATCTGCTACTAGATCCGTTCTAGCACATAAGCCTGCGATATCACCATTTAAAGGCACCCAACGGTACGTATCAGCATATCTATCGTACATATATTTGTATCCACTATCAGCCACCACAAAAGATGATGATCTCATAGTTGAATAGAAACTTAATACGTTAGATAATTGAGTATTAGTATTACCAATGTTAACAACGTCTGATCTTCTTGGAGATACAAACGCTAAACAATCATTTCTAGTCTCAGCAACAGTTATCAAGTTATCTATTTCAACAGATGAAGTAACTTGACCAGCTATTAATAAACCAACATCAACTGTTTCTTTATCTAAGAAAAGTTCTAATGCTGTTTTATGTTGACCAACAGTTGCTGCTGAACCTAAACTACCACCAGATAATGTACTAGCAGAGTTAGCCACAGCTGCGCTATTAAAATCATTATTAAACGCTGTTTGTCCCCAATTTCCTGGATTTGTAAGATGATCCATCCAATAAACGTATTGTGAATGATCACTTATAACAGTAGCATAATAATTATTATCTCCTTGAGGAGTTTTAGCGTCAGATGCTTTTGATAATTTAGAATAAGATTCTAAAATTGAACCTGCAGTTCCAGTAAGATATCCTAAAACATCTACCACAACAACATGTATCTCATCATTAGAACCACCTTTTTGAGCAGCATAAGGTGAAGTTCCTGGAGTACCGTTTACTTGATCGTAATACTTCCATCTTCTTCTTACGTTAGCGCCATTTGTTACAGTTTTTTCTAAACCATAATCGCCACCGTGTTGTCTAGTTATTGTAACTGTATTAGTACTAATAGAAGTTACATTATATTTGTAACCATCATAATCAGTACCAGCAGAAGTAGTAGAAAATTCTAGTACATCGCCTACAGCAATATTAGATGCTGATGTTAACACTATATTTTTATCTCCTACAGCAGTAGCAGCATCATTAACTGTAGTAATTGCGTCTTGTTGGAAACCATTAGCAGTTGAACATGTATATACTCCTAATGTATTGCCCCATGTACCTGCTGTTTTAGCAGCAAAGTAACCGACTGCTGCTTGACCTGTAGAATAATTTTCTTTGTGGTCGTTATAATTTTTTATTAATAATCCACTGCCATTTGCAGTAGCGTTTAATAATCCTGTGTTAGATGTTCGTACTACTCTTAAAGCATTAGAGTATTGTAAAAAACTAGCAGCAGCAAACCAATCTTCAAAATTAGAATCATTTGGATTTCCAAAATATTTTACTAACTCTGATTCACTTGCAACTGTTACTATTTCTTCTACCGGACCTTTAGAAGATTCCATAGCAATAGCACCAACACTAGTTGATACAGCTGGAATTACTCTAGTTAAGTCTTTTTCTTGTACGAGAACACCTGGTGATATTTGAAATGCCATTCGGTTTTTCTCCTTATTTAATTAGCTAATTTTAACATATATAATTCAAAACTCGTATTATTCATACGCCCATAGTCAAAAGTTATCATACGCACATCTATTTATAAAAGACGTATTTTTGACGCTTTATTGAAAATCCTCACCTTTTCTTATATGAACTGGATGCCATATTTCTCCATATTCATCTTTAAAAGGTTGAGATTCTGGTGTATTAATGCCATCATCAATAAATCCAAATGGCGCCATATCTTGTTCTATGATATTAGATTGTTCTTCATACAACTTAGAACGAACATCCGAATTACTTAATTCTTTAAAGTATGTCTGATTTGACAACCAACCAAATATAATAAGACAAGTCATTAAATCGTCATTACATCCTTCTTCTGCTTTCCATGAATTATTTTGACGTGAAAAGGTAGACATTTCTTCTATAATATTAAAATCATTAATAATAATTTTATCAGATTCCACAATTGTTTTTAAATTAGAACATCCAACTTTCTTAATTTGTTTAGTCATACGAATACCTAATTGACTTCCTCTACCACTAAAACCAGAACCCAATACTTGACCAGCTCTACCTCTTTGAGTTGTCATTAACAAATTATCATATTCTAAATCATACTGTAATGCGTCAGATATTTGGCCACCTAAATCATTTACCTCAACCAAAATATGTGCGTTGTTATAACCTTTACATGTTTGTTGTATAACATTTGGAAACACCATAGGTTTAATTTCATTGTTACGATATTTGGCCACAACTCTATAAGGCATTTGAGAAACATCAAATATTATAAATGCAGAAAAATCTTTTCCCATACCTCTGGCTACATCAACAGTACATACATACATTTTATTTTTATCAGGTTTTTCAAATACATCTAGTCCACCTTGTGATTGTAGAGGTGGTGCATAAGGTATAACTTTTATTTTAGTAGATGATATAAGAGTATCAATGGAACCTAAAAATTCACATTCAAACTCCTGGTTAAATTGTTCTTGACTTGTATTTCTTATTGTATTTTCTTTCCATTTCTCATCTCTACCAGGAACTTCTGACCAATGCACTTCTATAGGAACATAATCGTTTTGTTTATTAACAGCATCAGTCCATAACTTATAGTACATGTTCATACCGTGTGGCGTAGATACGATAATCATTTTAGTATTTTTACCAGATGATATAGTAGGAAACACTGAACTAAAGAATTGCTCGGCAATAGTTGCAGGTACGAAAGCAAACTCGTCTAAGAATATGATGTTATAAGAACCTCCTCGAACGGCACTTGAAGATGTGGCAGCAGCAACAATCTTACTACCATTTTCTAATTCAATACTACCTTTATTCCAGTTTAATACTCCTTGTTGCAAAAACTTTGGTATATTCTCATACGCTAATTGTAAACGGCCCAGTATATCTCTTGCAGTTGATGATTTATTTGCAAGTATAGCAACGTTAGAATTTGCATTAAATAAAGCATAATGTAAAAGATAGGCTACAATAATTGTTGATTTACCAGACTGTCTAGGTAACTTACATATAGTAAATCTATTATTGTGCATTGTTCCAATAATGTCTTTTTGAAAGTCGTACATTTTAAATGGTATCAAACCGTCATCCAAAGAAACAATTTTTACATAGTTTTGAATGAAATATAAAGGGTCTTTAGAACAACTATCAAACTCCTGTATCTGTTCTTGTGTAAACTCTACAGGTACATTGATTTTTTTTAGGTTTGGATTACCGAGATAAACGTCTGCCATTATTTACTTTCAGGTTCTATTTTTGTCTTTAACATTTTTTGTAATTCAGCCGTAGAACCTACAAACAGTGCATTTTTAATTTGAGGTGATGCTGATTTTGTAGCAGTTTTTAAATCTTTTAATTTTTTTTGTAAGTCTTGCAATTTGTCAACTGTTTGAGCCACATTTGTTATTAATTGACCCACAACCTCGTAAGCTCTTGGATGTTGTCCTTCTTTTGCAATTTCCAAAATACCTTCAATTGCTTGTTGACCTTTTTCTATTAAATTATAATAACTCTCTCTACTATAATCATAATCATTATCTATATCTGGTTTATTTTTATCTTCTATTCTAGGTACGGAAGGATTATCTACTTTAATTATAGATTCTAACGTAGGCGTTTCTTTAGGTTGAATACCTAAAATTTCATTTACTTTATCATCAAGTTTAGTCATAATACTATTTATTATATATTTACTTATTGATTGGGCCTTCTATGGTTGTTGTAAATCCAAAATCATCATCAGCCTTAGCATCTGTTGGATTTGGTACTATGGTAATTCTTTCGTCTATTGTAGTGGTTGTTGTATTTGTAGTACCATATACATCTGATTGTGTTTTAAGAATAACTTTTTGTGTAGAAGCAGGACCAAATAGATAAGTTTTAGCGGTAAAGTTTAATGTATATATTACAGCTCTTCTTAGATCAAAATTTCCTGTGTAACTATCCTCATAAGCTACACTATTTAAAACTATAGGCACATCTCTTTTAATATCCAATTCAGGCAATAAATTTAACGTAACAGTGTAGTCTGGTTGAAAATATGGTAATATTTGTTCTACAATTTGTAATCCATTTTCAGCAGTAGCCGTAAATATGTTTAAAGTATAACTTATATTATATGGAACTGGAGTATAATTATAGTTTAAAGAAGAAGATGTAGATTTTGTTGTTCTATATTTTTGAACACGGGATAGTTTTCTAGTTGCATCATAAGCAATACCCGATATTTCAAAACTCATACGAGGCAACACAATTGCAAATTCTCTATCTTGTAAATCCTTCTGTTGATCCAAACGAACTATAAATTTTTCTTTAGGTGCATAAGACAAAGGCACAGTAATACTTTGAACCAATTTACCGTTAGCATCTGCCTTTTTAACTTGTATATCATTAAAGATAGTACCAAAAGCAACTGTTAATTTTCTAAGACCTTCGTTATAAAAAAATGTTCCGAACATTAATATATTCCTGGGTTACCAAAAGGATTTAATTCATTAAAATCTAATATATCATCTGAAGTTGTTGGTGTACCAAAACCAGATTCCGTATCAAACCCTAAATTGTCAGCATAAGGTGAATTAATAACGCCTGTTTGTGTTTCTTCATATAAGAAGTATTCATCATCATTATTTACAGTAGCGTTTTCTAATAATAAAGAACCAGAACTATCTTCTAATAATGTATGATGATCTAATTGATTTAATGTAAAGGCTGCTTCTTTATCATCAATTGCTTGAACACCTGTATCTAATTGTTCATTTGAATATTCCCAACGAGTTACTCTAAGTTTGTAACATGGAAGATTGCCTAATGCAAAAAACGGTTGTTGATCTTCTACAAATGATATTTCAAAAAAACTGTTCATTAAAGGCATATAAATTATATCGCCTTCGTTAGGTCTACCTTGTGCAATTAATGTAGTACGAGAACTTACCAATTCTTCAAATCTTCTTTTAGAAATCATAAACGTAGTATCTTCACGTATTTCTAAACCAAATTTATTAATTACTTCTTGTTGTCCTAAAAAACCTTCCGTAGTTTCAAAATAAGCTTCCAAAGGAAATGCGCCTTTATATTTACTTGCAACGTCCTCACCAAGAATAATATCTTTATTAACCAATGTTCTTGGCATATAATAAACTAAATTTCCGTAAATTTTAAGACCTTCTATTATTAAATCTTCGTGTAGTCTTTGTTCTGAAAAATTTCCTATGCCGTTACCGGACTGAAAATATGGATTCATTACAACCATACATTATCCTATCATAAATGTTGGTGCAATTTCGTAAGAATCTCTTATTTCTTTTTCTAGTTTATCTATTTCTGTTTGAGCTTCATCAAATATTTTTGCACCATTTAATGTAACTCCACCTAACATAGTTACTCCACCAAATTTTGATAAATTGGATCCCCACTGTCTTTTAAATTGAGACGTTACATATCTCTTTAACCAAATATCGTTGTAAACATCTGTATAGGTATTAGGATCTAATCTACGATAACACTCTATAACCAAGTATTCATTTACTTGCATATCGTTAGTCCAATCCATATCAATGTATAATCTGTTATCGTGTTGTTGAAATCTTAATGGTTTCATACCAACTAAAATCATATCTAAAAAATCTAAATGTCTTAACACCATATCATAGTTAATAATTGATGTTGAAGCAAAGTCATAAAGGTCATTTAAACGTAATTGATATCTTACGTCAAACATGTTTAGATTTGCTTTATCAGAAAAAGGTAAAATGTTAACAACAGAAATGACAGTTTCAGGAACCACAATATAATTGTTTGCTTCGTACCATGTAGAAGAAACTCCGTTTTTAGTGGCCACTTCAGTACTAGGTATAGAGGCCTTTAATCTTGTCTTATCTTCTTCTGTTAATTTATATTTAAGATATGTTCTACGAATACCATCATAATGGTGTTGAGCATAGAATTGTAGAGACTCATCCAATCTATCTTCTAATTGATCATTATCCACATTAATCTCTATAACGGGTTTACCTAATGATCTTAAAGCGTATTGTTTTAATGTTTCTCTTGTTGATGGAGTAGCCATTTTATACCTGTTTTATTACTATATTTATAATAAAAAAAACAAGAGAAAACGACTATTTTACTTATCTGAATTGATCAAAGTCTTTATATACAAAATTCATGGCCAAACTAATTCTAGTTTCATCACTTAAATTAGGTTCCACAGAATGTACAATATATGCAGGAAATAAAAGTAAATCACCAACCTTTGGTGTAATTCTATGATAACTTCTACCACTCAAACCATCTTCAAATGAAGGTATAAAAGAATTTGCTCCTCTAGGATCATGTAATAATATATCACCAGACTTTTCATTAGTGTGTACATAATAAACACCTATTACAGTATTACCAGAATGTTCGTGTGGTGTTTGAAATTGATATTTTAAAGTTGCTGTTGTCCAACTTTGTTTTAATTTTAGACCAATTTGTTTACCTGTTAATTCTTTCATATATGATTCTGCTTCATTATTAAATATTTTTTCTATTTTATTAGCTTCGTCTTTAGGTAAATTTTCATTAAAATTATTTTTAAATTTAAGAGATTGGGCTCTACCGATAATAGGATTTATTTCCTCATAGTTTAATTTTACTATTTTTACAGGCGTTGTAAATAGATGTTCCATATTAATAATTAAAATATTTAGCTGGATCCTTAATTACATCATTAACTAAATCTTCGGAAATAACTTCAAATCTTTCTTCTTGCGTATCTCTCCTTGGAGTTCCATCAATATATCTTAAAATACCACCAGTTAATTTAAATAATGCAGCTGCAAACATGGCCGTATTGTAATGATACGAAACATCACAAGCAGTTGTCCAATATTTACCTTCTAAAAATAAACAAGCACCTTTACATAATTGAACCACAGGACATCTAACACATTCCTCTCTAGTTCTAAAATGATGTACCAATTTCATTTCTATTGCTTCGATATCTGAAATCTTACCTATATTATGTTTTTCTAAATTAGCATTTGTGTTTTGACAAGTCATGGAATTGCCTTTTAAATCAACCGCAATAATATCAGGATTATCCATACCACATTTCTGACCAAGTACTGTAAATGGTCTTTGTGTAGTAATAGATTTGAAGAAATCATCTATCTTATCAAATATAGTAGAAACTCCCCATATCTTTCCACTAAATGCCTCTGTAAATATTGTTTCTCTTAATTTTTGTTGTTCTATTAATGATGTAGGACATAACATCATACCAGAATCATCATAAGGTAACATTATTTCTTCTGATGAAAGTGGAACGTTAAATGGACTTATTCCCATTTTGTCTGCTATCCATTCTCTTACTTTGTGCATACTATAATTATTAGTAGTAAGAACACAATTAAAACCTATTCTACCTTTTGGAAACAACTTATTATAAGCATATTTAATTGCTTTTAAACTTTCAGGTTTTTCTAATACATCTTCGCCTCTTTGTATTTTATATGATTCTCCATCATGCGAAATACCTAATTGAACATCTAAACTATCCATCCAATCAACTATTTCTTCTGTTAACATAGAAGCATTTGAAATTATATTAAACTCAGCTTTAGGAAATTTCTTTCTTAATCCTTCAGCTAATACTCTTAATACTTTAATGTAAACTAATGGTTCGCCACCCCAAAATTCCCAACGAGTTTTATTTCCATCACCTTTAAACCACGTATCTAAATTATCTAAAAAATCTTGAGCTTCTTTTGGATTGCCTTGAAAAGAATTAGGAACCTGTGTTGCTTGATTGCAATAATTACAAGAATAATTACACTTCAATCCCATTTGTATTTTAACTATTACTGGTTTATTACTCTTTTTACCAGGATTAGTCGGCGAATTAGGAATCCACTCATGGAAATGACCTTGTTTGTACGTTGAATTTATTGAAGAAAGATTATAAGGCTGACCAGTTTCATCAAGTAATTCTGAAGTGTGAGGTTTATATGTTAATATTCTCCAACCTTTTGGTTGCTGTAAGTGTAACTTGTATTCAGGAGGAGCAGAAGTATCGTACTTTTTTACGATTTTTAATTCTTCTATAGGTTTATTTTTATTTTTCCAAGAATGAAAATTATATTCAGTCGCATTTGTCATAATCTATATATAACACATTTCGTAAGAAATGTCAATAACCTAATTATTTACTATCAAAATATTTTTGTTGTTCAGATCTTATTTTTTTCTTATTAGAATCTAAATCTGTAATAATATCAGTAACACTTCTAACAGTAGTTACGTTGCTTGTTGCTACTTTACTTAAAAAATTAGCAGCCCAAGCAGGTTGTTCTTGACTATTGATTAAATTAGAAACTAATGTTGTTAATAAATCTACTTGTTGTTCTAAAGCAACAATACTATTAATATTATTTAAGTTATATAAAACTTTAGACTTAGCAGCGTCAATAGCTTGTAATTCAGCTACCGTTGGAAAATGTGTTATAACATAATCTGTAAAATTGCTAAATTTATTTTTTATATCAAAAGTTTCATTAGATACTGGTAAACCATTAACTACAACAACTCCTTCAGAAGCAGAATTGTGAAAATATATTTCAGCAACAGGACCTATACCTGTTACTAGATTTTTTAAAGTTATAAGTTTGTGAAAACCATGATCTCTAAATTGTATATCATTAAGAGGAATAACAACAAAATTTCCTGTTTTTTGCATGTAAACATTCAATCTTTCTTTTGATTTAAAAATAGAAGAATCTATAGTAAAAGTTTTATTTAACAAATGTGAGTAATTAAATGTTAAAAGAATTTTATTACCATCTCGCTCAACTTTTACAACCTGTCTGTCTATAATCTGGTCAGATAAAGATTTAGCTGATCTATATTCAGGCAATACTCCTAACAGAGAATCATCATAACCTTCTAAAATTGGTAGTGGACTTAGATGACTTGCTAATATTAATGCCATTTTTATTTCCTTTTAATTAATCCTTTTAATTAACACGCACACGCACAAGCGCAGTTGCAGTTACAATTTGTTCTACAGTTATAAGCATAACTACAGTTACAGTTAGTTACTGTTCTGTATTGATATGTTCCACCAAGTTCATCCACACTTGTGTATGAACCATATACTAAATCAGCAAAAGTTCCTGTTGCTTGAAAACTATTTGTATTACCACCAGCACCATCATACGATCCATTATTTTGACAATTTGATGTTGGTGTGCCAGTGAATCCTAAACCTGCCCAAGTCCACCAGTTTCCATTAGGAGGTTCTGGTATACTATAAGGTTGAGGTTGTGTTTGGCCATTAGCATCCACATATGTTGGTGAAGAACCGTCAGGTCCGTAAACCGAATTTTTGTAACCATTAGCAAGAGCTGTTGCACAATTTACACCACTGTTTATACTAGCCAGAGATCCGCCAAGAGTATTTGTAGTTATATTTGCTGATACTGTAGCTCTAGCTTTTTGTGCTAAATCTACACCGTTTTGATCTTTTATACCTAATGTGTTTGCATTTGAACCGGCGTTAGGAGATACTATATTACCTGAAGTATCTATTATATTTGCGAGTTTTCTTGCTTTTGTATCTGCCATTTGTAATCCTGTTTATAATTAAAATTTTATTTTCTTGTTATATTTATACATCTACATACTCTGTAATGTAACATAATCATTTGCATAAATTCCATTAACTAATATTATCGTTGAACCAGTTGATGCCGTATAATCAACACCTGCAATTAATTTAACACCATTAACATACACCATAGCTTTACCTACAGTATAAGCAAAACTAATTAAGTTCTGTCCAGTATCAACTACTGCTGACAGACCTGTTAAAGTACCTGCAGTTGTAGTTATTGCTGATCCATTTTTAGTTGTTGATAATGTAAATGTTGTTGAACCATTTGTTGCAATGATATAATATGTTGTTGGATTCGAATATCCTGTAATTGTTCCTGAACCACTATTTGTTCCATAAAGTCTAACTTTTTGACCATTAGATAATTGTCTTGATGAAGCACTACAAGAAAACTGGCCAGCAGTTCCTGTTGTTGCTATTGAACTTAATTCTATTTGATTACAAGTATATGTTACACCAAACGGAGTACCTATTGTTGAACTAATAGCATCACCACCTACCGTTTCAGATAACACAGCTGTTGATGTACCATTAGTAGTTTTTACATAATAAGTTTTTGTTGTACCAGTATAATTTTGTAATGCACCACTACCTCTTACGTAGAAAGAAAGGCCTGTTGTACTTCCTGCAGTTGTTGTAATAGCAGAACCACCTAATGATGATGATAATTGGAATGTGGTAGCACCAAGAGTTGTTCCACTATTTGATGTTGTAGTACCATTAGTTGCAATGATGTAATATGTTTGACCAGCATTAGCTGAAGAATATCCAGTAATAGAAGATGAACCAGAATTAGTTCCATAAACTTGTACTAGTTGACCTACTGTTAAAGGAACAGAAGAAGCAGCGCATGTAAAATTACCTGCTGTATCTGCAACGGCAACTGTTGTTAAAGAAATTTGACCTACAGTATTTGTAAAAGTTAATCCACTAGGAACACCTGTTCCTGTAGTAATTGCTGAACCGCCTGGCGTTTCTGATAATGTGAATGATGATGAACCATCTGTAGTAATAACGTAATAAGTTTTTGGACCTGGATTAGTATAACCTGTAATAGAACCTGAACCACCTTTTGTTCCTGAAATTGTAATTGCTTGTCCTACAACAATAGGAGCGTCTGATGCTTGACAACCAAATTGACCACCAGTACCTGAAATAAAAATACTTTGTAATATTTGAGTACCCATTTCAGTTCCTGAAAGAGTAATAAGATCATTTACAGTTATTGGATCTGTAGGATTAGCAGTAAAAGAAATTTGTCCTGCTGTTCCTGTAATTTGAACGCTTGATAATGTATTTATTCCTATTGAAGTAGTTTCTGAAAAATTTCCTCCGCCAGCTGAACCTGTATAACCAATTGAACCTTGTGTACCAAGTGATCCTGTGTAACCGGTAGCACCTCTTGATCCTGCGTAACCTACTGCTGCTGGTGTATATCCTACATATCCCATTTTATTCTCCTAATTCCTCTACGCTGAAATGTCATCAACTGTTGATACCCAAACATCTAATGATGTAGCAGTATCAGAAACAATTTTCAGAACATCTCCTGATTGAATAACTACTTTACCCTCAATAAGTTCTAATGAAGAACCTGCCGGCACTGGTATAGTTTTACCAAGATAATAATTATTACCGCCGGTTGTTATATAAACATCAACTAAAGCTTGTGTGCTTGCTGTTGTGTTGGCAATTTTAATTCCTATAACAGTATTGTAAGTGGTTGCCGTTACTAAAGTAACAGCTGAAGTACCTACGTTTCTTGCTATATATCTTCTAAAATTTTGTGCCATTTATTTTAATTCCTGTTAATATTTATCCTTTTTTATAACGCAATAGCCATAGCCAAAGAAAAACCTGATGTAGCTGTTCCAGAAGTTGCAGTATCTACATAATTTTTAGTAGCAGCATCTTGTGAACTTGATGGATCAGTTACGTTTATAATTCTATGAGTATCAGCATCAATTTTTCCTGTACCATTAGGTGATATTTTAATATCAGTATTTGA
>Ga0214919_10010226_pt1 | contig 11942 bp, 11 predicted proteins | sample LL1503_MetaG_FD_177994 | JGI IMG/M metagenome (GOLD analysis project Ga0214919, IMG submission 177994) | Freshwater microbial communities from Lake Lanier, Atlanta, Georgia, United States - LL-1503 | ecosystem: Environmental > Aquatic > Freshwater > Lake | place: USA: Georgia | collected...
GTATTCGTCAGACTGGAGCCAGGGCGGGATCGCGCTGTTCGACGGGCCGATGGACGAGCGGCTGCAGATGTTCATCGCGATGGACCCGCCCAAGCACGACGAGCAGCGCAAGGCGGTCGCGCCTATCGTCGCGCCGGCCAATCTGGCGGCCATGGAGGCGACGATCCGCGAACGCACAGCCCTTGTGCTCGACAGCCTGCCGCGCGACGAACCCTTCGACTGGGTCGAGCGGGTGTCGATCGAGCTGACGACGCAGATGCTGGCGACCTTGTTCGACTTTCCATTCGAAGACCGCCACCTGCTGACCTGGTGGTCCGACGTGACGACCTCGGTGCCCGGCACCGACCACCGGATCGAGTCGCCCGAAGCCAGGCTGGCTGAACTGGGCAAATGCCTGGCCTACTTCACCCGGCTGTGGAACGAGCGCGTCAACGCGCCGCCCCAAGGCGACCTGATCTCGATGCTGGCCCACTCACCGGCCACCCGCAACATGTCGCCGCGCGAATACCTGGGCAATCTGTTGCTGCTGATCGTCGGCGGCAACGACACCACGCGCAACTCGATGTCCGGCAGCGTGCTGGCCATGCACCAGCATCCAGCCGAATGGGCCAAGCTGCGCGCCAACCCGGCGCTGGTCGACAGCCTGGTGCCCGAGATCATCCGCTGGCAGACCCCGCTGGCCTATATGCGCCGCACCGCGCTGGCCGACACCGAGCTCGGCGGCAAGTCCATCAAGAAGGGCGACAAACTGGCGATGTGGTACCTCTCGGGCAACCGCGACGACACCGCGATCGAGCGGGCCGGGCAATTCATCATCGACCGCGCCAGACCTCGCCAGCACCTGTCCTTCGGCTTCGGCATCCACCGCTGCGTCGGCAACCGGCTGGCCGAGATGCAGCTCAAGATCCTCTGGCAGGAGATCGGCACGCGCTTTGAGGCGATCGAGGTCGTGGGCGAGCCGGAGCGCGTGAAGTCGAACTTCGTCCACGGCTTCAGCCGCCTGCCGGTTCAGTTGGTTCAGCGGTAGAAGGCCTCGACCCGGCCTTTGAGCTTGATCATCAGCGATTGGCCTTTGCGGTCGACCGCCTTGCCTGCAGGAACCTTGATCCAGCCCTCGCTGATGCAGTATTCCGCGACGTCGAAACGCTCCTTGTCGTTGAAGCGTATCGCGATGTCGCGCTCGAACGCAGCCGCGACATGGTGCGGGCTGCGCGGGTCGGTGGACAGCCGGTCGGGCAGCAGGGGGCTTGCTTCGGTCATGGGCACATCGTCTTTCTTGATCGCAGGTTCAACCCTTGATCATCGGTGAATTGCACGCGGGCAAACCCGGCGGCGAGTCCGCATTCTGCTTGGGGCTTGGCTGGCGCATTGCGAGAATGCGCTGCGGCCCCACTTCGCGGCCCATCTTTGCGGCACTGACGACGGCGGACCCATGACAGACAGGCTCGGACTCACCCTGGAGCGCTCAGCGATAGCCCACGCTGAGCGGCTGGCGCTGCGCGGCGACGACCTGGACCTGCGCTACCGCGAACTGCTGGGCCGCGCGCACGCCTTGGCAGCCCGGCTCAGCGAAGCGGGCGTCACCGATGACGATGCGGTGATGGTCAAGGTCTCCAACCATCCACTGGATTTCGTCGCCTTCCTGGCCTGCTGGATGGCCGGGAGTGTCGTGGTGCCAGTCCATCGAAGCTCGCCGCCCGGCGTCGTCGACGGCATCCAGGCCAAGGCGCATTGCCGCTACAGCGTCGACCTGTTGGCCGGTCAGGGTTCGGGGGCCGAGCTCAGCGCGCTCCAGGCCCCCGCAGCCAGCGCCGATCGCAGCGAGATGCTGCGCGGCGCGGCCTTGGTGATCTTCACGTCCGGCTCGACCGGGCTGCCCAAGGGCGTGGTGCTGACGCACCAAGCCTTCGCGGGCAAGCTGGCGCAAAACCAGAAGCTGCTGGGCCTGACGCCCGACGACGTGACGCTGCTGGTGCTCAACAACAGCTTCAGCTTCGGCATCTGGATGGCCTTGCTGGCCTTGAACCACGGCGGCACCGTGGTGACCCGCGCGAAGTTCAGTCCGCACGAGTTCGTCGACACCTTGATCGCCGAGCGCGTCACCCTGGCCGGCGTCGTGCCGACGATGATCCGCGCGACCTACGGGTCGCTCACGTCGGACGAGGTCGCGCTGGCGCAGCAAAGGCTGCGCGCCGAAGGCCGCGTCCGCGACCTGGTGATCGGCGGCGAACCGCTGGGCCTGGACCTGTCGGTCAAGCTGCGAGCGTTCATCGCGCCAGCCTCGCTCTACGACGTCTATGGGCTGACCGAGACCTCGACCAGCGACTTCGTGCTGACACCGCAGGCCTACCCGGCGCATCCCGCGACGATAGGGCTGCCAGCGCCCGGCGTACGCTACCGGATCACGGGCGACAGCGGCGCCGAATGCGCTGTCGATGTTGCCGGAGAGCTGCAGCTGCAAACGGCTTACATCATGGCCGGCTACCTGGGCGATGCGGAAATCACACAAGCTGCGTTCGTCGACGGGTGGTTGCGCACCGGCGACCTGGCCAGCCGAAATGGCGACGGCTTCGTCACCATTGTCGGGCGCTTGAAAGAGCTGATCGTTCGCGGCGGCAACAAGATCACGCCGCTGGAGGTTGAACGCGCGCTGTGCGCCTGCCCCGGCGTCGCTGCGGCGATGGCCGTGGGCATGCCCGACCCGGTGCTCGGCCAGCGCATCCACGCGCTGTTGGTTCCCAAAGCCGGCCAAGCCTTGGCGGCCGACGCGATACGGGCAGGCCTGGCCAGCGCGCTGGAGAAGTTCAAACATCCCGATGTCTGCTATGTCGGCAGCGAGTTGCCGACTGGCCGCACGGGCAAACTCGACCGCGGTCAGCTGCAATCCCTGCTGCCATCAGGCGCCATGTCGCTGCTGGCCGGTTGGACAAAGCGCCCACCGGCACAGGCCACCTAGACTCGGCACCCACATGACGAACTTTCAATCCATCCGCTACGAGCTGGCCGACCATGTCGCGCAGCTCACGCTCAATCGCCCGGCACGGCTCAATGCGCTCGACAAGGCCGCGCTGCTGGAGATCAACCAGGCGATGGACCTGGCCGAAGCCGACGCCGAAGTCCGTGTCATCGTCGTCAGCGGCGCTGGCCGGGCTTTCTCATCGGGTTTCGACCTGAAGGCGCAGATGGAACAACGCCCTGAGGGCTCGCAGGTCTGGCGCGAAATCCTCGACCTCGATTTCGACACGACGATGCGCTTCTGGAACAGCGCCAAGCCGACGATCGCCGCCGTCCAGGGTGCTTGCCTGGCCGGCGCTTTCGAACTCGCGATGGCCTGCGACATCACGATCGCGTCCGAGGACGCGGTCTTCGGCGAGCCCGAGCTCAAGTTCGGCGCCGGCATCGTGACGATGTTGCTGCCCTGGATGACAAGCCCCAAACACGCCAAGCGGATCATCCTGTCGGCCGACGACCGGATCGCGGCGACCGAGGCCTTGGCGATGGGCTTGGTCAGCCGCGTCGTCGCGCCAGGCACCCAGCTCGACGAGGCAATGCGCACCGCGCGCGGCATCGCGCTGATGGACCCCGACCTGGTCGCGCAGACCAAGAAGGCGCTGAACCGAACCTACGACATCCAAGGCATGCGCACCGCGCTGCAGGCAGCGCTGGACATCGACCACACGATCGAGTCGCACGGCTCACCCGACAAGCGCGCGTTCATGGACGTCGCCCGAGAGCGCGGCATGCGCGAAGCCATCGCCTGGCGCGACGCGCGCTTCGCCAAGGCCCAGGCCTAAGGCAGTGCGCCGCCACCCGGTGCTCTGGGTCGTGCTGGCACAGCTGTGCGGCACCTCACTGTGGTTCAGCGCGAACAGCGCGGCCGACGACCTCAGCCGGCTGTGGGGGCTGTCGACCGGCGACATCGGCTGGCTGACCAATGCGGTCCAGGCCGGGTTCATCGTCGGCACGCTGGGCTTTGCGCTGACGGGGCTGGCAGACCGCTTCCCGGCGAGCCGCATCTTCACGCTCTGCAGCCTGCTGGGCGCGCTGTTCAATGCCGGCTTCGCAATGTTCAGCGAAGGCCTGGCCAGCGCGATGGGCTTGCGATTTGCGGTCGGTATCGCGCTGGCCGGCATCTACCCGCTGGGCATGAAACTCATCGTGAGCTGGGACCCGGCCCGCGCTGGCCAGAGCCTGGGGCTGCTGGTCGGGATGCTGACGCTGGGCACCGCGTTGCCGCACGGCATCCGCATGCTCGGCGGCGGCGTCTCGTGGCAGGCCGTGATCCTGGCGTCGTCGGGGCTGGCCTTGGTCGCTGCGGTCGTGATCGGTCTGCTCGGCGATGGGCCTCACCTCAAGCTCAAGGCTCGGGCATCGAACGTCAACAGGACCCCTGTGCTGAGCGCGTTCAGACTGCCCGATTTCCGCGCGTCGGCCTTCGCCTACTTCGGGCACATGTGGGAGCTCTACGCTTTCTGGACGCTGGTGCCGCTGCTGCTGTTGCCGGTGCTAGGTCGGGACGGCGCACCCGACCCGGCGACCTTGTCGGGCTGGGCTTTCGCGACCATCGCGATGGGCACGCTGGGTTGCATCGCAGGCGGCGTGATCAGCCAAAAAATCGGCAGCGCAAGAGTGGCCTGGATCGCGCTGTGGACCTCGGGCGCGGTCTGCCTGGTCTACCCGCTGCTGGGCTCGTTGCCGACCGGCGTCGTCCTCGCGGTGCTGCTGGTCTGGGGCTTCGCGGTGGTCGCTGACTCGCCACAGTTCTCGGCGCTGTCGGTCAAGGCCTGCCCGCCCGAACTGGTCGGCAGTGCGCTGACGATCCAGAACAGCGCAGGTTTCCTGCTGACGACGTTTTCAATCCTACTGTCGACTTCGGTCTACCCGGCCATCGGCAGCCGGGTCGCCTGGCTCTTGCTGCCCGGCCCGATCATCGGTCTGTGGTGCCTGCGCCGCCTGGTGCGCAATGAAGCAACAGCGACAGGCCAAGTAGCGCGACACGCGTGACAATCGCTGCGAACCGCTCTTCGAGCCAGAATTTCCATACCGACCACCCCTGAAGGAAAACCATGTTCCGCGCCATCTACCTTGAACAAAACCCAGACAAGAGCACCGCCGCATCCTTGAAAGTGCTGGACGACAGTGCCTTGCCAACTTTCGAAGCCAAGGGCGTGACGGTCGACGTCGAGTTCTCGACGATCAACTACAAGGACGGGCTGGCGATCAGCGGCAAGTCACCCGTGGTGCGCAAATGGCCGATGGTGCCCGGCATCGACTTCGTCGGCACCGTCAAGTCCAGCGACGACGCGAACTGGCAGCCCGGCGACAAAGTCATCCTCAACGGCTGGGGTGTGGGCGAGTCACACTGGGGCGGCTTGGCGCAACAGGCCAGGGTCAACGGCGACTGGCTGGTGCGCTTGCCGGAAGCGCTGACCGCGTTCGACGCGATGGCGATCGGCACCGCGGGCTACACCGCGATGCTGTGCGTGCTCGCGCTCGAGCAGCGCGGCGTGCAGCCCGGTGCCGGCGAGGTTCTCGTGACCGGCGCGAGCGGCGGCGTGGGTTCGTTTGCCGTCTCGCTGCTCTCGAGCCTGGGCTACCGCGTCGTCGCATCGACCGGCAAGGCCGGCGAGTCGGCCTACCTGCTGGCGCTGGGTGCTGCCGAGGTCATCGACCGCAACACCTTGTCCGCCGCTGGCAAGCCGCTGCAGAAAGAGCGCTGGGCCGGCGTGGTCGACTCGGTGGGCTCGCACACCTTGGCCAATGCCTGTGCCGCGACACGCTACGGCGGCACGGTGGTGGCCTGCGGACTGGCCCAGGGCATGGACTTGCCGCTGACGGTCGCGCCGTTCATTTTGCGCGGCGTCGCGCTGGTCGGCGTCGACAGCGTGATGGCGCCGACAGCCTCGCGCGTCCAGGCCTGGGCGCGGCTGGCCAAGAACCTCGACCGGCGCTCGATTGCCGACATCGCCAAGCGCATCAGTCTGGCCGAAGCGATCGAGGCAGCACCGAAGATTCTTTCGGGTTCGGTCCGAGGCCGGCTGGTGGTCGACGTCAACGCCTGAGCGCTGGCGTCCGTGAGGGTGCAGGTACGGGCAGCCCCGGATACCGCAGGTGGCGCAGAACCTGTACTGTTGCTGATGGTCGGCGGAGCCTCCGCCACCTTCACCAACACCATGCAGGAGAAGCGACATGCTGTTTTATGACTCCGTCGGACCCAACCCGCGCTTCGTGCGCATCTTTGCCGCCGAGCGCGGCGTCGAGTTGCAAAGCACCAAGATCGACCTGCGCGGCGGCGAGAACCGCCAGTCCGCGTACATGACCAAGAACCCGATGGGCCAGACGCCAGCGCTGGAACTCGCCGACGGTTCCGTGCTCACCGAGATCACCGCGATCTGCGAGTACCTCGACGAGATTGCACCGAGTGGGCGCTCGCTGGTCGGCGCCAACGCCCAGGAGCGCGCCGAGACCCGGATGTGGACCCGGCGCATCGACCTCAACATCATCGAGCCGATGTTGTCCGGCTTTCGCTATGCCGAAGGCCTGAAGATGTTCTCGTCGCGGGTTCACTGCATCCCGCAAGCGGCCGACGACTTCAAGGCGATCGCCCAGGAAAGGCTGGCCTGGCTCGACGGCCAGATCGCCGGCCGCGAGTTCATCTGCGGTGATCGCCTGACCATGGCCGACATCCTGTTCTACGCGATGGTCGAGTTTGGCACCACGGTCGGCCAGCCGCTGAACCCTGCACTGACCCATGTCGCGGCGCTGCTCGCGAAGATGAAAGCCAGGCCGAGTTCGCAGGCCTGAGCTTGCGGCGCGGCTGCGGTCCTGGCAGCCCTCGGGCGCGGACGCTTGTCCACTTGGTTACAGTGAGCCACTGATCGTCCCGAGGCCGGCCAAAGCCGGCTGCCCCCATGGGGTCAAGCAAAGTGGCAACGCCACACTGCTTGAGACTACCGTCAACCGAGAACCCGATGACCTTACACCGCCGTAGCTTCATCACCGCCGCCTCGCTGCTGTCCAGCGCGGTGCAGGCCCAGACGCCGGACAAGCTGGAAAAACCCCAGCTCACGCTGGCGGTGGGCGGCAAAAACCTGTTGTACTACCTGCCGGTGACGATCGCCGAGCAGCTGGGCTACTTCAAGGCCGAGGGGCTGGATTTGAAGATCGTCGACTTCGCCGGCGGCAGCCAGGCGCTGCGCGCACTGGTGGGCGGCAGCGCCGATGTGGTCAGCGGCGCTTTCGAACACACGATCAACATGCAGGTCAAAGGCCAGCGGCTGCGCGCGGTCGTGCTGATGGGTCGAGCGCCGCAAATTGTGCTGGGCATCAACCCCCGAACCCTGCCCAACTACAAGACCCTGGCCGACCTGAAGGGCAAGAAGATCGGCGTCACGGCACCGGGCAGCAGCACCAATGTGATGGCCAACTTCGCGCTGGCCAAAGTCGGTTTGAAGCCCAGCGACGTCAGCATCATCGGCGTGGGCACGGGCAACGGCGCGGTCGCGGCGATGCGGTCGGGCCAGATCGACGCGCTGTCCAACCTCGATCCGGTGATCTCGCTGCTCACGCGCAGCAACGACCTGAAGATCGTCAGCGACACCCGCATCGTCGCCGAAGCCGAAAAGGTCTTCGGCGGCCCGATGCCCGCGGCCTGCCTGTATCTGACGCAGTCCTTCGTCGACAAGCACCCACACACCGTGCAGGCCCTGGCCACCGCGATCGTCCGCGCCAACCAGTGGATCCAGAAAGCCGGCCCCGGCGACATCATCAAGACTGTCCCCGAGACCTATCTGTTGGGTGACCGAGCGGTCTACATCGACGCCTTCCTGGCCGCCAAGGGCGCGCTGTCGCCTGACGGGCTGTTCCCGGCCGCCGGTGCCGAGACCGCGCGCCGCGCGCTGGCCAGCATTGACCCCGAGATCGGCAAGGCGACGATAGACCTGAAAGCGGTCTACACCGACGACTTCGTCCGGGCTGCGCTGCTGAAATACCCAATCAAGTGATCGCGCTGTCGCTGCAGGATGTCTCCTGCACCTTCGTCTCGCGCGACAAGCCCGACCAGCGCTACACCGCAGTGGCGGAGGTCTCGCTGGCGGTCGGCGCGGGCGAATTCGTCTCGGTGGTCGGCCCGACCGGCTGCGGCAAGAGCACGCTGCTCAACTTGGCCGCCGGTCTGCTGGCGCCCAGCACCGGCAGCGTGGGCGTCTTCGGCCAGCCGCTGCAAGGCCTGAACGTGCGCGCCGGCTACATGTTCCAGACCGAGAGCCTGATGCCCTGGCGCACCGCGCTGGGCAATGTGATGGCGGGGCTGGAGTTCCGGGGCACGCCACCAGACCAAGCCCGCGGCCAGGCCGAGGATTGGCTGCGCCGGGTCGGCCTGGGGGCTTTCGGCGACCGCTACCCGCACCAGATGAGCGGGGGCATGCGCAAGCGCGCCAGCATGGCCCAGACCCTGGTGCTGGACCCCGACATCTTGCTGATGGACGAGCCGTTCTCGGCGCTGGACATCCAGACCCGGCAGCTGATGGAAAACGAATTGCTCGCGCTGTGGCAGGCCAAGCGCAAAGCGGTGCTGTTCATCACCCATGATCTGGACGAGGCGATCGCGCTGAGCGACCGCGTCGTCGTGCTGAGCGCGGGCCCGGCCTCGCACCCGATCGGCGAGTTCAAGGTCGACCTGGAACGGCCGCGCGATGTGGCCGAGGTGCGCACGACACCGCGCTTCATCGAACTGCACCGGGCGATCTGGGCCGTGCTGCGCGACGAGGTGCTCAAGGGCTACCAGCAGCAACTCCACGCCAAGGCGGCCTGAACCCATGTGGAAGACTTTGCAACCCAAACCGAGCAATCTGCGGGTCTGGCAGCTCGCGCTGCTGCTGGCGGTCTTTGCGGTCTGGCATTTGCTGACCAGCCCTGGCCTGCTGCCGCCGATGGTGTTTGAGAACGACCAGCAGGCGGCGTTCTTCTTCGGTGAACCGCTCAAAGTGATGGGCCGGATCTGGCACTGGTTCATCGCCGACGCCGACATCTACGGCCACCTCGGCGTCACGCTGGTCGAGACCTTGCTGGCCTTTGGCATCGGTGCGCTCAGCGGTCTGGGCGGCGGACTTTGGCTGGCGCTGCAACCGATGGCCAGCGCGCTGCTCGAGCCCTACATCAAGGCGATGAACGCGATGCCGCGCATCATTCTGGCGCCGATCTTCGCGGTCTGGTTTGGTCTGGGCATCGCCAGCAAGGTGGCGTTGGGCGTCACGCTGGTGTTCTTCATCGTCTTCTTCAACGTCTACCAAGGCGTCAAAGAGGTCAGCCCGGTGATCCTGGCCAACGCCAGGATGCTAGGCGCGTCGCCGCGCCAGTTGCTGCGCCATGTCTACCTGCCGAGCGCAACGAGCTGGGTGTTCTCCAGCCTGCACACCAGCGTCGGCCTGGCTTTCGTCGGCGCGGTGGTCGGCGAATACCTGGGATCTGCCAGCGGCGTGGGCTACCTGATCCACCAGGCCGAGGGCGTTTTCGACATCAACACCGTGATGGCTGGCATTCTGGTGTTGACCGGTTTCGCGCTCGCGCTCGACGGCGCCGTGGGCTGGATAGAAGCCAGGCTGATGGTCTGGCGGCCATCGGGCGGCGAGACCGAGAAGCTCTGAGAGCCCCCCGCTCCGATCTTGGCCCAAGCGGGCTGAGCTTGTAGCGGGACGCCACTCGCACCCATGTCATTACATTGCATCCATGTCACTTGACCCTCTCGCACCGCAGTCACCAGCGTCGGATCGGCCAGCGCCAGCCGATTCATCGCAAAGCCAAAGCGTCTGGCATCGGCGACTGCTGCCCGGGTCGATCACGCCCGGCCACCCGGAACATGCACAGGCTGCGGCGCAACTGATTGTCAGCACCGACGAACACCTCTTCAAGTTCTGCGGCGGCGGCACGCTGGACCCCTGGCTCGAATTGGCGCAAGCCGAATGGCGCGCCATTGACGGAATCTACTCGCATCGATTCGCCAAGGTCTTGGAGATTGACGGGGCCGTCAAAGCGCTGGTCTTGGCATTTCCCTCACAAGCCGGCGCCGCCGCACTCGATTGGCGAATGACGAACTCCCGGCAAGCGATGGCGGCCCAACAGTGGCAAGAGGTTTTTGACCGGTTCAGCCAGATCGGGCCCATCCTCTTCGCGCCAGCCCCGCAACACAGCTACTACATTCAGAACATCGCCGTCGCGCCCGAGTTGAAGGGGCAGGGCATCGGGCGGGCGCTGCTGGACCTGGTCGTCGAATGCGCCCGATCAGAGGGCTTCAACAGCCTGACGCTGGATGTCGACGCGACGACACCTGCGGTGAGTTTTTACCAAAAGATGGGCTTCATCACGACCCAAACCGTCGAACTGCCGCCGCTGGGCATGAACCCACATCTGCGAATGGCCATGTCCATAGCGCCAGCTATCGTGCGCTAAGCTGCGGCCCGATCAGTCGCCGAGCGTCTCTGCCCAGGACAGCGCTTGCAAATGCGCCTTGTTGACCTGGTGTCGATCCAGCGACAGCGCTGATGCCAAGCGCGCGACCTCGGTACTGTCGCCACTCTCGCAGGCCAGCGTCAGCTCCAAAATTGGCGCCAGCGGTCCGCCACGGTGCAGCAAGGCGTCATTGATATTGGCCGGCAAGGACAGATTGACCAAGGCGGATTCCATCGACAGGCTCAGCATGGTGTCGAGCAGCGAAAACACCCCGACCACAAAAGCGCTGTCGGATTCTTCGTTCGACAGGAGCTGCGCCGTCAACAGTTCCATCAAACGCCCGCGAACCACGGCCGTTGCCCCGACCGCCTGCGGCGCGCCCCCAAGGCTGGCGCTGGTCATCAACAACGCAGCCCATTTGAACAGGCGCTTGTGCCCCAGCAGCATCACGGCATGGCGGAACGAAGTGACTTCGGTTCGCATGCCGAAACCGGCGGAATTGATGAAGCGAAGCAGGATGAAAGACAGGGTGGGTTCGCGCTTGAAGACCTCCTCTATGTCTTCGTCGCTGGCCTGCTGCCGCACCATGTTGATCAACTGCAGAATCGAGGCTTGCGCGGGTCGCACCTTCTGGGCTGGCGCCAGCACGAGCTGCGAAAACCACTGACCTTGAAACAACGGAAAACCTGCACTGCTCGCATGCACATGCTGCTGGGCAGTTTCAACATTCCCGGCAATCAAGATCGCATTGGACTTGGATTTCGCCAACTTCACCAACGCACTCAAAGACCCGGCCTCGACCGCCGACAGGTCGAACTTGATGAACGATGCCAGCGGCACCCAAGACTCGTAGGCTGGTGTCAACACCGAGTCGTCGAAGGCAAACCGGAAACCGGAGCGCCTGATGGCCTGCAGGCTGGCCAGCCGCTGCTGTATCAACTCGTCAGGCGCATCCGGTAGCGCAAGGACCTCGAGCACCATGTTGCCCTGGGTGGCGAGTTCAAGATCCCTCGAGTCCAGGCTTTCGTGACTGCAACTGATGAAAATAGTCTTTTGCCCCGCCACCGCCTTGTTGTTCGTGAGCGTCAGCACATTGAGAAGCAGTTGCGTATCCGCCACTGCTGCAGACTCATCGGCGGGGTCCATGCGGTCAGAAAGCATGTAGCCAAAGACCTCTTGTTTGTCATTCAGTATCGCTAGACGCGCAATGACCGAATCTTTGGCTGCGCCTGCCGGCGACGGGGAAGAGGGTGATGGGGGCACGGGACGGGTCGGCAGGTAGATTTCAACAAGGCGCTGGGAATTCGCTCGCGAACATCCCGACGGCCGCACGACTCAAGTCAGGCGCCGCACCAATCGCCGCAGCTGACCCTGACAGACCTGACCCTGACAGACCGTCAAGATCCAGCGTCGGGCAGAAATGCGCCAAGGCAGCGGCTGAAAAACCGGGCGGACAGCACCAGTCCTTGGTCGAAGCACTCAGTCGATGATGACAA
>Ga0214919_10010227_pt1 | contig 11942 bp, 14 predicted proteins | sample LL1503_MetaG_FD_177994 | JGI IMG/M metagenome (GOLD analysis project Ga0214919, IMG submission 177994) | Freshwater microbial communities from Lake Lanier, Atlanta, Georgia, United States - LL-1503 | ecosystem: Environmental > Aquatic > Freshwater > Lake | place: USA: Georgia | collected...
ACAAGGTAACCGACAAAAGTCCTTTTAATCTATGGTCTTTCGACAACCGGGAAAAGTGGAATGTTCCCGAAGACTCTATGGATGAATTCCGCAAGCTTTATTGCGCCGATCTTAAAAACTCAGTTCCGAGGTATCTCACTGAGAAGAACACTGCAGTAGGTCAGCTTCGTATTGATCTTGATATCAAGTTTGACGGACGCGTAGATGAACACAAGCACACACAGGATCAGGTTCTGAAGTTCATTCAGGTGTACATGGCAGAGATTAAGAAGTACCTCGTTATCAAGGACAATGTTGAGATCTATGTTCTCGAGAAGGACAGCCCGACATTTGATCCAGTGAAGAAGGTATCTAGCTCTGGTGTTCACATTCAGGTCCCTGCTTTGAAGACCCGTGCCGGTGTTGAGCAGGCTACTCGTAGGTCTATTCTGCACCAGCACAAGATGGAGGAGTGCTTTGAGGGTCTTGAGTTTCGTGGAACATGGGACGATGTCTATGACAAGCAGCCTCTGACTCACACAAACAACTGGACTCTGCTCGGATCCAAGAAGAAGGATGGTATGCCCTATCAGATCCGTTATATCGTTGACTGGGACTACGAGACCGGTGAGGTTAGCACGGAAGACTATGTACCCGTTCCGATCACGCCGGATCTGATGAAGCTCTTATCCGTCCGCTCTCCGTCGAGCGAGGAGACTTCGATGACTGAGTTTGGTCAGCAGAACATCCATGTTCAGGCGGAACGAGAGGTTGTCCAGATCTCTGGTGGCCGTGCTACATCTGCGGGTCGTGGTCGTCAAGCTACTCGTGGAGAGGAAGCCCCGTCTCGTGGAAGCTCTCCTGGTCGCAACTATGTTCCTCCTCTGACTGAAGCGATGCTGAAGTACTATGAGAGTCACATCAATAACCTTGCAGAGTTTCGATACACTGCATATCCAGATTGGATCAATGTTGGTCAGTGCCTCAAGAACATCCATCCGGATCTAGTTGACCTTTGGTTTGACTTCAGTTCTAAGGTAGGTGATGCGTACAATCAGCGTGAGGCTCTGAACAAGTGGAACTCCTTTGGGTTCCGAATGGATGGTCCTAAGTTGAGTGTTGGATCTCTGCGCAACTGGTCACGAACGGACAACCTTACTGGCTTTCTGGAAGCCGAGAAGCTGAACATCGATCGCCTGATTGAGGAGTCTGCGCTGACAGCTACAGAGAATGATGTGGCACATGTGGTTGCTGCAATGTTTGGTGACGAGTTCAAGTGCGCTCGTTATGGAACTAACTGCTGGTACCAGTTCATCGGAAACGGATGGCGCGAGACAGACGGAGGAATTGCCCTCCGGTGCCGCCTCTCACAGGACGTCTCTAAGATCTACCTGGAGAAGGAGATGGCAGAGTTCGTGACCATCAGGAACTTGGGAACCTGTGAACACAAACAACCCGATCCTGAGTGCCCCGTCTGCAATGCAGAGAGCCGTAAGAAGTCGTTCTCGAACATGCGCCTGAAGCTCAAGAAGACAAATTTCAAGTCAGACGTCATGAAGGAGTGTCGTGAGCTCTTCCTGGACGAGTCCTTTGCAAACAAGCTGGATGAGAACAAGAACCTGATCGGGTTCAACAATGGTGTGTTCGACACGATGACGATGGAGTTCCGACAGGGACAACCGGAGGACTACGTCAGCTTCTCCACGAAGCTCGATTATGACCCGAACAAGCCCCACACGGCCTTCGAGTGCTGGTCGGAGGTTGACAAGTTCATACGAGAGGTTCTCCCTGACCAGGCGGTTCGCAACTACTTTGTCCGTCACCTCAGCACCTGCCTCTCCGGTGGTAATGAGGCTCAGAAGTTCCATATTCTGACAGGCTCTGGATCCAATGGCAAGTCGATGTTGATGAATCTGATGTCGACTGCGATGGGAGATTACACGTGCAAAGCACCGATCTCGCTGCTGACTCAGGGACGTAACAAGTCTGCTGCTGCCGCTCCCGAGCTGGTCCGTATGAAGGGCCGTCGTTTCGTGACCATGCAGGAGCCTGATGAGGAGGTGCCCCTGAACACAGGCCTGATGAAGGAGCTTGCTTCTTGCGAGAAGATCACATGCCGTGATCTGTATCAGGGCTCGAAGCAGATGATTGACTTCGACATCCAGGCCCGATTCCATCTGGCATGTAATGAGAAGCCGAAGATCAATGCGACGGATGGGGGTACATGGCGCCGTCTCTGCGTCGTGGGATTCACGAGCAAGTTCGTGGCAGACCCGAAGCTCCCGAATGAGAAGCCAATTGATGAGTCGCTCGTGGCAAAGATGGTGAGCACCGAGTGGGCGACATGCTTTCTGTCTTACCTGGTTGCGGTCTACAAGGAGGGTAATGGCTGGCGCAAGATTGTGCCGCCTACGAAGGTGATGGAGTACACCAATGAGTATCAGGAGGAGTCGGACGTTATCGCCCGTTTCATCCGTGAGTTTGTTCATCCGCTTGAGCCAGGTGTTGAGCCCGAGCATGTGACTACTGGGCAGATGAATCGTCAGTTGAAGGAGTGGAAGCAGAATAATGAGATCTTCAAGGGATCTCCTGCGGAGCTAAAGAAGCGTATGGAGGCTGTCTATGGTAAACACCCTCCTACCGGTTGGACTTCTTTCCGGTTCGGGAACGCTTAGTCTTGCGGCTACGGCGGGACTTACGACGGGCTCCCATGGCAGGGGTTGTCGGGTCGGCAGGAGCAGGTGCAGGTGCAGGAGCAGTAGGGCTTGAGAAGAAGTTACCCATTTTATAAAATCACGTTATTTTTTAATGAACGGCAAGTTGAATATCATTCTTGACATCGACAACACATTGCTCGAATTTATGGTAAAGGATGCCCCTTGGAAGGACCTTCCTGAGGAAGAACGCAAAAAGTATGACTTCTATCAGGGATTTGTTCTACGACCTGAACTATGGGACTTTTTTGCATGGATGAAGAAGCTTGCAAAGACCGTGAACCTTTGGACGCTATCTGATCGCGACTATGCAAACTGGGTCAAGGAAATCATTGAGGAAAAAATGGGCGAGGGATTCATCACTCACGTTTGGTGCGATGAAGATGATGCAGAAGCAAAGAACTTCCCAGAGCCTAGGACAGGTATTCAGAAGAACCTGAATTGGATTTGGAGCCAAGGCATCTTCAAACCATGTGATACAATTCTGATTGACGATTATGAGATTAATATTAAGAACCCAGCCAACTATCGTAACGGAATCCAGATCAGGAAATTCGCGTTATGGAGTCGTGTAACAAAGAGGGATCCGTTCGGTCCTTACAGGGACATGTCAAAGGATCGCGCTTTGCTGGACGTTGTGGATGAACTGAAAAAGATTGATCAATCTAAGTTATGCGAGGGTGATTCTCGTCCCCTTGAGAATCAGGTATTACGAGTTAGTGTTCCGGGTGGTCGTAGGCGACGACGCAAACTTACTCGACGCGGCCGCGGCTGGCGCCGATCCGGGACAGCACGTAGGTACGGAGGAGGCCGATCGTGAACACAACCAGCACGAACGAGACCACCAGGTTCACGAAGGCAACCAGCACCTCACCCAGCTTGAGCGTGACGCCACCCATCGTGACCGTGAAGGAAGAGACACCCTTGCCAGCAGAGGCGGCCGGGGCGAGGAGGGGCGTCAGGATGTCCTCCGACAGCGACTTAAAGAACTCTCCAACCACCCCTCCGAGATAAAACGACGCAGTGAGGATGATGATGTCCCGAGTGTCAAGCATTTTTATTATGAATGATATACTTTATTTCATAAGGACAATGGACACTAGGTTCTGGGGACCCAGTGCGTGGCAACTATTTCATCTAGTTGCGTTCAAATCGGACCATCCAGACGATGTTCTCAATCAGATGAAGGATGTTTTGCCTTGTAAGTTCTGTAGGGCTTCCACAACTGAGTTTGTCTCCAAACACCCTCTGCGAGGCGACCCTGGCAAGTGGTTGTTTGATATCCACAACATGGTCAACAACAAACTACGAACCCAGTGCAAGGACGACCCTGCAGTCATTGATCCTGGACCTGATCCTGACTTTGCAGAGGTTAAGAAGCACTACTTATCCTTGAAACCTACTGCTGTGCCTGGTGGCGACTTTCTGAGTTCAATTGCTGCAAACTATCCCGATGATCCTGAACCTCAGCAGATGGCGACTCAGAGGACCTTCTTGCATGCGCTTCATCACGTGTATCCGTTTCCTGAACTTCGCAAGGTCTATGCAGACTACATCACGAAGCACGAACCAGAGTTGGGGTCTCGCAAGGCATATATGAAGTGGATGTACGGGTTGTTGTCGGTCTTATCAAAAAAGGTGGGAACTCGCATGCCAACCTTCAAGGGATTTGCTCATCATCTTGCGTATTTCAAGAGCGGTTGCTCTAAAAAGACGTACCATGGAAAAACCTGCCGTAAGACGGCTGGTGGTCGTACTAAAGATCGTGATCACAGAAAGACGTTCCGAGTGAGTCACGCTACTTTGCTTTCTTAGGCTGGTTTGCGGTCATTAACCGAGCATGGCGAGCAGAATACACATCTGCCTTCTTATCTTTTGCAGTTTTCTTCGTCTCACGACGAGTCTTAGGCGGATCCATGAGGACTAGTTATTAGTCTTCTTAGATTCCGTTTTAATGCTTGCGGCTGCCCTTGCGGCCCTTGCGGCCACGGCGGGTGCGGCGGCCACCACCAACTGGGGCGGAGTCGCTCGGGTGGAACGGGCTGGAGCTGTTCGGACCTGCATAGGACAGGTCAGCGCTGCCTCCGAAGTCAGAGTGGGGCTCGACACCGCCACCCTTGGTCTTGTAGGTCTTCTTGGCCAGCTTGAGCACCTGGCCAAACTTCATGCCCTTGTGGGACTTCATCGTCTTCTTCACGTGCGTCAGCCATGCATTACGCTTTCCACCCTCAGACATTTATTACACTTACAACAAAACTTATTGAAGCCCCCTCGGTTTTTCAACAAACCCAGGGGCGGACCTTGGACTATCAAAAAGAAGCCACTGGCATCCATACGCGAATGCAATCTGAGGATCCAGCGTCTCTTTGCCAAATGTAGGGTCCGGGGCGACAAGGGAAATCGCATTGCGGTTGAAGGCGACCAACTCTGCCTGGTCATGAGGGTGCATTGCCTGTCCGTAGAGAAGACGCCTGACACTGGACTCATTCCACGAGAGGTTGACCAATTGTGTTAGATCGCATCCTTGAACATCGGAGACGATGATGAGGCGGTTCTGGATATCATCAAGCAGAGTGTTGGGAGTCACACCCTTCACAAGGTTACGGCGAACTGTTGTCATGAGACACTCAGCTGCCTGGTTTAGAGTGACATTGTTATTCGTATGAGAGACAATGGAGAGGATGAACGGATCTGATGTGCTGTTCCAAGCCTGAATCAGATCTACGCAGACTGAATCGAAAGTCCAGTATTCATATGCATAGTCATATCCAAGATTCTGAGGATTCTTTGCTACACAAGGTTTCCCGTTCTCATCTGCATAGAGATGGACTTCCAGAAGGCGACGCCCGCTTGCAATAACATCCTTCACGTCTTCAAAGACACCTCCCGTGACATAATAATCGCAAAGGCGCTTGCGATCTGTGAGTTGAACTTCCGTATGAGTGGTCTCGTGCCAGACAATGTATCCGAGTGTCCCTGCAAGTGCTAGGGCGATTGCTGTCTCCATTACTACTTGCTAGGTATTTTTGGGACTCTGAATAACAACTGACGAAACCCATTGATCACATCGTCAGGAATGCGTTCCTCCATAGGGATCTCCATCAAGCAGCACCGGTGGAAATATAGGCAGTACATTCCACACTCTGAATCCTTGAACTGATGCCGTGTCGCATTAAACGTCATCTTCATGGGCTGCGAGTGCTTCTTTGTGGCATCCCATTGCTCCTTCCAGCGTCGCATAAGAGTTTTGATTTCAGCTTCAGGAGCATGTGCATAGGAGTCAAAGTAGGTAATGCGAGGGTATTCAAGATCTCCTCGAACGTCGCAAAACAATGCGATCCAATGTTCACCAGGTCCATCGTGAGGATCTGTGTTGAACACAATTCCAATCTGCTCATGACCCTTCTTCGCTAACTCGGGTAGCTTCATCTTGCAAAGAGAACTCACTAGACATTGCTGCGTCTCTGACTTGAGATCAAAGTCAATCGGAATACAACCAACAAAGAAGTACTTTGGGAAAAGCTCTGTGTAGTTCTTTTCCACGTGGTCAATATCGTCAGAGGATAGCCACTCGTAGCGATTGATTGTCCACTCCTTTGGAGCCTTGGGACGCTGCATCAGGGACGATACAATGCATTCAGCAGATCCAGTGGAGCACTTGTCATGCAAACGATGTTGGATGTTCGTCCACATCTCTTCTGTTGTTCCCTTTGAGATCGGTTGCTCCTTTGGGTGTTCCTTGTTGTAGACCGATCGAAGCCGATTCACCTCTTCATCGTCAAGCCACGACATCCTTGGTTTAAAACGGATACTTTTAAACCAGGAAAGATGCAACTCACAATGGATAAGCTTAAGCCCGTCCTCACCCAATACGCAGATGTCACCCGCCGCCTCAACGATGTCAACAGCCGTGCGTCTGAGCTTCGCGATCAGCGTCGTACTATTGAGCTTGATCTTACTGCTCTGTACGCAACAACTCGAGAGGAACTCCCTAATAAAATTGAGCTTTCTAGTTCTGGTATGGTGTTTAGTGTCAAACGTCCAAACGAGTGGAAAAAGGGTTGGACGCTTTCCAAGAAGGAATTGAAGCAGTACCTGGATGAACTACTGCCTGAGCATGGAGAGGATTTAATGAATGAGATTGTTAGGCGCCAAGAGGCTAAGATGGTAGAGAAGGACTATGGTTTTGAGCTCAAAGTTACGGCTAAGCGAGACTGATCCTCCTTGAGGGTTTCTTCAATCTCTCGTAGGGTGCGCTGAATTTCTGCTAATTGCTGTTTTGCTTGGTCCAAGTTTTCACGAGGGAGAAACCCACTTCGGATCCTTGACACCGTACATACGAACGAGCCGTGTGTGCTGAGCAGTCGAGTCGCCAAAGTGAACAGGGGCTTCACCATCAATGATATGAACTTACTCAACACATTATTTTTAAATGCTACGTCCCACAAGGGTCCTCAGTACCCGTCGTCCACCCGTTCGACGAAGTAGTTCAGGAGTTTATCTGACATATCACGAACACTGAACTCCCAGACACCACTCCAGTTGGGTCGTAGGATTTTGCGGACATCCTTGATGCCATCCAGAATGGCGTGGCGGTCGACATACTTGCGATTCACATGAGTTCCATGATAGAGGTGATAGACGGCACCAGATGTACAGCTGATCTTCGGCTTGGGCTGCTTGTCAAACTCTTCATAGGCAGGGACAAGTGCAGGTTTCAGATAGGTGGCTGGAAACTTGATCCCCAACCATGCAGCAGCAGAAAGCGTATCTCCACTACCGGTGATTCCATATTCAAAGAACCCCACTTTGCGAAACCACTTGCGAGTGAACGCCCAGGCAAATCCTGGATGAAGTTTATGATCAAACGTCTTTTTCTTATCCATGTAGATTACGGACTCGCGGATCTGTGTGACCTTTGTATACGTCAGATCCATCCAGACCGCAGTGGTGAAGGGTTGGATCACATCGTTGTCATTCAGAGCACTAGAGACTTCAGAATACCAGTCAGGGTTTCCAAAGATGATGTCTGCATCCATAAACATCACTTTCGAATAATACCAGGGAATCATTGCTTCCAGAAGGGTGCATAACCTCTCCTTGTGGAACATATGGGACTTACCCCAGACGTGGAAAGCATCCTTGATCTCTGGCTCACTCTTGTAGAACACTAACTCAAGAGTGTAGTAGGGGATCTTTGCAAGCTTCAATTTTTCGATTGTGTACAGATAGTTCATCAACATACGCTTGGACTTTGCAGGGTTAAAGAAGACAAACCCGATTGCCATATCTTTCTTCCACGCACTTCTGTATCGCACAGTAGATACATCAATAAAGCCACCTGCATGAACTTTGGGCGGTGCATCTGGCAATGCCGTATACATCATGGACTGAGCGGCTCCCATTGTGTAGAAAAACGGATAAAAGATTAGGAAGGAAACCATAAAAGTATGGATACTTATTCACCTTACAATCCGAAAAACCGCTTCTTTACTGAAAAGGATATTCATCGCGTCCTTCATCGACACGGACTTCCTCACTACCGAGTTGCAAACCAGAAGATCTTTCAAACATCTATGGTTCACACAACCTATGTAAAGCGTGGCGAATATACTACTCCTGATGGACGACCGGCGTCTCTTGCTCCGTGTCCATCTGGCGTAATGCCGCTTCAAGATGAATCCTACGAATGCCTTGAGTTTGAGGGTGACTCAGTGTTAGGTGTCTGTGTAGCAACCTACTTGCGAAGGAAGTACCCTGACAAGAAGCAGGGCTTTCTTACAGACGCTCGCAAGGAGCTGGTGAACAATGAACGGATCGGTGCACTCTGTCAGCAGGTAGGTCTGGACACCTTCTATGTCATCTCTCGCCACAATGAAGAGTCTGTTGCAATCAACGGCCGCAAGAATATTCAGAAACTCGGAGACATCTTTGAGGCATTCATTGGTGCTCTTTGGACTGATTGTGGAAACCGATTCAACATTGTGTATACATTTGTCACGAACGTACTGGAAGCCTATCTAGACATTCAGGATGTTGTGACGACGATTACAAACTACAAGGACATTTACCAAAAGTATTGTCAGCGCGAGTACGGCTGCACGCCAACCTATACGATGCTTGACCCATATGACGATGGGCGCATTCGAGTGTGTATTGTGCTCAGAGGAAACACGATTGAGTACGGAGAAGGAACCACTCGCAAGAAGGCAGAACAGATGGCTGCTAAGAAGGCTTTGGGACCTTCCGTTTCTGCGTAATCAGACGCCCCTTCTTCCCACAGGTGAATCGCTTGAGTGTACGACCCCGTGTGTGCAGAACAGAACTAACACAAATTGCAATCGGACCTTTTTCATTCTTGACTGACGTACGGACCTTCTTGATACACTTGCAGAACCTTTGTGTTTGAGTAAGACGCCTTGCCATTGTGTCAAACCCAGAAGAATATATCCTCTCAAAGAATAAACTAAATGGGTGGCGGTCTTCTCCAACTCGTTGCTTATGGTGCTCAGGATGCCTACATCACAGGAAATCCTCATATCACGTTCTGGAAGGTGCTGTACAAGCGTCATACGAACTTCGCCATGGAGGCCTTCCGTGTTAACTTCACGGGCTCGCCGACATACGGCCAGCGCGTTGTTGCTGTTATCAACCGCAACGCTGACCTGATGTACAAGACGTACCTCGAGGTCCAGATGCCCGACACGCAGTCGGTCGATGTGAAGTGGACGGCTGCATACGAGCGTCGTCTCGGCTACCAGCTCCTCAAGAAGATTGAGGTTGAGATCGGTGGTCAGATCATCGATACCCACTATGGTGAGTGGCTCTTCCTCTGGGAGAACCTGACCTCTAACTTTGATAACTCCGTGAAGCTGGACAGCATGACGGGTGGATTCCTGGGTGGCACAGAGACGACTGCCGTCTCTTGCGGTGGACGCCCTGCGATCCTCTATATCCCGCTCCAGTTCTGGTTCTGCCGTAACCCTGGTCTGGCTCTGCCCCTCATCGCCCTCCAGTACCATGAGGTGCGCATCAACGTGACCCTGTCCCCTGCGACCGACCTGGTGACTGCAAGGAATCCTGGCAGCTCAACGGTATCTGCTGCTGCGGCCCTTCTGCCCCAGCTCAAGGACATGGCGCTCTACATTGACTACATCTACCTGGATGTGGATGAGCGTCGCCGCTTTGCCCAGCAGTCGCATGAGTATCTGATTGACCAGCTCCAGTTTGGTCTCCAGCAGACGCTCACGACAGCCTCTGCGCGCATTGACCTGACCCTGAACCACCCTGTCAAGGAGCTGGTGTGGGTCTTCCAGGATGCCCGCAAGACTGACTGCGGCTCTGACCTCACGAAGAACATGGGATTCACGCAGCCGTTCAGCTATGATGATATCGTGAACCGCTGCCGTCTCCAGATCAACGGCCAGGATCGCTTCGATGAGCGCTATGGCGACTACTTCTGGCGTGTCCAGCCGTACCAGCACCACACCGGTGGTGCCTTCTGGCCGTGCCGTGCCCAGGTTACGGCTCCTGCAGCGAGCACGATCACGATCACTGCTGCCACAGCCAGTGTGACTGGAGATATTCTTACGATCACAGGCTTTAGTTTTACAGCTCCCAACTATATCGTCGAGGGTGCAACAGTTACATCGGCAACTGCGGGCATCTTTGCTCCTGGAACCATCATCGCTGCATTTGGAACTGGTTCTGGAGGCAACGGAACTTACCAGCTCAGTGAGCCTGCCCTGGTGAACGGCACACTGACTTCTAACTTGGTTATCACGCTGCCCAACGTGAACTTTACTCCTCACGAGAACCCGATCAATGTGTACTCGTTTGCACTCCAGCCCGAGGAGCACCAGCCCAGCGGCACATGTAACTTCTCCCGCATCGACACGACCACGCTCGTGTTTGATAGCGTGTCGACAAGTGGCGTTGCGAAGCCGACCAAGTCGACGCCGTTCAACTTCCGTATCTATGCCGTCAACTACAACATCTTCCGCGTGATGTCTGGCATGGGTGGTCTTGCATACTCCAACTAAAGCATTAAGTATAATGATCAAGTTGGTTGCTTGTTTGTTAATTCTCTTTGCTTTCATTGTACTTTCCAATCCTGTCACGTACTTCAGAAGAGAGGCCCCTACTACACGTTTGTATTCGGAAGGCACCCGTGAAGTCCTAAGGTCTGCTGGATCATTATCGGCGCCAACTGACCCTTCGCAGGGCATTTTACGTGGTCTCGACCAAGGATATGTCCCATTTCGTGTGAGATAACATACTGGCGGTACCCATACAAATCTTGGCCACTTAGCTTAGATCCATTAAGCCATCTCTTAACATTAATACGCATCTGATGACCACCCAACTCTGCACAAGACAGAGTATGATCGCATCCTGCTTCTTTCAGTCCTTTCAATGATGACAGATGAATTGTAACGTGAGGATTGCTCTTCACCATGATAAACTTATATCCCTTTGATTCCCAACCATTTGGGTCTGCAAGGCATATCGCAACCTCTTCTGTAAAACTTTTCAGTGGAAAGTCCACATCAGGATCAATGACAACCTTGTAGGTGATCCTCTTCATTAAAAATGGATGTGATTTTATCTATTCTCTCAGAGGTATCCAAGATGCCTAAGTGTAGTCATTGCAATAAGAAGACCCACCTTGAGTTCAAGTGCCCCTGTTCAACTGACAAAGTGTTCTGTGTCAAATGTCGCACAACCGAAGTTCACCTTTGTGATATTGTCTACAAGCCCATCGTGTTGCTAAAAATCCAGAAGGAGAAAGTTGAGAAGATATGAAAAAATAGATGTGAATGATAAATGCACTTCCTGTTTGAAGCTGTCCTTGTTGGTCTGTTTCTGTTGCCTATCTTCTATGTTGCTGAGCTCGCGGGCTTATCCAAGTGGGCGACCATCTTCCTCGCAGGAGCCCTTTTTCACTTGACTGCAGAGCTTAGTGGAATCAACCGAGCATATGTTCTGGCCAAGTGTTAAGAAGAACTAGAATCTCATCATAATTCCCATAACCATACCCACATAGATGTCCAGCGAATCTCTCTCGCTTGACATCGATGCGCTCAGTTCCTTTGACACACTTTTCAAAGATGTCAAGAGCTACCCTGAGAGTAATTGAAGTGTTATCTGCCCATGTCCAAGGCTGATACGGAATGTACATACGAATGTTCTTGTGACTTGGGTCATCAAATGGGACCGATTGCAGGATGAGTTGTTCGACGAGCGTGA